>Ga0209183_1000230_pt1 | contig 26125 bp, 27 predicted proteins | sample LHCtaG_2_FD_184120 | JGI IMG/M metagenome (GOLD analysis project Ga0209183, IMG submission 184120) | Hot spring microbial communities from Little Hot Creek, USA to study Microbial Dark Matter (Phase II) - LHC4sed_replicate (SPAdes)... | ecosystem: Environmental > Aquatic > Thermal springs > Hot... | reverse complement strand
AGATGAGGATGCATCCATACAATTAGATGGCCTAGAACATTGATTAATAGAGCAGACTATCTTATTAATGTGAGAAATTATGAAGCATATGAATTATAGACTAAAAATGACTTCGTGCTCCCAACAACATTGTATTCCAATAGTTACGGTCTCAAGGTACACAAAAAGTTTACTCTGCAATACTATCAACGATACCTTAAAATTCAGTATCTATTTCTCATCTACGTTATTTTTAGCTTTTTGAATTCTATCTGCTTGACGGATTTTAAACTGAGAAGTTTCTCCCTCGCCTTTAAGGGGTCTGACGTTTTGAGTATGACTGTATCCCTATCTATCGTTACTATCTTATCACATTTGAAACATCGATAGCTAGCTTTTGCATGGGTTATCTGGATGTGGCCACAATTCCTACATACTACGACTTTGTATATCCGCTTTTTCATAGCTCCTAGAATAGAAGAATGATCCTAAATTATTCTTTTAACATTCTCAAGTATCTCAGATGATGTTAATCCGTATTCTATTCCAAACGCTATCCCTGATAGGTTTCTCACCTCTACTTCCTTAAGTTTTATGAATGAGTAGATGACGGCTAGCTTGAAAATACCTTGCAGGAACGTCTTCTTAGCTTTTCTTATCGATTCTTCTTTAAACCATGATTCTATAGAGGTTACCGTTCTTAAGGGCTGAGAAAGATCCATAATCTTCAAGAGGTTTTCATAATATGTATCTTCTAATTCTCTGAGCACTTCTTCAGTGTTTGTGGCTTGGACCATTCTCTCAACCATTCTACCATTAATTCTTACTCCAGAAGATAATATGAATTTTCTTGCTTCAGCTGGTGTCAGATTCCAGAGTCTAGACCTTAATGCTGCTGTCACTATGTATCCATCAATTTCATACGCTAATAATGATTCCAATGGTTTTCTCTCATCTCTTCCCATCTTCTTAATTGCATAAAATAGCTGTTCATAGAAAGATCTATCTAGCGATGTCTCGAATATTAGTGGGTCTTTCTCTTTCTTGTAAATTTCTAATGCATTTAACAGATCTCTGTACATAGGCATGCCTCTAAGAGTCTCTACGGTAGTCTCCAACTCTTTCTCGACTAATGCTTTAACAACCAAGTCTCTCATCTTGAGATATTCTTCAGCTCTAAGAATCATCTTCGGAGATACTTCTTCATATGGTGTTCCTAAAGCTCTAGCTTTAAGGATAATCTTAAGATTCCTGTAAATGTGTCTGAGGTAGTATGTTTCAAGAAATACAGCTCTAGGAATATACTTAATAAGCGAGTACTCCGTATCTATCAAGCTTGTCTGAAAGATTTTCTCAAGATTCTCTGAGGTTAATGGTTTAGGTGGTTCTCCCAGCAGATTACCATAGATTGTTGGTCTCAGCTTATCGACCATCTCTCCAAGATTCCTAGAATTGGATAGATCTTCGTATATTGAGTATTCAAGTAGCATGCCCTTTAAAGCATATGATCGTACTATCGAGTAGAGGCTTCCAAGCTTTGTGGTTGACATATTAGCTCTCTCCCTCGAATAAAATCTTCAAGACGTGGTTGATTATCTCATCAATTTTACCATGAAAACTATCCTTGATTCTTTTAGCTTCCTCATCCGCTCTCTTTAATAACTGTTCAGCTTCTTTCTGAACTTCTTCCTCAATATTTTTCAATAAACTATCAAGCCCGATTCTAATCTCGGAAACTATTTTCTCCCGAATCTTTCTCGATTCTTCTTCTGCAACCTCCAAAATCTTCTTTTTGAAATCTTCACCCTCGGAAAGTATTTCATCAATCTTCTTCTCAAAATCTTCTAAGATCGAGATAGCTGTAGAAATAGACCTACTACTCATTCCTAAATAAGAGATAGTCTTCGTCTATTTAAGTAAAAGTTTCAGAGAAAAGAAAAGCACAGCTATATTTAATTCTATAAACCCTCAATAACCCTAAAGACACTAATATACTGTATCCAAAAACTACAAAAACTAGCTTGCAGTAGATAAAGAGTGGAAGCCCGGTCGTCTAGCGGCCAAGCCATCTGGTCAGAAGTGGGGCTATGGATCCCGGGCTTTGGATCATTGGCCGCGTAGAGAAGAAACCCGGGGACGCCGGTTCGAATCCGGCCCGGGCTAAATCTCTTCATTCAATCTTGTTTCCCTCCGTAATATCTCAGGAACATATCTATTTCTTCTTCTGTTGGGAGGTTTTCTTGATCCCCTCTAGTTGTTACTACTAATGTACCGGCAGCGATAGCCCTCCTAAGCGATTTTTCAATATCATAACCTTTTAATAAGCCTGAAAGGAATGTTCCTGCCAAAGCATCTCCGGCACCTATTGGATCTATGACATCTACTTCATACCCTTTTACCTCACAGTAGCTTGATTTTGTCGCTGCAATAGCTCCTTTAGCTCCAAGCTTAAGGACTACAACTTCAACTCCGATTGATAGATAATGTTTTACGATTCTTTCAATGTCTGATTCTCCTATAAGTATTTTTGAATCATCTAAGTCGGTGAATACTACATCTGATTTTTCAACAAATGGCAAAAGCGTTTTTGAGGCATCGTCTAAACTTTTCCATAAAGTGGGCCTAATATTTGTATCGAAAGATAACATTACATTATTTTTCTTAACTATCTCTACAGCTCTCAATGAAGCTCTAAGTAATGAGTCGCTTAAAGCAGGGGTTATTCCAGTTAGATGGAGTATTCGTGCTCTACTAAAATATTCCGGGTCTATATCGGATTCAGATATTCTACTCGCTGCTGAACCTTTTCGATAGTATATAACTGAGCTTCTCCTAGGAACTGGGAAGCCTCTCTGGATAAAGTAGATTCCCGTGAAAGCTTCAGGGTCAAACTTTATCTGAGAAACATCAACACCTTCCCCTCTAAGCCAGTTATAGAGGAATCTTCCAAATTCATCATTACCTAATTTTGTAACAAACCCTGAAGATAGTCCTTGCCTCTTAACACATACCGTAACATTTGCTTCTGCACCCGCTGCATGCTTCTCAAAATACGTAACATGTCTCAGGGGCCCAGAGGTTACTGCATTGAACTGTACCAGGATTTCCCCTAACCCGACTACGTCTATTTTATTTGACATCATACCATATTCCATGCAATTCCCACATTTATATGATGTTAAATATTCGGAGAAATGTTTATGCTTATTTATAGATTAAGGTAGGTCTACCGAGTACTTCCCCTCTCCTTAGTTTATCTAATGCTTGCGGGAAATTCGCGAATTCGAATGTTTCAATTACAGGTTTTACTTTACCTTCTGCTATCATTCTCAGGCTTTCAGTAATATCATATCTCGTGAAAGCCAAGGAAGCTATAACCCATTTTTCATCTAGCCCCCATTCTATTACAGGTAAACAGAGTTTCCCAGGCGGGTATCCTAGTAGTACTAATATTCCACCCTTCTTTAACGAGTAAAATCCCTGCTCATATGGTGTTGGATCAGGTGAAGTAGCCAATGCTAAAACTATGTCTGCCCCTCCTAAATCTTTAATGAGTCTCACTGGGTCTTCTTCTAAAGTGCTTATAGCATAATCCGCACCAACTTCTTTTGCTTTTTCTAACTTTTTCTTACTTCTCCCAACAGCTACAACAGTGCATCCTTTTGCCTTAGCTACCTGGATCCCATTAAATCCAAGTCCACCTACACCCCAAACTACCACTAAGTCTCCTTCTTTTGCATTTGCAAGTCTCAATCCCTTAAAAGGCGTAGCTATAGCATCCGTAGCAGATGGCGCATATTCCCATGGGACGTTTTCTGGAATCTTTATGACGTGGCTTGCTTTTGCTAATACGTATTCAGCGTAGCCTCCGTATACGTGTCTTCCAGTCTCAACAAGGTTAACGCATAGTTGCTCTCTTCCACTTATACAATACTCGCATTTTCCACAAGTATACCATAGCCATGAGAGGACAACTCTATCACCTATTTCAAGGTCTTTAACTTCTTCTCCTAACGCGTAGACTTCTCCAGCTATCTCATGTCCAAGTATAGTTGGCATTTTGGGGGGAGGGGGGAATTCTCCATCTATCGTTGCTAGATCTGTATGACAAACTCCTACAGCTTTAGTTTTTAATAAGATTTCATCATGGCGTGGGTCTGGAAAATCTATTTCTTCGAGAGTGGGTTCTTCTCCAGATCTTCTAAAGATGTAACCTCTTCCCTTTACCATCGTGACTCATTGTACTAGTGTATTTGGATATTTATATTCTATTCTTCAGTCATAATATTATATCTTGATAGTAATAATGATAGTTAAAATTTAATTATGCCTGCTGCAAGGTATAATCCGATGTCTGAAAAAGTTGAAGGTAAAATTTCTAGGAGAAGATTCATAACCGCGTCGATAGGCGCGGGAGTCATTGGTATAATAGTTGGGGCAGCTGGAGCATGGTTACTCAAACCTGAAGTTGTTGCGGAGAAGACGGTGACTACGACTCTTACACGTGAAGTAACAAAAACTGTAACAGCGACTGCTCCTATTACAGTTACTCCGCCTCCAGTTGGCATAGACATGGTTGCTCAAAGAGCTATAGATGGAGTAAAGAATCTGATAGCAAAAGGTGCAGCTAAGCCTGGAGACACAATTAGGATTTTGCACGTTGCAGGTTCTCGTGCAAACCTAGAAAAAGCTATAGAATTATGGAGTAAGTATATCCCAGAAATTAAAATCGAGTTAATAACGTTAGGTCAAGAGCCTGACGTATATACCAAAGCGATGAGTGAAGCAGTAACAAAGGCAGGAACGTTCGATGCAGTTACAATATTCAGCACATGGCTCGGTGATATCATTGAAGCAGGCTTAGCCAGACCTATAGATGACTTCTTCTCAAAATATGATCCAGGCTATACAGGCGATATAGCTCCAATAGAGCCTCTGGCATCATATACGACTCTATACAAAGGAAGAAGATACGCCTTAGTATTCGACTCCGACGTATTCACATTATCATATAGAAGAGACTTACTCGTGGACCCGAAACTTAAAGACCAATTTAGGTCACAGTATGGAATGGAATTAAAACTGCCTGATACTTGGGAGGAACTTGTAAAGATGGCTGAATTCTTTACTAAGTTAAATCTAACTGCTCCAAGCGGTGGAAGAGTTTGGGGAGCATACTTCTATGCTGAGCCAAGATTTGCCGCATATATTACTTGGCTAAATATCTTCATAGAATCGGGTGGTATATTGTTTGACTTGAAGACTATGGATCCGAAGATTGATACTCGGGAGGGAAGATACGCGTTTGACGTGATGCTTAGACTTAAACCATATATGCCTCCTGAAGCAATTACCGCATCTTGGGCAGACCTTTACGATAAATTTGTTAAAGGTGAAACAGTATTCACTGCCGCATGGCCTTCCCTTTCAAAAGAAGCCCATAGACCAACTGCGTTAGTGAAAGATGCAGCTGGTTCAGCTGTCCTACCCGGGGTGGAAGTAGATGTTGCTGGAGCAAAGAAAATTGTGAGAGCTGCTCCAAACCCAGTAAATTGGGTTGCAGTCATATCGAACTATGCAAAGAATCCTGAGCTCACATATTTGTTCTTCCAGTTTGCAACTAGTCCTGATATAGGCAAAGATGTCATCTTGACAGGTGTAATTCTAGATTTATTCAGAAGATGTTGGTTCACTGACCCCAAATATCGACCAGCCTTCGAAGAAGGATACGGGTCTGAGTTCGTCGATGCGTATTTAAAGAGTCTTGAAATCTCATTCCCCGACTTATTAATTAGAGGTGGACCAGAATATCTTGGAAAGCTTACTGTAAATGTTAATGCTGTAATGGCTGGAACGAAAGATCCCGAGGATGCATTATCCGAAACCGCTGCAGACTGGGATTCAATAAACAAGAAGTATGGAGTTGATGCACAATTAGAAGCATGGAGAGCATTGGCTAACCTATTTCCATCAGATGTTAAAGAAGTTTGGAGAGCTAAAGGATATATGTAAACTTTAAAACCTCCCTAATTTTTTATTTGTGTAGCAAGGTATTAAGGAAAAGTGGAGCTGAAATTATTTGAGAAACAGCCCTCCCAAGATAATTACCTACCTAGCTAACCTACCACTCAATCTACTACTCTACGCTACGCTTATAATTCCATTTGCCCTTATGATATATCTAGCTTTCCTAGCATGGAATCCCGCGGCTGGAATAAACTGGTGGGAGGCGCCCTTCACTGGAGTTAATAACTTTATTAGAGCTTTCTTAGACTCAAGGTTCCTAGCTGCACTTGGAAGAACGACGGCCTTCGTAGTAATCGTGGTTACGATTGAATTCTTCCTAGGCTTAGCCTTAGCATACTTTATGCTTGAAGAATTTAAGGGAAAGAAGATTTCACTATCATTAATAATCTATCCATTGATGTTACCATGGGTAGTAGTTGCTTTAATCTTTTACCTCTTCTTCCAAGACTATGGCCCCATGAATAATGTTTTCTTAAAATTAATTATCGGCGAATCAGCTCAAAACATACATTGGTTTCTATCCTCAACTACCGCCTTCATATCTCTAATCATAGCCGATGTATGGCAATGGACTCCATTTATTTTCCTAGTAATGTATTCTGGCCTATCCGCGGTCTCTAAAAGACTGATAGAAGCTGCTCAAGTACTAGGTGCTTCATCTAGGACAATATTTTGGAGGATTCAATTACCGTTAATAAAGCCATTAATACTAATAGCCATAGTCCTGAGAGCGCTAGAAGCTTTCAAAGTATTTGATATAGCATACGTAATGACGGGGGGCGGCCCTGGAACATCTACCGAGACTATCTCATTATATATATACCGAGTGGCTATAGAGTATCATGACATATCCTATGCTGCTGCTCTCTCATTAATAGTCTTAGTCATCCTAGTAATAATAATTCGAGCATTTATCTGGTATTCTTTTGAAAGGGGTGTTAAAAGATGAGTCAAAAGTTTATAAGCAAGTTAACGAGATACCTTGTTATAATAGTCTTCCTATCATGGGTACTGATACCTGTTTTATGGATGGTTACGCTGGCTTTCAAGTCGTATCCTGAATGGAGAGTTGCATACTTCTTTCCTAAGGAGCCCACCTTCATGAACTTCATTCTAATCTTTGAGCCCAAGCAAATCGTTGGAATGATGGGAGCAACAGCACTAGTGGACCCTGTTACACTTCCCTTTATTAACAGCTTGCTTGTAGTAGGCACATCAACAGTTCTCTCTGTAATGATTGGATTTTTCACAGCATATGGTGCAAGTAGGTATAATAGTCCAGGGCCTTTCTCCTTATTCTTCACTTTGTTGACCAGGATGCTTCCACCGGCAACCTTTGTAACACCTATAATGGTATACTACTCTAATCTAAAGCTGCTTGATAGCCATCTCGGTCTTGTAATGTTATATTCTGCGGTGACAGTAACTTACGGAATATGGATCCTTAAGGGATTCATTGACCAAGTCCCCATAGAGTGGGAGCAGGCAGCCCTCTTGGAAGGCGCATCGCATTTACGGGTAGTATTTAGAGTCACATTACCAATAGTTAAAAGTGGTCTAGTAGTATCAGGTCTCTTCATATTCTTATTGAATTGGGCTGAATTATTATTTGCCCTTGTGCTAACGAATGTTCAAGCTGTAACTCTACCTGTCCACATAAGCAAATATGTTGGTGCGGTAGGGCAACTATATGGTCCTCAAGCAGCACTCGGCATCTTAAGTTCTCTAATCCCTGTTATAATAGGATACCTCATACAGAAACATCTAGTAACGGCATTCACCTTCGGTATGGTGAGATAATGAATAAGTTGATAGTAGAAAATCTAACAAAAAGATTTGGAGATTTAGTTGCTGTAAAGAATGTATCTTTCAATGTTAAAGAAGGTGAATTTTTCTCTCTCCTAGGTCCGAGCGGTTGTGGAAAGACAACTACTTTAAGATGCATAGCAGGCCTAGAAACACCAGATGAAGGAAGAATAATTATAAAAGATAGGGATGTAACAAGACTGCCACCTCAAGAAAGAGGTGTAAGCTTAGTCTTTCAAGAATTTGCTGTATTTCCACATATGACTGTCTATGAAAACCTTGCCTTTGGTCTTAAGGTTAGAAAAACCCCAAAAGAAGAAATTAAGAAGAAAGTCTTAGAGATCGCTGAAATATTAAACTTGAAAGAGAGTCTTAGTAAAATTGCTGGAAGACTAGGGCTAAGTGAGAAGCAAAGGATAGCTCTTGGTAGAAGCATAATAGTTGAGCCGGAAATACTCCTTCTCGATGAGCCTTTAACTTTGGTGGATGCTAAGGTTAAGGAAGCAATGAGAAGAGAGCTAAGAAGATTACAAAGAGACCTTAAGATAACAATATTATACGTTACCCATGACCAATTAGAAGCTATGATGATGTCTGATAGAATTGCCGTAATGGATGCTGGAAGGATATTGCAGATCGGTACCCCAACCGAGATATATGAAGACCCGAAAAAAGTTTTCGTAGCGAGATTTATCGGTAGCCCAACGATAAATCTGTTAGAATCAAAGCTAATAACAGAAAAGGATGAGTATGCATTATTAATTAAAGATACAGAAGTTAAGATTCATCTAGGCAATACATCTGAAAGAAACGTATTAAGTAAACATAGTGGACGGGAACTCATAGTAGGGATAAGACCTGAAGACATCGACATAAGTAAAGAACTTGAACCTGGATACCACTTTAGTAGTACAATAGAGTTCATCGAGATGATGGGTGAGAGAATGGAAGTATACTTGAAATTAAATGAAGGATATATAAGAGCGTTAACACCTCTGAGAACTGACCTGAAGGAAGGTAATCGCGTATATGTTAGAATACCTTTAAGTAAAATACTCCTTTTTGAAGCTGGAACAGAGGAGAGAATCCTGTGAGGTGATGTGATGGTATATCTAGAAGTAAAGAATATTTCAAAAAAATTTGGAGAAGTAACCGTCTTAAGGAATATTTCTTTTGAGGTAAATCAAGGAGAAATATTTGCAATCGCTGGTCCACCCGGAGCCGGAAAGACAACTTTATTAAAGATTTTAGCCGGGCTCATTAATCCAGATGAAGGTGTAATATATCTAGAAGGAAGGAACATAACGGGGATTTCTCCAAGTGAAAGAAATATTGGGATGGTTTTCGAGATGCCTCCCGTATACCCAGATAGGACAGGATTTGAGAATATTGCGTTCCCATTAAGATTGCAAAAGCTTCCAAAAGACAAGATAGAGAAAAGAGTTTACGAGATTGCAGAATTACTTGGAATAAAACATTTACTGAATAGAATCCCCACCACATATAGTGGAGGAGAGTATCAAAGAGTTGCGTTGGCTAGGGCTCTAGTTAGAAATCCTAGGATTCTCTTATTAGATGAGCCTCTGAGGAATTTAGATGCAAAAATCCAAGAAAGTATGAGAAGTTGGTTAAAGAGAATTCAAAGAGAATTAAAAACAACTGTTATCTACTCGACGCATGATCCCTTAGATGCCATGGCTATAGGAGATAGAGTCTCAATACTAATAGATGGAAGCATAAAACAGTTAGGCTCTCCCACTGAAGTCTACTCAAGTCCAGTCTCTCTAGAAGTTGCAGAATACACAAGTATCCCCGCTCTCAACATATTAAAAGGAAAAATCAGGGAAGTAGATCAAAACTTAGTTGAGATTGATATTAATGGTATACTCCGGATAAGAAAGAAACTAATTAAGCCTATAACCAGGGAATTCAGAGAGAAGGAAGTAATTATAGGTATAAGACCTAGGGAAATAGACATTTCCGAAGTAGGACCTTCTGAGAATACAGTCGTCTGCAAACTAGTTTTAGTGCAAACAATTGGTTCAGAAAATCTCATCACAGTAGAAATTGATAGGTATCTTCTTAGAGCTTTATCAAAAAAGAAACTAACATTGACTGAAGGTTCAAATATATTTCTTACATTAAACCCTGATAGAATCTATCTTTTTGACCCTGAGACGGGTGCCGCTCTATACTTCTAAGGCACTCTCCAGTTTCTAAACTTGTTTTCGCAAGGATTGTTAATATATTTCATTAGTAAGAAAGATATTTTAAGTCTTTATCTCTCTTAATACTAATAGTTAGCATGGTTACTTGCTCTAAAGACTTAAAGATTGTAGACTCTCATTTTCATTTAGGTGAGTGCCGGGTCTATGACTTAAATGTCTCTGAGAAGGAAGTAATAGATGTCTTAAACACTTATAAGTTTTCAGCTACGATACTTCAACCATTTCCAGGTGCTTTTCCGCAGCCTCCAGTACATGTTCTTAATAGAATCTATGAGTTATCAAGAAAATATGAGGGGAGAATATTCGGTATCGTAAATATTAACCCACATGTAGTTGAACAAAGTGAGTGGAAGAATCAAGTAAAGAAATGGATTAAGGAAAACAGCTTTGTAGGAATTAAAGTACATACAATAGGACATGCAATAAACCTTATGACTAAAGATGCAGACATGATCTTTGAAACAGGTAATGAGCTAGAAGTACCAGTCATGGTCCATACAGGTCTTGGTCAGCCTTTTGCTTCTCCAACACATTTGTGTCGTTACGCAGAAAACTATCCGGACCTTAAGATAATACTAGCACACGCAGGTTTCGTATTCTCAGCAGCTGATGCACTATTAGTAGCAAAGAATTATAAGAATATATATCTTGAAACATCATGGAGCACGATGGAAGATATTAAGTTATTTATTGAGAAACTCGGTGCTGAGAAAGTCATGTTTGGGACCGATTTACCTACAAATGTTCCAATAGAACTCGCTAAAGTAAACAATATGAGCCTAAACGATGATCAGAGAAACTTGTTTTTATGTAAGACAGCTGAAAAAGTCTTCAACATAAAAGTATAGGGTATTCAACTATGAAGATACTTTCATACGAAATCATGGGTGAGACCTCTCTAGGAATAATGCTACCCGAAGAAAACAAACTTGTTAACCTAAAACTTAACTCAGAAGAATTGTTAAAAGAATATTCGCTACCTAAAGAAGTATTTACTGACTTAAAGACTTTCATCGAGCATGATCAAGCTTTCCAGATAGCAAAACAGATAGAAGATGATGCCTTAAGAGGAAAGGTTAAGAAAGGAGTCTATGAGCTAGAGAAGGTTAAAATTCTTCCACCCATAAGGAATCCGTCAAAGATTATCTGCACAGGCCTCAATTTCGAAGATTATAGAAGAATCTTAGGCTTACAATACCTACCCGTTCCCCAGATATTTCTTAAAGCACCCTCGGCGATAATTGGTCACATGGACCCAATAGAAATACCTGAAAGTTATGGTAAAGTCTATCATGAATACGAGCTTGCATGTATAATCTCAAAAAAATGTAAAAATGTCAGTGAGTCTATGGCGGAAGATTATATTTTCGGATATACAATATTTAACGATATTACAGCGCACGATATAGAATTATTAACAAGAGAGCTGCAGCAATGGGCTAAATCTATTGATACATTTGCTCCAATAGGACCTGTGGTCGTCACGAGAGATGAACTTAGAGACATATCTAACCTAAAGATGGTTAGAAGAAGAAATGGTATGATAGAGTCTGAATCCAATACGATGTATATGAGGTTTAAGTTTAATGAGATAATCTCGTTTATCTCTACTTTCATTACTCTTAATCCGGGTGATATTATAACGAGCGGTAGTCCCCCTGCTGGTCCAATCTATCCTGGAGATATAATAGAAGCTGAAATCGAAGGTATCGGAGTACTCAAGAACCCAGTTGTAAGCGTGAAGATAAGAGAGGATTATGCAAAAGCTCTAAATTTAAAATGATAATGATGAGTGTAGATTGCTATCCCTTATTTTTCTAACAACGTAGAGTATTATTTGGTCTGCCTCAACCTCATGGAGTTGGCTTCCTCTTCCTCCGACTTTAACCTTCTTTCCATTGTCTAGCTGTAAGGTAAAGGTAACGCAAAGTGGATTAGACTCCGTACAGACTACTTCTCCCCTTCCAATGAAGGGTTTAGCTGATCTTGCCCATCTACCTCGAACTTCTGCAAAGACTTTGAAACCAGAATCATTAAGTTTAATTATCTCTGAGACGGCTGACCTATGATTAACGAATCTTTTAGGATACTCATTAATGTCAATAGATAACGGGAATAGGTATTTCAATGAAATCCATAAATGATAAAAGTAGTTAGCTAATGTTTCAGCTGTGACGATCTCATCAAAGAGAATGCTGTATTCATCTTGGCTGAAGTTAAAGTAGGGTGAAAGAAGTTTGCCAGGTCCATACATCCCTATACTTGAATCGACTATTAAACAAAATTGTCCTGCAGGGCTGATTTTAACGGTTTTAATTCTCTCCAGAAACTCTTTTAGAGACTTTTCATACTCTTCAGGATAGATTACTAAACATATGTGAACTCCCCTTAGCTTTGATTGTATAAGTTCTTCTGCAAGCTTACTGAAAGTTAGATGGTCAACACAGATCTGTATCTCTACTTGAGCTTGTTGAATTAGTTTCTTAGCATATGCGATTAGGTTTTGCCGACCTTTAACGATCCACATATGAGGCGGAGTCATTATACGTCTAGATTCAAGTTCATTTAATAACTGCTTTACATAAGTCTTTAATTCAGAAAGCTGACTTATCTTCTTCTCAATTATTGTTGTAGGATCTATGGCACTATAATACTTTGGTTTACCAGGCTGAACAACTACGAAGCCTTTCTTCTGGAGAGATAGTATTACGTCGTAAAGTTGAGGTTGATGTATCTTTAATTCTGTAAGTATTTCAGAAGATTTGCAAATGCCCTTCCTCAATATTGTCGTATATACTTTCGATTCAAGTTTCGTTAATCCTAATTCTTCTAAAGCCTTTAAAAGAGGTTCGTTCTTAGTTTCTAGCTCAGCTTCATCAATCATAGTGATATCTATAAAATATAGCCATTCGGCCTAATATAAGCATATATAAATAGATTATGCGGAAAACACTAAGAAAATTGCGTTAAAATAGGAGAACTATTCTTGTCTTAGGTGTTCAAAATTATCTATCTGCTTCTACAGGCCAGTAGTTTAGGCTCCAGTATATTGGTGGAATATCTGCTATTCTAGCACCTACTGTAAGATGTCTTAAGGCTGGCAGGAGTCTAAAACTCGGAGTTATCATTCTAAGCCTATATGGTTTATCCGTACCATCGCTTATAATATAGTAGATTATCTCTCCTCTTGCTGCTTCAGCTCGACCCAATGCTTCACCCTTCGGTACCTTTATCACAACTGGGTGTTGTTTTAGCTTGAATGATCCCTCAGGCATCTGCTCAACTGCTTGTCTAATTATCTTCAAGCTTTCTCTTATTTCTTGGTATCCAACCATTGCTCTAGCATAGCAATCTCCTTCGTTTCTAACAGGTACCTCAAACTTTAAGAATGGGTAGGCATCATAGGGATCGTTCAGCCTAGTATCATACTTTACCCCCGAGGCTCTGAGAGTAGTTCCAGGAACACCTAGCTTAATCGCATCTTCTCTCTTTAGTACACCTATGTTACGTACTCTCTCAAGGAATATCTCACTATTAAAGAACATTTCATGATAGTGGTTGAGTCTTAAGTCCATGAAGTGTGTTACAGCTAAGACATACTTGTTAAAGTCTTCGCTCAGCTCCTCCTGACTAGGTTCTCTACCTATCATTCTTGAGTAGTAATACTTGAATTCTTTAACTAATTCTTTTTGAACCTGCTTGGGGGCATCATTTCTGACCCCTCCAGGTACATAGTATGCATGTGTAAACCTCTGACCCGTTATCAATTGAGATAGGTCTAGAATGAATTCTCTATCACTTACGCACCATAGGAACATTGTTGTGTGACCTAGAAATACTCCGTAGAGTGAGAACCAGTATAGATGGCTTGCGATTCGGTCTAATTCAGCTACTATGGTTCTAAGATACTTTGCTCTCTCAGGTATCTCAACATCCATAAGCTTCTCAACCGTTAGACAATATGGTATGACCATGCCGGCAGCATCGAGAATAGCTGGTCTCTCTAAATGTGGAATATTTGTAATCCACGTCTTATACTCAGCCATTTTCTCTTCACCTCTATGGACGAACCCTGGATCAGGCTCGAGGTCTACGATGGTATCTCCACTAACTGTTACAATCATCCTAAAGTGACCTGTCCCAGGATGTTGTGGTCCATAACTAAATGTTAGTCTCGGCCCACCTGTATCATATACTTCTATCTTCCTTTTCTCTTCTAAAGCCATACCTACTCTCTCCCAGGAACTTTGTATTCTTTTCTAAGAGGTGGAATATCCATCCAATGCTCCGGGAGAAGTATCCTCTCTAGTTTTGGATGATCATTGAAGATTACCCCCAGCATATCGTAGACTTCTCTTTCGTGGAACTCAACGCTAGGCCAGATAGAGTATAGAGAGCTTACTGTAGGGTTTTCTATATCCAGTATTACTGATACGTTTAGTATAACGTCATCCAATTCTTGATCTTCTAAACTCCCGAGATGATATAATACCTCGATATATGGTCCTCCGCCTTCTCTTAATCTTGATAGATCCACTCCCGTTACACCCTTGACATGGTCAAACCTATGTGTATCTCTAAGGTACCTTGCAACCTCGACTATAGACTCTTTCTTCACTACAATCTTAGCTATCTTCCCCTCTACGTATACTTCTCTCACCAAATATTCTCCAAACTTTTCCTTTACATCATCTATTATCTTTCTAAGCTTCTCCCACGTCATAGAAACTTCCATTATTGTTTGTTTCTCCTATGTCATATTTATACTATCTTCCATGTAGAAGCACATGATATAAGAGATAATATCATCTATTCGTTATCTTATCTACAAAATAAGCATATAGAACATCCTCAAAAGCTTTTCCTACAACCACTACGTTGTAACCCTTTGCTCCAAGTTGCAAGCAAAGATTCTAAAAATCTTGAAAAATGTATGAGTACTCTTAATGAAGCAGGTGGCAAGCCTGCCGGCGGATGAGCAGTAAAAGCTGTGAGGCTAGCAGGTTCCCACGTCATACCCACGATAATGTGGTAAGAGTAGTATATCCTGTGCTCACAGCTACTATAGTTCATCAGCCAGCTACCGACCCTATTTTTAAGTATCTACTTGCTCCTTTCTAGTTAAAAAAATAGAGAGCAGTAGGAGAAATAATTATATAGGTGTAATGTCTGTCTTCTCAAAAATTTTCCAAGAATCTATACTCCCGTATAATTCAATCTCTTTATTCGTAAACATAAAGTCTTCCTACCTAAATGTAAACTTCCCTCTAAAGACTACATCAGGTAATGGAGTATTAGAAGAGGAACCAGGATCTTACATCATAAAGTACTTACACTCGTAGCTCCAGTAATTCATGAAGGTCAAGAAATAACATCAAATTTGTAGACTCTCATACTACTCTAACCTCGATTTCAAGATCTTGTCTCTAAGAAGTAGGAATCCCTGGAATAATGTTTCAGGTCTAGGTGGGCATCCTGGAACATATACGTCCACAGGGACTATGTCATTTAATCCCTGTAAGACGTTGTAAGAGTCTTTAGCGTAAAGGCCTCCAGATATTGCGCATGCACCCATAGCTATAACCCATTTGGGGTTTGGCATTTGATCGTAAATCATCCTAACCCTCTGAGCCATCTTCATGTTTACTGTTCCTTCTATCAACAATACATCTGATTGCCTTAAGGTTCCTGTTGCAGGTATCCACCCAAACCTTTCCGGGTCATATCTTGAACTTGAGACTGCACCAAACTCTACACTACAGCATGCAGTTGTTAAATGAGCGGGCCATAGAGAAGCCATTCTACCCCAGTTAACGAGATAACGGATTAAAGAATTGTTTTTAATCACTTGAAGAACATAACGTGTCTCTCCTCCAATAATCTTTACCGGTCTCCCTAAGCCATACTCTTTAATTGCTTCCTCTCTTTCATAATCTGGAATAACTTCTTCAACTATAGCCTCAATAATGTCTTTTGAGTGGGCAAGAGTATAACCAAACACACCAGTCTTCTTCGGGATCCTTCGAGTAAGATTAAATTGGTCTAGAACCATTTACATGACCTCTGCTACCCTATTGTAGATATCAACTTCTTCTAGGATGGAGGTCATATTTAAATCTGCATAATACTCAATACAGTGAATGCAACATTATTGCTAGAAATATCCATATGGGATTGTCCTTCTTAAACCCGGTTTGTAGGCAAGTGTAACTATTAGCCCTGTTATAAATCCTCCAACATGGGCTGCGTAAGCAACCTGGGAATATGGAGCCACCAAAGCATACAATGTCTGTATTAATGCAAGTATGATTATTACAACTATCGCTGGAGCTATTATTGGGAAACCTATGAAAGCAACTAATCTTCTCATAGGAAATAATACACCATACGCAGCCATTACACCATAAATTGCGCCCGAAGCTCCGATCGCAGGACTAGTTAATAATGTCATGATAGGAAAGAAAATAAAGATGTAGTATGCATGGATGATTGCGGCCACTATACCGCTTATAAAGTATAGTGTTAGGTAACGCAGTTTTCCGATAACCTTCTCAATGTCTGGTCCAAATATGAAGAGAGCAAACATGTTAAAGAAAAGATGAAGAATATCATAGTGGATAAACATAGAAGTCAGTAACCGATAAGGCTCAGCAAATCTAACAGTCAGTAAAGGAATAGTTGCAAATTCCAAGATAAGACGTGGATTCATCCTAACCACAAGAAAAACAGCAACATTAATCAATACTATAGTCCAAGTTAAGTAAGCATTCTCACTCCTTGCTACGTACAATCTCTCAAACCTTAACTTTATCAAGAACAGGATACAATATAAATGATGTCATTATAATCAAGCTTTTTAGTATAGCAAGATAGTGAGCTCGTATTTATCGAGGTTAAAGATATGGTAAGATACCTACGAGATTACCTACCCGTACAATTTACCTACATATGATAGTGGGTTTTCAGACTTCATTAGTTCTCTCAATAGTATTGTCGCATAGGTGCCTGGAGGCAGAGAAAATTGAAGAATTATAGACTCATTATCTATTGAGATTACTGAACAATCCCAATTTGTAATCGCTATGGGTCTTAGAGAGCCTTTAGTAGATGCTTCTGGCAGATCTACTACCTTGAAGTCTTTAAAATCTAACGATTCTTTCTCCATTATTTCAAGCATTATCTCACCTTTAGAGTTTCTAGGTATTGGAGAGAGATATCCAGGAGTAGGTAGCGCTATAGTCATTTTCTTGTCTTTAATAAGTTTCTCAATCTGTTTGATGTTTCTATCTGTAACAGTTACAGGTCTGTTTTTATCAGCTCTCCCGCTTGCGTCTAATGGTAGAACGATGTCTCCAACTTCCAACTCATTAAATTTACCTTCTTCTATTATCTTAGAGAGGGTTAGATTGAATATCTTAGCGGCTACTGATTCAACGATTAATCTCCTCAATCTTAATGGGAGGGTTCTCAAGCATTTAACATAATCTTCAGGATGTCTCAAGAGAGACTCGATCATCATTCTTTCATAAGTCAAGCTTTTCGGGAAATTCTTTCTAGCCCATTCCAAATCCCATCTCTCTCCTAACTCTTTTCTAACCAATTTATTCTTCTCATTTTCTAAATTTGAGTAATCTGAGAGGAAAGCAGCTACAGCTTCTCTTAGCATCCTCTTTAATATCAATGACCCTACAATCGGTGTAATAGGTCTAGTTATCCCAAAACGTTGATGCCCATAGTAATTTGGAATACCTTTAATCTTCAACTCTCTTATTATTTCTCCAATTATAGATACATCGGTAGTTTTTGCATGCCTTATCTTAACTTGGAAAACGTTACTCTTGAGTAAGCGTGATGATAATTTATGTCGAACATATTTAATAGGTTTAACTTCTAAGAGATTGTTTATCTTGAGTATTTCTATATTCTCTAATACATGAGACGGTATAGTTATGAATTGCCAGCTAATACTCATCTTATCTTTAATACCACATATGCCTATTTCTCTATTTTTAAGATTTAGTTTCGCAGCAAGTAGGCTTACAGCTCTAATAGAATCAAACTTAACCTTCTTCATAACACATAGAAGATGACCACCATATCCTTCAGTAAATGAAGATGACTCAAATAGTTTCTTTGCATCCATCCCTTTTTCTAAAATCTCCCAGATTACGAAGTCTTCAGGTCTATTCTTTATTACTCCGCCAATACCCTCACTTCTAGAAATGTAGTGTGTTATTCCAATGAATCGTTCAACATACTCGATCTTTAAAGACGGTAGAATTGGTCCATGATAATCCATAAACGATCTAACCTAATTCTTCAATAACATAAGCATAGTATTCCTCAGTTTTAAGAACTAGAGTAATGGTAGACTTCCAGTGACTTTGTCTATTTCTTCAGAGGGTGCTGGACCTATACCTAATGCTGTAACTGTACCTGGTTCAAGCTCTGTTAATCCTGCATCTTCAATTATGGCTACGGGTAACTTCATCATCTTAGCTTTATCATATAATTTTAAGAGCTCCTGAAGGTCTGGAACTTTCAATACAACTTTCCTCTGACCTTCATCGATCCATTTAATATACCATTCAATATTTTTCTTCCTACATTCTTCAGCAGATGATAATGATGCATGAGCTACTTGAGCAGCTATCTTTCCAGTACTCATCTTTAGATCATTCCTAACAACGATTGCTTGCTTAAACTTTAACATGATTCTTCTACCTTAATAACAATATGCGGAGAATTTAATGTTATACTGTTTCTATCTCTCCACCCATCTCTGTGACTGTATTCTTAACTATGTTCTCTATCTCATTAGCTTTCTTGACGGCTTCATCTTCTTTATTCGACATAACAGAGACTTGAATCTCTATCCTAGATACTCCTGCCTCAATAGTCTTAGGATGAGTCTTTACATATAATCCAGGATATTTTCTAACAAGATACTCGATCTTTGGAGCAATACTTGATTCTGCAATCTTTCTAACTTGTATGGTTCTATCAACTCTGTATATTTTTCTGATAGTCTTTAATATAAGCGGCTGTAACTCCTCTTCAAATATACTGTATAGCTCTGCAGGGACACCTGGAAGGCAGGCTATCCAAGTCTTTCCACGTTTAATTATAACACCTGGAGCTGAGCCAACTCTATTATGTAAAGGTTTAGCGCCTTTTGGAAACATAGCCATCTTAATCCTTGCTGGTGTAAGCTCAGGAGAATCTACCACTCCCTGTTCTGCAAGCATTCTATATCTTTCCTTAAGCATTTCATAAGCCACCCTATTTAAGACTAGCCTCCTGTTTAAAGCTTTAGCAACCCCTTGAAGTGTGAGATCATCATATGTTGGTCCAAGACCACCAGAAGTTATAATCCAGTCAACTCTTCTTCTAAGTGCTTCTCTTATAGATGAACTAATATCTTTTAGAGAGTCACCAATTGTCACCATCCTAATTATTTTCCCACCCATAGCTGTTATCTTCTCAGCTAGCCACTTAGAATTTGTATTGAGAATCCTACCATCAAGTATCTCGTATCCTATTGTAATTAGTTCGAATAATGTCTGCTTGAACTCACTGTATCTAGCCCACATTTCTATGTAAATAGTGATGCATTCTTGTATATAGCTATCAGACCATTTATAGGAGTATTCTCCTCACCATACCCATCTATGTGAAAGCCTCTGTATAAGCATTTAACGAATTTCCTAATTTAGGTTAGATACCCTGTCTCTTCTCTACATATTAGACATCTAGCCATACCCATCATTTATTAATAAAAGTTAACAGATGATGAAAATGCTGGATAATTTATGTTTTTAAGGATAAGAATATAATGTATTGGTTGTCTGTCTGGTTATGCCTTTCTCTAACAATCTTAATATTCTCTATCCTAGTAGGTATGTTATCCTCTCTCTACTATTATTTCTTCACCCCTCTTTCTGTAGTCTCTATACAACCCATTATTCATAGGGTCTTCTTCTAAAGCCAAGTATGTTATATGCTTGTCATAGTGATAGCCTATAACATTACCATCCTTAATACGCATCCATCGAAGCAACATCCAACTATCATTAAGTATGATATAATGTATAGGTTAAAAAGCCAAGCTTGGAAAACTTAACAAGCATACCTATAAACATACACCAATCCATACTAAAATAAACCTGTATTATCTTGAGAGTTTATAATTTGATAAGCTTATAGTATAGTGGAAAGTATAACTCGTATAAATTATGTAAATTATGAGTTAGCTTCTGATACTACATCCGACTTCTCTACAGGCTCTTTCCTAAATACATTTATAGCATCTAAGATAAAGCCTTCATCTACACTCTTCATATAGTTTTTCTTCTTCTCGAAGCCCTCAACATTCGAGAACCCACCAGCAATCCATACACTTAAACCACTGTATCTCACCATATTCTTCCCAATTTCACTCCTAATATAGGCTTGTAGGCTGTTATTATGGTTAGCTTTTGGATGGCTTCCCGAGGCTGAGCTCCCGGCTTGGAAACTCAAGCAGGGAGTAATCCTTGCAGGAGTCTGCTATGGGGATGTGGAGACGTAAATACAAGCCTCATAGCAGTATCCGCCCCCGAAGAAGACTTCCAAGCAGTTGGCTAGAGACCTTGCAGAGTTCTTTCAAGAATGTGGTGGAGAGATTGAGTGGGTGTCGAGGATGTCTAGAGCCGTCCATGTTGATACTTCTAGGACTGCTACCAACGGCAAGAAGAAGAGGAAACCTCACGTAGTCTATGATGGTAAAAAGATATACAAGGTAAACAAACTGGCTAGTGTTAGAAACATTGATGAAGTCTATATTGATTCATTGTTCCCAGAGATTTATGAAGAAGTACTAGAACTGCTCAAGAAAGGTGTCAAGGTATACCTATTGAAGGATACTAGGATGTTGAAGAAGCTTAGGTTAGAAAACAATGTGAAGAAGAGTGATGAGAACGATTCAGCACTACTTTCAAAGATTCCAAAGGATGAGTTCAGAGCATTAACGATTTAAGAAATGGAGGAGGTTAAGCTATGGCCGCTAATAAATAGATATGATCTACTAAAGAAGAGGATTAAGACCTCAAAGATATGGATCAATAGAGACGGTATGATTATGAGCTAGAGAATGCTGTAAGATTGATGGAGAAGGATAAGAAAGATGTTGCGAAGAAGATTATTGAAATGCTATCTAATGATGCTATCTATAAGGAGGCTTGTAGAATGCTTGGAGTAAGAGATAGCGTTGAATTAGCTATTCTTACGATGGAGCTACCATTATATTTACCTATAACAAGGCTTAAAGGATTGCTTGGATCTATGCCAGATAAGAATAGAGGAAGATACGACCATAGACTTAGATAACATGTTGTAGGGTTTGCAGTAAATCTATACATAAATGTAAAGAAGCGTGTAAATGTTTTAGATAAAGCTGTCGAGATCGCTAACAATCTACCAAAGGAGAAAGCAATTTATAGACTGGAGTTGATGACCCTGAAAGCTTTGAGAAAAAAATACCTCCTAACGACGAGCAACCAAACATTCGGGAACCCTAATGGCCGATGAGTGGTGAAAGTTGTTGGCTGGTAGGGTGCGGAGATTTATCTCGATATATAACGGTATAAGATGCTATCCCTGCCAGTCGTAGCTACTTTAACTCATCGGCCAGCTCTTCCCCTAATTTACTATATCTAACTTTAATGATAGAGGTGTAAACCTCCTACTAGTCTCTACATATGTTACTTCATCACCTTTTATAGTATTTAAGGCTCAGTAAAAATCCTAGTTTTTCCTAACTTTTAGTTAAAATTAAATATACGAAAGAGTTAAAAATTCTGATTCACAAGGAACTATCTAGATAAACAAAGCTTGGGTGCTACCAACCTTGAACATGAAAGAAATATACTCTAAGTCAATTGAAGAAGAAATCTCGACCACTTTCGATGATCTATCTAAATGTGAAGGTGAGGAATTAACTAAGAAATGCGGAGTTGTATTTCTTAAAGGAACTGCGAAGAAAAGTTATAGAAGGTTCGTCGTAAATGTTTTGAATAAAACTTACTCAGTAGAACTAGAAAGTAGAGAGGTCATGGATTTAATCTCAGGGAAACCTGCACCTAAAGAATTAGCACTAGTTATCTTAAGATACTTAACCCATTCTACTGGTGGTAGAGCTTCTGAAAATTGGATACCTTATGAGAAGATTCCTGACTCAAGAAAATATCTAGACTTATTTAGGAAAAGCGTTATCAGGCCTTTCATAAGAACCTTTGGAAATAACCCTGAAAAATATGAATTAGCATGTAAAAGAATAGGTGGAAAGAAGGAGAAACTAGGAGGGATAAGCTATTCATTCTACTTCTTACCGAGAGTTCAGTTATTAACACAGTTATGGAGAAGTAGGGAGGATTTCTCTCAACCAGCCGCTAATGTATCATTTAATAGTTCAGTAAGATACTACTTAAACGCTAGGGACTTGCTCCTAACAGCGAAGATAATGATTGAATCACTAGAAAATGAAGCTAAGAAGATATAGACTTTACATATAGATACTTAGTATACTGGTTCTTTTTACTGAAACTCTATATTCTGTAGATAACTGAATAGTTTACAGAAGAGTAACCAGACAAGTTAAGCTTATACTGTAATCATTCATTAATTATATGGATGTTTGAGAGTTTAAAGAAAGCTTTCTCACAAATTGCAGAGAGAGTAAAAATGACTGAGTTGTCAGAGAAACAGATAGAGAAACATATTGATGAATTCAAACTTCAGATGATATTGAGCGATGTAGCAGTAGAAGTAGTGGATAAACTAGGAGAGAAGCTTAAAGAAGAATTATCCCAATTAAAGTTTAAGAGATTCGCCGATCCATCTGCTCAGATTAGAGAAGCTATATATAAGATGATTGAGGAGATACTTCCTCCCGAAGGCTTAATTGAAAGAGTTTTAGAGAAGATTGAGGAGAAGAAGAAGCAAGGTGAGCCTTTAGTCATACTATTCGTTGGACCTAATGGTGGAGGAAAAACGACTACTGTGGTAAAGATTGCAAAATACTTTAAGGATAGAGGCTACAGCTCAGTTATTGCTGCTGCAGATACTTTTAGAGCTGGAGCAATAGAGCAGATTAGGAAGCTTGGAGAAGCTATAAAAGTTAAGGTTATAAGCCAGAGGTATGGAGCAGACCCTGCTGCAGTAGCTTTAGATGCAGTAATGAGTGCACGATCAAGTAGGTTACCTCTAGTCTTAATAGATACAGCTGGAAGAACAGAAGTAGACATAAATCTTCTTGAAGAGATGAAGAAGATTAAGAGGGTCGTTAAACCAGACCTTGTAATATATGTTGGAGATGCATTGATAGGAAATTTGGCAGTAGAACAAGCAAAGAAATTCGATGAGTATGTTGGAATAGACTATGTCGTCTTAGCAAAGCTAGATGCAGATGCTAAAGGTGGTGCAGCAATCTCGATAAGCTATGTTACAGGCAAACCACTACTATTCATTGGCACAGGTCAGAGACTTGAAGATATACAACCATTCAGTAAAAAATTCATCCAACAAATACTAATCCCTCAATGAATGAAATAATTTCTCTTAGTAAATTAACAATCTTTGTAGTTTCATATATGGTAGAAACGATGTACGAAGTGCAGCTAAGGTCTCAGCTTTTACATTTCCAAGCTGAGGCTACTGTTTTAAGGGAAAAATTTTAAGCTTAGTAAACAAACTATTTTATGTTGAGATCAATCAATATTCAAGATATGTTGGAAAAGTTAGTTGAAGGACAGCCTGGTCCTACACCCTCATTTACATCAACTCATCTTCTTGAATTACTTTTATACTTAGGTGAAGAAGCTCCTGTAGGTAGGAAGAAACTGAGTTCAATTCTTAAGATTGGAGAGGGGGTGATTAGAAGCATGCTAAGCAGATTAGTAAAGGCTAGGATAGTAAATGTAACTAATGAAGGGTGCGTATTAACTAGTAAAGGGATGAGGATATATAAGCAGATAAGTAGCATACTTATTGAAGTAGGTGAGCTAGACATGGAGATCCCTTGGGATCAACCACACAATTACGCGGTAGTCTTGAAGAAGCGTTCACATCTTGTTAAGAAAGGACTTGAACAAAGAGATGCAGCAATTAGAGCAGGTGCTGAAGCAGCTTTAGTGATGACGTATCTTGACAATGAGCTGCATATGCCTGGCGTGAGTGTACTTACTGAAGAAAGACCAGATTTTGCTTCACAGATTATTAAAAAGATTAAACCTGAAGAAAACGATGTAATAATCATTGCAGGCGCTAAAGAATATAAGAAGGCAAAATATGGTGCTCTAGCAGCAGCTCAGACACTACTTTAATGGTGGAGAATATGAAAGCGGCAGTATTAAGAGAATTTAAAACACCTTTAAGATTAGAAGAAGTAGAAGAGATAAAGGGTCTAGGTAGAGATGAAGTACTCTTAAAGATCGAGATGACAGGAGTCTGTTATAGAGATATACTAACTGTTGATGGATACTTCCCTAAGACGCGGCTTCCAATAATCCTTGGACATGAAATATGCGGTAGGGTTATAGATGTTGGAGAAGATGTAGTTGACTTTAAGAAGGGTGATAGAGTTGCAAGTTTAACTTATATTCCATGTGGTGAATGCATTGAATGTAGGAGGAGAGAAGAAAACATATGTAGAAGAAGACTATGGTTTGGAGAGGACATTAATGGTTCTTATGCAGAGTATCTTAAAACAAGTTATAGAAGCTTGTTAAGAGTTTCTGAAGATTTATCCTCTGAAGCTGTAGCGATCTCAGCATGTGTAACGGGTATGTTGATACGTGCATTGAAAACTAAAGGTAAATTAACCCGAGGTGAAAGAATATTGATAACAGGTGCAACTGGAGGTGTTGGAGTACATGCTATCCAGATTGCTAAGAGTTATGGTGCAGATATTATAGCAGTTACGGGAAGAGAACAATACATAGATAGATTGTATAAGCTGGGTGCAGACTATGTAATCGTTTCACGTAATGGTACCTATTCTAATGAAGTAAAAAGTATTACGGAAGGCGTTGGAGTAGATATAGTCTTAGAGTGTGTTGGGTTAAGCCTTTTAGAAAGCTTGAAATCTGTCAGATGGGGAGGAAGAATAATACAAGTTGGAAACATTAAACCTGAACCTATTCCATTAGTGTTGGGACACTTTATCTTGAAAGAAGTAAGCTTACATGGCTCTTTATCTTGCACTAGGAGAGAATTAACTGAGGCATTAGAACTTCATAAAAGTGGGAGAGTTAAGCCTGTTACAATTGTTCTTCCGCTAGAGCAGGTTGAAGAAGCTCATAGAATGATTAGAGAAAGAAGACATTTTGGGAGGATAATGCTTAAAGTAGCCTGACTTAACTTAAATTATATATTTGTTTAGAAAAGATATTCTTATACCTTTTAATCTTCTGTACAATATATTTCACGATAGTTCTTAGACCTAATAGAAGATGCTGACTTACTGTAGCTATTTACTCTAACCAAATCCATTCAAAGCCACCAACGACATTAATTAATCCTAGACTGCCAGGATATCTTTATCAAAGTCTCTCTTGATATTCTTAACTATCTTCTGTAAAACTTTCATATCGCCTCCGATGTTAACGCAGATAATACCGGCTTTTTGGGCTCTCTAAAGAAGTTATACAGTATCTCTTCTCTATCGAGTACATCTTCAAGAGACATTTAAAGCCCTGGATATGAAGAATTCATGTATCTTCTCCAGCTCTCTTGATTAAACCTCTTCTCCATAATCTCTATCTCTCTCAAAAATGCATCTTCAAGGTCTACGTTCATTCTATTAGCTAACTGGAGGAAGAGAGCAAATGCCTGGGCAAATTCTCTCGAGACGTCGTCCTCAGCAACCTCATGCCCTAAACCCGGAGTCTTATATCCTTCTCTAACAAGTATGTACCTTCCTATCTCTGAGATCTCCTCTATTAGGTGTGTAAATATCTGAGATTCTCTGAAAAGGTTCCATTTCCTAGCTTCCTCAAAGCTTAATATGATCTTCTGAGCATCTTTAATCTCCAAGCTCGAATCCTCCA
>Ga0209183_1000228_pt1 | contig 26660 bp, 24 predicted proteins | sample LHCtaG_2_FD_184120 | JGI IMG/M metagenome (GOLD analysis project Ga0209183, IMG submission 184120) | Hot spring microbial communities from Little Hot Creek, USA to study Microbial Dark Matter (Phase II) - LHC4sed_replicate (SPAdes)... | ecosystem: Environmental > Aquatic > Thermal springs > Hot... | reverse complement strand
ATCCCAATTTGACCGTCATAGCCGTAGGTGGTGACGGTGATACTTTGGCTATCGGCGGAAACCACTTCATGCACGCTTGCAGGAGAAACATCAACCTGACATACCTTCTGCTTGACAACAACCTTTATGCCCTGACCAAAGGGCAAGCGTCACCGACGACTTTGCCTTGGCAAACAACAGATTCAACGCCTTATGGTGGCTACGAAAACTATGTTGAGCCCTGCGCTTTAGCCATCCTTTACGGCGCCACCTTCGTTGCCCGCGAGTTTTCGGCGAGGGCGCGAAAGTTGTCGGAAGTTATCGCACAAGCCATTCGGCATCCCGGTTTTGCCCTTGTCCATATCATGAGCCCTTGTGTCACTTTCTTTGACACCTACGACCTCTACAAGCAGAAAGTCAAGGAACTGCCACCTGACCATGATCCAACCGACATGAACCGAGCCATCCAATTTGCGACTGACATTGAAACCCGTTGGGTTGGTGTCCTTTACAGGACTGTCAAGCCAACTTTTGAAGAGCGAATTCAAGCCATCAGGGAGAAAGCAAAACAGCGCTACCAAAGTGTCACGCTGCAAGATATGCTGAATCTAAGGCGAGTTTGAAGCCACTTGGGTTTGCGGGAAGAGAAAGCGGGTCAGCGCTCAAAACTGCTCTTCCTCCACCTGCCTCGTTGCGTCCCACCAGTAAAGGTAGGTTTGGTAGCGCTCTTGGGCGATTTGCCCTCGTTCAACCGCTGCCCTAACGCCGCAGCCTGGTTCATTTGTATGCGAGCAGTTGTTGAACTCGCAGGGGAACTGGTTGAATTCGCAGTAAAGGATTGGTAGAGTTTCCAAAGCAACCCACTTGGGCAAATCAACTTTTTGGAAACCAGGCGTGTCAGCAACCCAACCTCCATGTGGGTTAGGCAACAACTTAACCTCCGTCGTCGCATGTCGCCCTCTCCCTGTCTTCTCGCTCACTTCCTCAGTTCTCAATTGGGCTGTAGGTATGAGCGCATTTAAGATTGAAGACTTGCCTGCACCCGACGGTCCAGCAAGGACAACCAAATTGCCTTTCATCGTCTCCCACAATCGGTCAAGCCCCTCACCGGTCTTAACGCTGGTCTTCAGGATAGGGTAACCGATGCTTTCGTAGAGTTTGACCCACTTTTCCAATTTGGCTGCTTCCCTCTTGCGCACCAAGTCCATTTTGTTGAACACGATGGTCACAGGCAACTCAAAGAACTCCGCTTGCGCCAAAAGACCATCAAGGACGAGGTTGCTGAAATCTGGTTCGCGCCAACTTACGATGATGAGGAGTTTGTCAACATTGGCGACAGGGGGCTGAGGGAGTAAGTTTTTGCGTTCCTCAACAGCATCAATGGCGACTTCATTAGGCGAAACGGTTCTAACTTGAACCCAGTCGCCAGCGTAAATTCGTTCGCCTTGTTTGATCAACTTGCCTCGGGGTATCCCCAAAACGACCCTTTGCTCTTCGGGCAGCCAAATTTCGGTTTTTGCGCCAGCACGAGCGATGACCAAGCCCCTCATTTCATCACCTCGCTTTTTGTGCCAAAGTTTGAGATGGACATTTTCGCACTCAACATTTTGCTACAGCGAGGGAAGTTTTGAAGCAAGTCAGCACTCACGAAGGGGGGAATTGCTATGACGGAAGTGAGGATTGAGAGGGACGCATTGGGCGAAGTCCAAGTTCCGACATGGGCGCTTTGGGGCGCTCAAACTCAACGGGCGGTTGAAAACTTCCCTATCAGCGGAATCCGTTTCCCGCGAGTCTTCGTCAGGGCTTTAGGGCTCGTCAAAATGTGTGCTGCAAAAGTTAACAAAGAACTCGGGCTTTTGGACGAACAGCGAGCCAACGCCATCACTCAGGCAGCACGCGAAGTAGTTGATGGCAAACTGGACGAACATTTCCCCATTGACATCTTCCAGACCGGTTCGGGCACTTCAACTAACATGAACGCCAACGAAGTCATCGCCAACCGAGCCTGCGAAATTTTGGGAGGCAAGCGAGGCGACAAATCTCTCGTCCATCCCAACGACCATGTGAATTTGGGTCAGTCGTCAAACGATGTCATCCCAGCCTGCATTCACATTTCCGCTGCTATCGCCATCCACGAGCAACTCCTTCCCGCCCTTGACAGGTTGCGTGCTGCTTTGGAGGAGAAGGCGAAGGAATTTGACGACATCGTAAAGACGGGTAGAACGCACCTGATGGACGCTATGCCCGTTCGGCTTGGGCAGGAATTCTCCGGCTATGCAGCACAAATTGCTTGGTGCAAGGAAAGAATTGAAGCGACCTTGCCTCGCCTCTACGAGTTGGCACTTGGAGGGACTGCTGTTGGAACAGGCATTAACACGCACCCAGAATTCGGCAAGCGAATCGCGGAAGCGCTGGCGCAAGAGACTGGCATCCCATTCAAAGAAACCAGAAACCACTTCGCGTCTCAAGCAGCGATGGAGACAACCGTTGAAGTCAGCGGTGCATTGAAAACCCTCGCCGTCGCACTTTACAAAATCGCCAATGATTTGCGGTGGATGAATTCAGGACCACAAGCAGGTTTGGCGGAAATCAGACTGCCTGCACTTCAACCCGGTTCGTCCATAATGCCCGGGAAAATTAACCCTGTCATCCCTGAAGCGGTGATGATGGTAGCGATGCAAGTTTTCGGGAGCGATGTGACCGTCACGGCAGCGGCGGCTTCAGGAAACTTTGAACTCAATGTCGCTTTGCCCGTCATCGCTCACAACCTACTCCAGTCCATCACGATTCTGGCGAACGCGTGCGATGTCTTTGTCAGCAAGTGCATCGCTGGCATCGTCGCCAACAAGGAACACATGGAAAGGCTCGCTGCCCAAAACGCTATTTTGGCGACGGCTTTAACGCCCCACATCGGTTACGATAAGGCTGCAGAAGTTGTCAAAAAAGCGATGGCAGAAAATAAGACCATCAGGGAAGTTGTGCTGGATATGGGTTTGATGTCGGCTGAAGAACTGGACAAGGTGCTGGACATCCGGAAAATGACTGAGGGCGGATTCGTGGCAGGAGTTAGCGCCGGTGGTTAAGCGTTGAGCAAACAAGTTTTGCTCCTACCAGTTAGGACAGGGGACAAGGAAGAGAGGTTCACCCTCCCAACCTAAAACTCTCAAGTTTTGGGCATGAAGACTAAGGAGCGACGATGAACACGGTTGGGATAGGTTCGTGTGGGACAATGATTTGCTCGCCATAGTGATGGGCACTGACCCCAATCCACCTCCGCATTCCTGAACACCCTCATTTGGTTGCGGACAATTGCACTAATTTTCAATTTCGGGACAGACAAGGCAAAGTTGCGGGCGAGACAACCGAGGGGAGCAAAATTTTCCTCGTTCAACGGCTCGCATTACAATGTAACCTGCCTCATGTCTCCTCACGATCCTTATCCCGTATCAACAAAACCACAGCGATTGCGGCAATTCCTTCCCTGCGCCCAATGAAGCCCATTTGGTCTGTTGTAGTAGCCTTTACACTGACTGCATCAATTTCAACCCCAAGCAACTCAGCGAGCCGGTTTCTCATTGCATCACGGTAGGGCGCAAGTTTCGGGGCTTGGGCGATTATCGTGATATCAACATTGTTGACCTGCCAACCACGCCCCATGACCAAAGCCATCACAGCCTCAAGAAAGGTGGAACTGTCGGCATCTTTGTAGCGGGGGTCAGTATCGGGGAAGTGTTGACCTATGTCGCCGAGCGCCAAGGCACCTAAAAGGGCATCGCACAAAGCATGGAGGGCAACATCAGCGTCTGAGTGACCGATAAGTCCTTGCTCATAAGGGATGGTCACACCGCAGAGTTTCAAAGTTCGGTTCGGGGCAAATCTGTGAGCATCAAATCCAATGCCTACCCGAAACTCCATCCCCGATCACCGCCAACTATTCTGTCACGGTTCAGCCTTTAGCCATCAAGTGAAGAACTGCCGCACTAAACTTTTGAACGCACAGACGGTTTTGGAAGGGAGGGTTTTGAATGAGTGAAGAACGAATTTACCTTGACTATGCTGCTACCACGCCCCTTGACCCGAGGGTGCTGGAGGCAATGTTGCCATACATGACTGAACACTTCGGCAACCCAAATAGCATACATTCGTTCGGGCGTGAAGCGAGGCGGGCAGTTGACGAAGCGAGGGAGAAAATTGCGCAATTGCTGAACTGTCAACCCGGCGAGATCGTGTTCACCAGTGGCGGGACTGAGAGCGACAATTTGGCGTTAAGGAGTGTTGCTGAAGCGTATCGGCATAAAGGCAACCATATCGTCACGACAGCCATAGAGCACCACGCTGTCTTGAGAACATGCAAAGCGCTTGAGGACAAGGGCTTTTCCGTCACTTACCTTCCCGTTGATGAGCACGGTTTGGTTTTTCCTGAACAGGTTGCGGAAGCAGTTAACGAACGGACTATCCTTGTGAGCGTCATGCACGCCAACAACGAAATCGGAACCATTGAGCCTATTGCGGAGATAGTGAAAGCGGTCAAAGAGAAGCACCCTGACATCTTGGTTCACACGGACGCTGTCCAAACAGTAGGGCACATCCCTGTTGACATCCAAGAGTTAGGCGTGGACTTGTTGAGTTTTTCAGCCCATAAGTTTTACGGTCCCAAAGGCGTTGGTGGACTCTTCGTTCGCAAGGGTGTGAGGCTCGTGCCGCAGATAACTGGGGGTGGGCAAGAACGCAACAGGCGTTCTGGCACCGAAAATGTTGCCGCAATTGTAGGAATGGCAAGAGCTTTGGAACTCGCCGTTGAGGAGATGCCGATAGAGTTGCCGCGCCTTCAAGCCCTTAGGAACGAGTTGATAGCAGGAGTATTGGATAGCATCCCATGCAGCCGATTGAACGGTCACCCTACTTTAAGGCTACCCCATAACGCCAACTTCAGTTTCCGAGGAATTGAGGGCGAATCCTTACTGCTCCAGTTGGACTTAAATGGCATCGCGGCTTCCTCTGGGTCCGCTTGTTCCTCAGGGAGTTTGGAACCCTCTCATGTCCTGCTGGCTTTGAGTTTAGACTACGAACTGGCAATCGGCTCACTAAGGATTACTTTGGGGCGCTTCACTGCCCGAGAACACATCTTGCGATTGTTGGATTTGTTGCAGGTTCTCATTGAAAAACTAAGGGCACATAGCAGGTCACGAAAATTTGAAGGCATGGGGTTCCCTTCCGCTTAACTCTCGCTGGAGAGGGTATTCTCACTTTCTTCGTCCTTCGTTCCCGCCAACAACTTAACAGCCTGCTCCTGCCACTCGCGGAGGGGAGGGAGTTCGTCAAGGGAGCGTAAGCCAAACAGTTCCAAGAATTTTTGCGTCGTGGCGTAAAGGCGAGGTCGCCCTACAGTTTCCTTGTAACCGATAACCTGAATTAGCCCATGCTCAAGCAAACTTTGAATTGACGCAGAACTGTCAACACCGCGCAACTGCTCAATTTCAGGACGGGTTATCGGTTGGTGATAGGCGATAATTGCCAGAACCTCTAACGAACCACGGGACAGACGAATCCGTTGTGGGGGATAGAGCCTTGAGATGTAGGTAGCGAATTCCGGGCGCGTCACCATACGCCAACCCCCCGCTACTTCTACAATCACTAATCCACTGCGTCGTTCGTATTCCACAGCGAGTTCGTTCAAAAGCATCAGCGCTTCGTCCAAAGGAACTTGCAGAATTCGTGCAACCTCTTCGAGGGGTAAAGGCTTTGTCGCCACGAATAAAACGCATTCCAACGCTTTTTTGAGTTGCTCCCAAGTTTGTTCGTCTGTCGGCTGATTGAACGGCTTCTCCATTCTCCCTTCACTCCTCGGCGGAAAATTGATGCTGGCTTAAGGGAAAGGTAGGAGAGCAATAGGGGTGTAGGTCGGTCCTTCCCGTGACAAATCGCTGCGGAACAATGTTAAGTGCTTGGCGGGAACCGAACCGAAAGTGACACTGGCGTATTCGCTCAAGACTGCTCGGACCTTTTCCAACCCTGCCATAGCCTTAACCCGCCCAAGGGTGATGTGAGGGTGGTAGGCTCTCTCCTCTGGCGGAAACCCCAGCCGTTCCATTGCCTGTTCGACAATTTGCTGAAGTCTCATCAGGGGAGGTGTCGGTTCAACACCAACCCACAAAACTCTGGGATGACGCAAGTCAGGAAAGCCTCCAACCCCTCTAACCGTGAACGGAAAAGGTTCAGTTGCTTGAGCGATTGCCTTTAATGCCTCCACAATCGCTTCGATTTGCTCCTCCGGGACTTCTCCAAGAAACTTCAGAGTCAGATGCAGGTTCTCCGGCTCAACCCACTTGACTGCTGCATTGGTTTGTCGCAGCCTTTTCAGCAACTCTGCCAACTGCCCTCTCACATAGTCCGATAGTTCCAAAGCAACGAAACTCCTAATTGCCATTCTTCTCATCCCTCCAACCACGAAGAGATGGCGATATTCCGCTTCACAAAGCATTTTGGCGTGGGCGTGGACAGATGTAATCCAGCGGTTCGTTTGATCAAAAATTCGTCCCTTTCTTCGGTTGGCGTCTTGCAAAACCACTGGGGAAAAACCTCTTGCGAAGTCTCGACCCCAAGGGCGCATGTAGCAGGCTGGAGCAACCAATGAGATTTGCCCTTGCCTTTCGGTTTAAGCAATGTTATAATAAATCGCGATTGAATGGAGGTGAGAGCAGGGCATGTTTATTCGCAGGACAGCACCACAACAACGGCAACAGGAACAAACCTCGGTAGCAGAGAAGGGAGCGAAGGACGGTCAAAGGGTGGGGGAAGGAGTTGGAGGGCAGGGAGGGCAGTTCCGATTGACTATCCCCAAAGACGAAATCTCGTGGGAAGATACCGCTCCGATAGGTGATCGCCCCCGCTTGAGCAAGGAGGAAAGAGAATTAATCTTGAGGCTGCGAGGGAAGGTTCATCAGAGGGTCGTCTCGGATTTTGAAAGGGGCTTTGCTAAAGGGATTGACATGCAAAATGCCCAGCAAGTCCGTCCCCTAATAGAGCGGGTGGCTCAAGAGATTATGGAAAGCGAGCAAATCTCGTTGCCCAGCAAGTTGAGGGAGGTGCTTGTTCAGGAAGTCTTGGACGAGATAGTTGGGTATGGTCCTTTGCAGGCTTTTTTGGATGACCCAACCATCACGGAGATTATGGTCAACAGCGCTGACAAGATCTTCTACGAGAGGAAGGGACGCATTTACTTAAGCGACCAAAGGTTTGACAATGACGAGCATGTCCATCGAATAATTGACAAAATCCTTTCGCCTCTGGGAAGGCAAGTAAATGAACGAACTCCTATGATGGATGCCCGCCTTCCAGACGGGAGTCGGGTCAATGTAATCATCCTCCCTTTGGCGATAAAAGGACCCTGCATCACTATCCGCAAGTTCTCGAGAAAGCCGTTAACAATTGAGAAACTCATCGAGTTTGGTTCTCTCACCGAACCAATGGCAGTTTTCCTTCAAGCAGCGGTGAGGGCGCGGCTCAACATCATAGTTTCTGGAGGGACTGGTTCGGGCAAAACGACCTTGTTAAATGTCCTCAGCAACTTCATCCCCCCTTGGGAACGGATAATCACAGTTGAGGACGCTGCGGAGTTGCAACTTCAGCATGAGAACTGGGTGGCATTAGAGGCTCGTCCTCCAAACATTGAGGGTCAAGGGGCAATCCCCGTACGGGAACTTGTTCGGAACGCTTTGCGAATGCGTCCTGACCGAATTATCGTTGGCGAATGTCGCGGTCCGGAAGCATTGGACATGATTCAAGCGATGAACACCGGTCACGATGGTTCTATGTCTACCTTGCACAGTAACTCCCCTCGGGACACTATCTACCGCCTTGAGACCATGATAATGATGGCTGGGATGGAGTTACCACAAAAAGCGATTGCCCGGCAGATCTCGTCTGCCCTCCACCTCATTGTCCACGCAGCCCGTCTGTCCGATGGTAGCCGAAAGGTCGTTAATATCACGGAGGTGCAAGGGCTTGAAGGGGACACCGTGCTACTGCAAGACATTTTTGTCTTTGAGCAAAAAGGTGTGGACGATCAAGGCAGAGTAATTGGACGACATAAGGCAACCGGCTTCCGACCTCTGTGCGCCGAGCGAATAAAAGTTGCTGGAATAGATTTGCCCGATGACATTTTCATGCTTAACTAACGAGGTGATAGCGATGACAGAGACAACCGAAGCCATTTTGGCAGAAGAGAAGGAGAAGTTTCCGCTTCTAACGAGGCTTTTTTCCAAAACAAAATGGGCGAGGATCTACTCCAGGAAAATGATGGAAGCTGGCTTGCCTATCCGTGGCGAAGAATTTTTGATCTTCTTGCTCTTCACCGTTGTGGGTTTAGCGTCCATCGTTGCAATTTTCACGAAACACTTTGTTGGCTTTCTGATCGGTGGTTTTATTGGCTTTGCTCTCCCCAATTGGACACTTCAATGGCGGATTAATCGGCGAAAGACGCTTTTGGAAAATCAACTGGCGGATGCTCTAACCATAATCTCCGCCGGTCTATCCGCTGGCTACAGTTTCCTTCAAAGCGCTCGTCTCGCTGCAGATCAATTGCCGCCACCAATTTCAGAGGAATTAGACAGAGTCGTTCGCCTCTCCTCTCTGGGAATGCCTGTGGAACAAGCGTTGCGGATAATGGCTGAACGGATCCAGAGTTACGACTACGATATCACCGTCTCCGCCATCTTGGTGCAACTTAGGAGGGGAGGGAACCTGTCGCGGATACTCTCAACGGTTGCGGACACAATTCGGCAAAGGATTGAGTTGAGGGGCGAAATTGCTGCCTCAACTGCGCAAGCGAGATTCAGTGGCTGGATTTTAATGGGTTTGCCGTTCGCAGTTGCTACTTTGGTGTTCATCATCAACCCAACTTGGATGAGGTTGCTACTTGACACGGAGTTGGGGCGGAAGATGATTCTCACCGGGTTGGTGATGCAAGCCATGGGTATGCTTTGGATTCGCAAACTCCTCCAAGTTGAACTGTGAGGTGATCTGTAGTGACTGGATTGATGATTGTCGCCGGGTTGTGGCTGTTGGCGCTCACACTCACAGGCATCGGAATGTTTCAGGAAATCCGCGCCCGTCAATTGAGAGAACGAATTTCGCGAATGGTGAGGACAAGGATCTTGGAGGAAGAACAAATTTTGCTGGCTGAGATAGAAGACGAAGAGATGAAAATGTCCCTGCCCGCTCGCTTGTTTAGAACCTTTGTGCTTCCATTGGTTCAGCAATTTAGCAGGTTCATGCCTCAAGCGGGAGCGTCTTTAAAGGTCACAGAAGAACTGTTGGCAATGGCAGGCTACCCCTTGGGACTGATGCCTTCCGATTTAATGGGGTTGAGACTGCTGCTCACCTTAGTAGGTTCGTTCTTGGGCGCTTTCCTCCCAGTTCTTCTCGCCTTCAAAATCCCCAGGGTCTTGACCCCGACGAATATTGTCATTTCCGTGAGCATTTGCAGCATTGTTGGATTCCTTGGTCCAATATTTTGGCTTCGCAAAGTGGCAAATCGTAGGCGTCGCCAGATTTTGAGACAACTACCAGACATGCTGGACCTAATCACCCTCTCAATTGAAGCGGGTTTAGCGTTTGATGGAGCCGTTCATGAGGCTACCCGCAGGTTTAAAGGTCCTTTGTCCGATGAACTGAAGAGGGCGATGAAAGAGGTTACTTTGGGCAAGCCGAGAGCCCAAGCCCTTCGCGATATGGCGGAACGACTGAAGTTGGAGGACATATCCCTCCTTGTTTCTGCCGTTCACCAAGCAGAAACTTTGGGATCACCCCTCGCCGAGGCATTAAAAGCATTGGCAACGGAACTGCGCAAGAAGCGGTTGAGAATGATTCGAGAGCAAATTGCCAAACTGCCAGTCAAACTCATCTTTCCCTTGGTGCTGTTCATCTTCCCGACCCTTTTCATCGTCATCCTTGGTCCAGCAATAGTGCAACTCTCTCAAACGGGGCTTGGCGGCGAATGAAACTGGCTTCAAGTGCTGAGCGCCTGTCCGATGGCTTTTGAGATTTCTTGAACCATCGGATGGTCGGGGGCAATCGCCTTAGCCTGTTCCAAATACTCGCGTGCCCTTCGTGGGAAACCGACCTCAAGGTAAAATCTCGCCCAGTGCAAGGCTTCTTCCAAAGCTTTTGCTTGCTCCTCAGATAGGGTAGGGGAGGGTTGAGAAGCCAACTTCTCTTCTAAGGCTCGCAATTTTTGCTCAATTTCCCTTGCCAAATCTCCGGTCGGATATCGCTGCAAGGCGCGTTCGTATGCCTCCTTTGCTCTCCTCAACCTACCAGCCGCTTCCAGTGCTTGTCCGAACAAAAAATGACTTTGAGGGTTCGTGTCGTCAACTTCACAAGCCTTACTCAGAAATCCTATGGCTTCTTCTGCCCTGCCTGTTTCCAACAATAGTTGCCCTAAAGTGAGCAAGGGGTCAGGTGCGTCCGGGACTTTTTCCACAATCTCCCTTAACATTGCCTCAGCGGTTTGCAAATCGCCTTTCAATCGTGCTTGCATTGTTTGCTGATACTTTTGCCTTGCTTCACGGACAATGAACTCTGCTATTTTCCCGTAGCCGAACCTCAGCAACTCCCGCCTTTCCTCCCAAAGTTTCTGAGCTCGTTCCTTTTCCTTCCTTGTCTTCGCCATCTTGGTTTCTCCTCTCTATCGCAGATTTCCCCTCAAGTGTGGGTCAAAGATTATGATTTTTGCTCTGCGCAAAAGTTTATTCGGCAGTTCCATCTTCAACTGCCAGACTTTTTGCTGCTTCAATTGGGCAATAACTTGGTCCCTGACCTGCTCAAAAGTTTTCCGCTCCGCAGAGAAACGGGCTTCCAACTTGACTATAACCCACTCACCGTTGATTTCAATTGGTTTGCTGAAATCCCCAACCTTCATGCGCTTGACAATTTCGCGCAATTTGATGTGAAGGTCATTGACGGGAACCACGCCCATATCCCCACCTCGCTGCCGCGTAACAGGATTGATGGAGAAGTGCCGAGCCAACTCGGTAAAATTGTCGCCTCCTCGCAATCTTAATGCCTTCCAAACGGCCTCAGCATTTTCCTTGCTTTCTAAGGTTATGTCCCTCAGCCTGACTCTCTCTGGTTGCTCATACAGCGTTCGGTTTTGCGCGTAATACCTTCTCGCTTCCGCTTCCGTAACTTCAACCAATGAGTTTGCCAATTTGTCCAACAGTAACTCCATCCGAACTCTATGCCTGTTTTCGGGATTGTTTGGCAACCCCTGTCTCTTTAAAGCCCGAGCGACCTCGCTGTCTGTCACCTTAACGCCCTGCTCTTGTGCCTCACGCTCTAACAATTTTTGCCAAATTAGTTCCTTAAGGACGATAGCACCATACCTTCGCCAAAGTTCCTCTTGCAATTCTTTCGCTGTGATTGTAACCCCATCTGCTTTGGCGATGATTCGTTCGGCTGGGCGGCATCCAGCCAAAGCGAAAACGATGACAATCAAAAACCAGCACCTTGTAGACAACGAACCTCACCTCCGGTAGCCACAATAGTGCTTGACATCCGCCGTTCGTGTCGCAAAATTAATATGCCGCGTTTGAACAAATCCGATCCCGTAAACTGACAGCCGTCGCCCACGGCTTCAAGTTTAAGGAGGGAAGTCCATCATGGAAACAGTGCAAAGCGTTCGCGCTGTCATTGAGACAGGTGGCAAGCAGCATGAGGTGACGCCGGGTTTAATTCTGCGGGTTGAAAAGTTGGAGATCCCTGAAGGTGAGACTTTTGAGACCGATAAGGTCCTGCTAATCCAGACGCCCGAACAAACGCTCATCGGGGCGCCCTATGTCCCAGGCGCAAAGGTAATCGCTAAGGTGCTTAAACATGGGCGTGGCGAGAAAATCATTATGTTCAAATTCAAGCCAAAGAAACGATACGCGCGTAAAAAGGGACACCGCCAATGGTTCACTGAACTTCAAGTTGAGCAAATCTTCGTGCCATAGTGAAAATGCCAACGGGAAAAGCAATGGAGGTGACAAGCAATGGCTCATAAAAAGTCAGGAGGCGCAACAAAGAATGGACGAGACAGCCGATCAAAGCGATTGGGTGTCAAGGCTTACGGGGGCGAATTCGTTAAGGCAGGGTATGTCCTTATCCGTCAACGAGGGACTCGATTCCTGCCAGGACGGAATGTCGGGATGGGTAACGACTATACCTTGTTCGCCTTGACTGACGGCTATGTCTTCTACGACCGAAAAGGCGATAAAGTTAGGGTCAATGTCTTACCTGCACCATCAGCCTGAACAAGTAACTATCTTGACTCAAAAAGTGTTGGCTCAAAGTCTCTAATGTTGAAATTGCCTGCCGAACGACTGCGGTGAATTAGCATGCACTTCGTTGATGAAGCCGTAATTTATGTCAAGGCTGGTGATGGCGGAAACGGCTGTGTTGCTTTTCGGAGAGAAAAGTTTGTCCCTCGCGGCGGACCTGCTGGCGGGAATGGCGGAAGAGGCGGGCATGTGATTCTGCTGGCTGATCCTTCGGTGAAGACCCTCGTTGACCTCCATCTCCAACGAACTTATAAAGCCAATAATGGACAGCATGGGCAAGGAAGCAATAAAAGTGGTGCTGATGGCGAAGACTTAATCATCAGAGTTCCGCTCGGGACAGCGATTTATGACCACGAAACAGGAGAATTGTTGGCTGATTTAGTCAAGCCTGGGCAAAAGGTTATTGTGGCGAGAGGGGGAAGGGGCGGGCGAGGAAACGCTCACTTCGCAACTCCGATCAGACGAACTCCTGTTTTCGCAGAACTGGGAGAGCCGGGTGAAGAAAGAGTTTTGAGGTTGGAACTCAAACTCTTAGCCGATGTCGGTATAATCGGATACCCAAATGTCGGCAAGTCAACACTCATCAGCCGTATCAGCGCAGCCCGTCCCAAAATCGCCGATTACCCTTTCACAACTTTAATTCCGAATTTGGGGACAGTAAGGGTTGACAATTTCAGTTTCGTCGTTGCTGATTTGCCAGGGCTGATTGAAGGCGCTCACAAAGGAGTTGGTTTAGGTCATCAGTTTTTGCGCCATGCGGAAAGGACGGCTTTGTTGGTTCACATGGTTGACATCGCTGCTGTTGAAGGAAGAGACCCAATTCGCGATTTTGAGGTCATCAACAAGGAACTCAGGCTATACAGCCCGAATTTATCAGAAAAGCCTCAAATCGTGGTCGCCAACAAGATTGATCTCCCAACAGCCCACGAAAACCTGCAACGCTGTCTTCCATACTGGCAAAAACTCGGCTACGAAGTTTTCCCAATTTCCGCTTTGACGGGAGAAGGTTTAATGCCTTTGGTTTACAGAATGGCTGAATTGGTCAAGAAGTTTCAACCGCAGCAAGTGAATGAATGGGTGAATGAAGAAATTGTCGCCTCCCCAGTTCCTAAACCTGCGCTCACGGTTGAACGGGTGAACGAAGAAACTTGGTTGGTTCAGGGAGGGAATGTTGAGCAACTCACGAAACTCATAAACGCGTTTCATCCACAAGCCTTAGCAGAAATCAAGGAACGGCTCATCAGGCACGGAATATGGAAAGCCTTACGCAAAGCGGGTGCAAAAACAGGAGACAGGATAATCGTCGGTTCCGTTGAGTTGATGATGGACTAAATTCCAAGTTGCTACTTTGTCTTTCAGGGACGAGAGTGTCCGGGAAGTGGGTTAAAATGTATTGCAAGGTGAGATTTTGTTCTTTGTGATACTCAAGGTTGTCTTTAGACTTCCCTATCGCCAACTTTAAGGATTTGCAAGGGGATTGGGCAAGATAGTTTCTATTCCTTCCCCAGACTACAGCACATTAAGCCTATTGATGCTGGGTTTAGGTGGGGCATAAGGTATCTTACTGGGAATGGTTAAGGGTAAGGGTGTGCTATAATTATCAACGAAGCTGAAAGGCGGAGTCTGAAGTTATTCAACAAAGCATACCGAGTTAGAATAATGTTTACCATCCGGCTGAAAAAGGCTAAGTGCAAGGTTGCATGGTAATAATGGTATGTTATGCTTAAAAGTGGTAATTGTGTGGTTCCATCATCGTGGAGGGAGTAACGATGAGGTCAGATGGGGAGAAACATTGTAGAAAGTGGGAAAGGGAATCTGATCTATGGAGCGGCATCAAGAGTGTGCGTATAGTGCCATGCATTTGCCAGGTGATACTGTCGGTTTCTTTGGCTGTCTTTCTCTGCATCGTCCCTATTGGCTGTGCTCGTAAGCCTGCTCCAAAGCAACAACCTGTCACCTACCGCAAAGCCACCCAAGAAATTCAAATTGGCTCATGGGAAAGGGAACTACCTGCTGACATCGTGCTTTTGCTTGATCAGTCAGGAAGTATGAGTAAGGGCAGGGAACCAACCGACCCTAATGGATTGCGGGCAACTGGTAGCCGTGCTTTTGTTGAGTTCATCGTGCAGCGTTCCTCCAAAGACCAACCCAACCGTTTCGCTGTTGTCAACTTCGGCAGCCATGCACAACGGATTCACGCGTGTCCCATAACCGCCATCCGTTCTCATGATGACCCAGCGCTTCAATTAATCTTTGCCAAACTGACCCAACTTGAATTAGGTGACACCAACATCATTGAAGCGATGCGCCTTGGGATGCAACTGCTCCGCGAAGGCGGTTCCTTTGATTATCCACGCAATCGGGCATTGGTGCTCTTCACCGATGGCGAGCCAGATGACGCTCGCAAGTTATCCCTTGCCCAATACTTTGCAGAGTTGTCTCAGTTCATTGAAGGGCAAGTTAAGCCTGCGAAGGTAGATGTTTTCGTCGTGGGTATTGATGCTGCTGGCAAGAGATGGAGCAGGACTGTTTCCTATTGGCAAAATTTGGTGGGCAGTGACCATGTGTTCACCACGCCTAACATGCCTGCTTTGAAATCCTATTTTAACCGCATCGTTCAGCGTATCTGGCACCTACCTGAAGTTGAGCCAGTTGTCGTATCAACAAAAAGTCCAGTGGAGTTCGACTTAGAGCCCTATTTGGACAGAGTGGAGTTCCACATCTTTCCAAGTCGTAAAGGTCTCACTTTGAGGGTAATTCGTCCTGATGGCAAGGTGGTAGAACCAGGCAAAGATCCTGACACGCCACCAGTCAAGCACTTGAGCACATTTGATTTACTTGTGGTCCACGACCCAGAACCGGGACGCTGGCGCTACGAAGTCGTCGGCGGAGAAGGGAGTGTGGAGGTGCTCCGCAACCCTATTCCATTGCGGATGCGGCTCATCAGTCCTGCGCCAGTGCATCCTCAAGGCAAGCCAATGCGCTTGATCGCCGAGTTCAAACGCAGTGATGGCAAGCCGGTGCCTTCCTATCGCGACTATCCATTGGCGCTGACAGCTGACATCATCACCCCATCAGGAAAGCGCACACAGGTAAAGTTCCCACTGGAACGCGGACGCAACGGTGTTTATGTCGGAGAACCGACTTTGGAAGCCCCGATGGAAGTGGGCGAATATCAGGTGGTGCTGAAGGTAAGCGGTGGAGAAAAGTATCATTCAGACTATGTAGCGCGTGTGGAGGTGAAACCGATTCCTTATTTGCTGGTGGATGAACCAGCTGAAGGCAAGCCTTTGCCTCCTACACAGTCACTATCAGTTCGCGTTCGGCTGCTGCAAGCAGGGAAGCCAATAAACCCTCAAGATGCCTTTACCAACCACCCTGACTATCTGATTATCGCGCAAGTGGTGGAGAGCCCGGGAGGGCAGCGTGGACAAGCAGTGTGGCTCAATCTGGCTAAAGAAGCAGAGACGCCAGGGCAGTTCGCTGGCACAGTTCCTGTGCCCGAAATAACAGAAGGGATACACCTCCTTGCGTTCAAACTTGCCCCCGAAGAAGTAGCGAAACGGGCAGTCGCAGATAAAACTGTTTTGGAGGTAATAGTCCAGCGCCCTCCCATGCCCAGATGGCAGAAAGCAGTATGGACACTACTTAGCGTCTTTGGAGTAGGAGTGTTCGTGCTGATCCTATGGCTGGTGAGCTTGCCTCGCATGGACTGTAACTCTGCCGAAATTTATCCCATCGGAAGCAGTGGGGAAGGCGACCCAGTGATAGTGTTTCTTACCAATCGCAAGTTTGCCCTTGTGCGCACACGCCCCTATGAAGGCGTAAAAAGCCGGTTCTTTTTCTTCAACGGTCATAAGGGTGAGCAGCAGCCAATCACAGTGCGATGGTTTACTTTTATACTGCCTCGTATGCGTATCGTGGATGTCGGTAGCGATATAACCGTTGGTAAGCATCGCATTGAAATTCATTAAGAAAGGAGATGGTCACGATGGCAGATCAACTACCTCCTCCACCGCCAACTTATGCGTTCATCGTCATCGGAGTAGGTGGTGGTGGGCGCGGCGTTCTGAACTGGCTGAAATACCGCGCCCAAATTGAAGCCCCTGAGTTGCTCCAAACAGGGCGATTACAACTTTTTGAGTTTGACGGTCCACTGAACGATGATCACTATGACATCCCCGGCGGGACGCGCATAGACACCGGTCCTGGTTCACCAGAGTTCTATCAATTTAGGCAGAGTCCAGTGCGGACTATCCGAGACCGCAGTCAAGGGGAAAGTGTGCCCCACATCAGTGACTGGTTGGATGCGCAAGATGCCCGACGCATCTCACCCGTCGGCATTGACCCGCAGCAGGGGTTTGGTCAAAGCCGTGTGCCGGGGCGTGTAACGCTGTTCTTGGAAGTGAACGACATTGTCAGTAGGATTGACAATCTGCTGGCTAAGGCAGCTCAAGTGCCACAAGAAGTGGGTCGTGTGGGGCGTATGAATTATGTGTTTCTGGTGGGTTCCTACACAGGCGGCACAGGCGGAGGCATCCTAAATGATATGGCGCACCTCATCCGCAGTCGGTTAGGTGAAAGGGACCGATTAGTGGGTATCCTACTGCTGCCTAATTCCTACAACGCTGTGCAAATTGCTGCCGACACGGTGCGCAACCGTGATGCCCGTGCCTTTGCTGCTCTGCGGGAAATGCTGCGCGCCCAAGGGGTGCAAGGAACGGCAACCACTGACATCACTTATTCGGATAATGTGCGAGTTACCAACCACCAACTCTTTGATTTGTGCTTTCTGATAGACGGCGAAGGAAAAGGTTTCTCCCTCACAAATGAACCACCGATTGAGGGCGTCTGCGCTGCTGCTGCCGACTTCATCCTCAGTTGGGTCCTTAACCGAGATGTCTTCAGCGGGGATGCTACCAACTGGATTCAGCAGGAAATCACCCCCCGCGATGCCTTCCAACGCTTCAGCGGCTTTGGCATCCATCCGTTTATCTTCCCAAAGGAAGATGTGCTGCGCTCCTTAAGCCTTAAGTTCGCTGTGGAGTTCTACGATACCCTGCTTACAGTCCCACCAGAGGAAGCGTCCACAGGCTTCAATCTGGCTTGCGAGATCTTGCGCTGCACGCCGCTGACCGAGTTGGTCGTTACTTTCTATCAGGGAAATCCCGTCCACCTAAATCCACCAGTTGCAGAGCCTAGGACTGCACGTACCGATTTTGGGGTGCTGCGCGACAAATATAACATTCGTGGCGCCCGTGACCACTTCCCATCCCTGGACTTAGACCCTATCGTTCGCATTGACACGCTTTTCACCTCCATCTCAGATGAAGATGTCCGCGAACAATGCCGCCGAGCGATTCAACGCATCATGGGGGAACCCCTTTCCACCGACCTCCGAACGGTGAATGGATGGCTGAACACGAAAAATGTGGACATCCAGAACAAATTCGCCGACGAACTGCTGAAGACAATGTTGGAGTTATTTTATGACACTCAGACTCAGCCTCCCACGCCATTGCCGCTGCATGACAGGCCTTATCGGCTCGCTATATTGAACGACATCCTAAACAAACTGTCACAGATGCTGGAAAGGTTTAAGGAGGCAGTCGTGAATCTGAGGGTGACATACATTGACTCTCCGACAAATGTGGTTGCGCAGCAGCAGGCTCGTTTGGACGAAATTGAGCGTCAGATGCGACAGTCCGGCAGACGCATCAACCAAGACCTTCAGAGAAAGTATGTGCGAGAGGCTGAAATTCTCCTTGAACTTTTGGCATGGCGGGAATCTATCCTGCACCTGCTCTCCTTGTTGGAGAACATCCAGAGACTGGTTGAGCACCATCGTAACAACATCGGTGCCTCCTCTTACTCGTGGATGCAACTGTTTCAAACTTATCGCGACACTTTAGCCGGACAGTTGGAGAACCTGATGGCTGAGCGGAAGAAGAGGGAAGAAATTCCCGTGCGCACCTACTTCCCTAAGGCTGGCGATAAGTCAGAAGAGCAACTTTATCATGACCGAGTAGTCGCAATAAACCTCCACCGCACCCTACTGTCGCAGATGCACTGGGAAGTCGTCGTGGAGGTGGAAGTGGCAGAGCCGACGGCACTTGACCGCGCGATGGCTGCTGAATTAATTCTGGTCATCCCCGAAGTGCCAGGGTTTGACCGCAGGCAATATGCAGAGCAGGTTCGCACTCTACGCAACCTCGCCACTGGCTCCATTGAAATGAAGCGGTTGAGTAATCATGCCCCTGAGGAAATCGTCCTCTGGGGGCGGCAGCATATACAACCCTACTTTGACGGTGATCCCAGCAGTCCAACCCCTTTCACCATTTGGGACGCGCTTTGGTATGACTACAGTGCCCGCTGGCTCCCTGTAAACCCAGGCAGAACGCTTAATGACTATGTGGTGGAGCGGGTGGAATTGCTTATTGGGCGTTCCAATGTTCTGTTCGGACACGCCACTCACGGTTTACAACAGCATATCCGACAGTATGCGCCAGATCAAGCAAAAGAGCCTAATGCGGTGGAACTTATGAGGTTGTTCCGACAAGAGTTAATCAATCGGGGACACGGGTTCATAGTGGGCGCAAGCCCGACAGAATGTGTGCGCGTTGTTACCGAACACGGCGCAGACATCACACGATGGGGCTATTATGAAACAGCGCACAATAATTACCGAAATTATCTTGACGACTACTTCGAGACAGCAAATACTCCGCGAAGTATGAACCTGTATCCCATTACTGTTTGCCCAGAAGAGCGGCTCGCCGTCATGATTGAACGGCATCTCTTTACCAACCGCATCTGGGATATGACCTATCAACTGTTACATCCGACGGTCGTAACGCATTTTTATGACCATAAGGCATTCCTGCTCTTTGCGCTGGCATATTTACTTGACCTGCTTGACAAAGATACGAGCGCTCCACAGCGCTCAGAACACTACTACTATGTGCCAATCGTGACCCCAACTGGACTAACGGTCAATGTGAGATTAGGACGATTGTGGGAGATGAATGTAGTCTTGCGCGCTTTCCTGTCATCAAAAAATGAGACAGTCCGAAAGGTCGTGCAGGAACGATACGATAAGGTATTTCAAAATTATCGCACCCAACCTGATTACCCGAACAATCTGAGACAACTGCTGCTTACAAAGTGCCAGGACATCACATTTACTGAACCGCCACCTGGCGGGCAAGACCCTATCAATCGGGAACATCTGGCATTGGCAATGCGCGCTGTGGTGGAGCAGTATGTAATTGATTTGTAACGGAGGATACCCTATCGCACCTGTCAATCTGTCAATGAGAGCGAGTCGGTGCACATCGTGATTGACAGGGTGTGGAGCCGACTTAAGCAGGTGCGGTAAAGGATGAGTTCGCTGCATTAGGTGCAATGGTGACAAGTGGATTGGAAAAGGCAACAAAGCAGTCAAGGGGCTATGGCATAGTGCCTTCTGTGAAGGGTTGACAGGTGGGGAATTGGAGTTGCATAATTGGATTTAAAAGCGATGTTGGAGAGTTACTCAATAAAGAATATCATGGCGGACAGAGCGTGGAGCAGGTTTAAGCAAGTGTGGCGGAAAATGAACTCGCTGCGGTAAACATGAGGGCGGCAACCAGGTTGCGAATGCTAAGCAAGGGATGATAAGCAGTATGTTAAGGACGATCTTTGCGAGGAGGAAGGACAACCGATGTTATCCGACGAAGAAATCAGTGCAAAAATCAAGTCAGGCAGTACTGACGAAGGCGTCCAGTGGGCAGTTCAGTTGGTTAGGGGAAACAGCGCTTATCTTTCCATCCTCCTGAGGCTATTACGGGAAGCTGATGACCAGCGTGTCCGTCGTAAGATAGCAATGGCGCTTGGGGAATTGGGGAGTTATTACAAAGATGTGGCTGAAGGGCTCATTTCACGCATCTTGGACGATGATAACGAGGATGTGGTGAAATCCGCATCGGAGGCGATTGCCAAAATCGGTGAGCGCCGGGCGCTTCCCTCGCTGGTGCGTGCAATTCGGCGATTCCCAGATTCCTATTATTGCCTATAGAGCCTGATTCGCTTGGCAGGCGAATTTGCCCCACATTATGTTCTGGCGGCGTTTCGCGGAATCCCACCAGGTTCCAGGACAAACTTTGTGGACAACCTGTTTGTGATTTGTGAACAAAGTGAACCCCATGCGTTTGCCGTGCTACGGCATATTTGGTGGTGTCTCAACCATGATGAACGCAAAGCGCTCGAAGTTTACATCAACGACAGGTGGTTATATTATTGGTTCTACCTCCCCTTGCGTGCCTTTTTCAACCTAACCAGCATGGAAGATTTGACGGCGCTCCGCATGGACGACATCGTAACATATGAAGAAGTCAATGTGCTGCGCTTCGCTGCCTTAATGGAACTGGCAACGACGAGGGACGGGACGTCCATTGAACAGGTTATCAACGAAACCAGCCAATGGGAGGGTGCAGTAAGGCGTTTGTTGGAGCAGGAAGCGGAGTTTGATCGCCTGCGAGAGGAAATTGCCCTTCTTCGAGGGCGATTAAGGGAATTGTTAAAAGAAGAAGCACGCCTGTTAGGTGAAATGGAACGTGAAGAGAGAAGGCGTTCGCTGGAAGAGGTGCAGTCAGAAATCCGATCTACTGCTGAGCAAATTGAAACAATGAACCAGTGGCTGGATGGTCAGGGCGAAGGACCGCTTGCCATATTGCGGCGCGAGACGGAGCGTCTATTACCTGTGCTGCTCAAGCAGGGCGTGACATTCAAACGGTTGGTCATAGAGGGCGTATTGGGGGAATACGATTTTGTTGAGCATAAGGTGACGCTTTACCCACCTATGATTGAATTGGCAGCTCAGGACTTGCTGCCGACTGCACGTTCCTTTGGCAGTGTAGAAGAACTAACGGCTGTGTTGAGCACGGTGGTAGACATCCACGAAACAGCGCACGCGAATCTGCACTTGGGAAAAGATCCCGATGGCAGGCAGTGGATGAATCTGAGGCAGGGTTCTGTCGCTTTGCATGAAGGGCTAGCGCAGTTTTACACGCTTGCGCTCATCAAACAATTAGGGGATAAAAAACTTGAGGAGGTGTTTAAAGCACTAAGCACCAAACAGCCTGAAGAATACACGCTTTGGTCAGTGCTTGAACCCTGTTCTCTTGAGAGTGTGCGACGATTTGTTCTTGCCCAACGGAATGGACAGCGGTTGATAACGATTTTTGAAGTGACAGCCGAGGCTATGCGGGCTGTGGCTGCTAACTGCGAGTGGCTCCAACAACGCACAGGCGAGGATGCCTGGCAGGCGTTCACTGAACACCTTGAGCGTATTATGCCACAGTTGAGCAAGGCAAAGACTTCCGTAGAATTAGCGAGCGCTTGTGACCAACTTCTGTCCATTTGTGCTTCTTTTCCCGCTGTCAAGCGATTACTTGACGCGATTCTTTGGGGTCGTTTCCCTTTTCACTTCCCCTCCGAACAAGACCGCTGCTTACTTCAGATGGCGGCAATCTGCCAGAAGCCACCTACCCCTGATGCCTACTCGCGCACAACCTTGCGCGCTATCAGCATAAAGGCAGCAATGATGGAGGTTACCCTATCGCCTGAAGAGATAGGCATCGCGCAAGAGATCAGGAAAGCAATAGATACTGTTAAGATGCGTTCTCAGATTAAACAGAAGCCTCCAAGAACAAGAAAACAACAAAAGGGCAATCAATCCACTGAATGAGGTGTTGTGATGCGCTTCAACCAGTGTGCTCTCGTGCAGTATCGCTTCTACCTTGTGGAAAACGGGTTAGCACCGCTGGTTAGGGATGCGAACGCCTATCTTCGCAAGATTGGGTGTGACGGACAAGAGGTTGATGAGCAGCGGTTAAAGGAGGCTCTGGCAAATCTTGGAGAAACGGGAGGGCGTCAGTGTATACAGTCGGTTGAGAACAAATGCGATGCAGACCATGTAGTTGTTGTCCATGTTTACCATGATACTTACATCCTCCAACTGATTGCTAATGCAAAGCAGGGTGTGGGATGGAAGCGATTGAATCAGACCCTGCAGTGCTGTGGCATAGCCGATGGAATCGGAGAGGCTTTGCTCTTTCAGGGTGTGTATGATGAATCAAAGACACGGGAGGATGTGCTTAATGGATGTGGTAACTTAGCGCGTTCATTGGGCATTAGAGCATCTTCGCTAAAATGGTGTCGCCTGGACGCAGGCTATTTTGTGCAATTGAGTGACACTGATTTCGTGCTCGCGTCATCACAGCAAGCACAAACGGCAACTGATAAATTTGTTTTGCAAACCTTCCCTCAACTTATGATGCAATTTTTCAAGGCACGTTTCCAGAAGGAGCAGTATGACTATCTCCTCGCATTGATGAACGGAAAAGAAATCCAACCACCGCCTAACTTATCTCCAGAGGAATTGGAAGAGTGGAAGCGACATTGTGGTGTCATCCCTGCCCTTGAAGCCGAGACGAATGAAACCGTTGCTTTCGTGACAGAAAACGAGGCAGCGATACGAATCATTGGGTCAAGGGAGGCACAGGAACTCATCGGCAGACTTCAGCATTTGCGCTTGAGTTATGCACGCCTGGCAAAAGCGGTATCTGACGCTGATAGGATGCGCGATAGCATTTTCGTGAACATTAAGAACTATCTTAATCTGATTGAGCAGCTTGAGGTCAAAGAAGATGGTGGTTTCATTTCCGCTACCCGCCGCATTCAGGAGGTAACGAGGGAGACATTGTCGCATGAACTATTGCGTCACAGGGCAATCGTGGAGCGAACCCAAACCGTCCTTGCTGCCCTGAACGAGCACGCCCAAGAACTTCGCGACCTCCAAGCGCAGGAGGAAGCGCGCCTGCAAAGTATGCAAACAAGTTTGATAGCAGCTATTGCTTCATTGATTGGCGTCGGGCAATTGTTCGCCAGTATTCCTGCCATGATGCGGTGGGACATGGAGTTAAAGGTCTGGTTTCTGATACTCGCTGGCATGGGCACCTTCGCGTTGAGCCATGTGGCATTCAATCTCAGACGTGCAAATACTTGGGTTGACTATCTCTGCTCAAGCGTAGCATTCGGCGTTGCGTTCTTGACCTTCTATTTGTGGAGTAGTCGCTATTCAAGGTGGGCTACTACGATCTGTTCAGCATTGCCTTATAGTGGCTGGACCAAAGTATCCCTGTTTGCTTTAGGCTTTATCATTGGTTTAGGAGTCACATTGTTGCTCGATCGGTTTGTTGCTTGGTGGGTTAGAGGTCACTCAAAGTAGGTGGAGAAAAGGTAAATTGATGCTATAGAGGGAAGTCTCTCATCTTTGAGACCTTAACATATCGTGCAATTCCCCTCAACGGTCTCATTGCTGGCAGCATTTACGCCCTCGTCGCACTTTCCTTTGCCCTCATCTATACCCCCACTCGCTTCTTCCACTTCGCTCACGGAGCAGTGTTTACATGGGGCGCTTATTTTGGCTATGTTTGCTCCGTGTTGTTGAAATTGCCTTTTTGGGTAGCGTTTCCGTTGGTGGTTGAGATGACGGCAGGGTTGGGGATAGGGTTGGAGATGGTGATTTATCGTCCGCTGCGGCGACGAGAGGCGACAGGGTTAGTGCTGCTTCTGGCGTCATTAGGACTTTATGTCGTGCTGCAAAACTTGATTTCGCTGTTGTTTGGGGACGAGACGAAGAGCCTGCGGACAGGTGAGGTAGTGGAAGGGATTGCTCTCTTTGGGGCACGCATCACGCCAATTCAATTGTGGACGGTCTTTGCCTCCCTTGCATCCTTTGCATCCATTTGGGCAATCCTAAAGTTCACTAAGTTCGGCAAATCACTACGGGCGGTGGCGAGTGACCCAAAACTTGCACTGGTGCATGGCGTGGACAGCGAACGCGTCGTTCTTGGTGCATTTGTGCTTGGCTCGGGTTTGGCGGGGTTGGCAGCGATTTTAGTCGCACTGGATGTGGATATGACGCCGACGATGGGGTTGAACGCCTTGATGATGGGCATCGTCGCCATGATTGTTGGCGGCATTGGTAGCGTGCCGGGGACGATGTTGGGCGGGTTACTGTTGGGGTTGGCGCAGCATTTGGGAGTGTGGAAAATTGGAAGTGAATGGCAGGATGCTATTGCCTTTGCTATTCTTCTCTTGTTCCTGCTGCTGCGCCCACAGGGGTTTTTCGGGCGGAGGGTGAGAAAGGTGGATGTGTGAACGAGCGTTAGGGTCTTGGGAAAGAGGCGATTCCTATGGCAAAGAGAACACAGGGAGCAACAGAAGAGTTACTCGCTTGTGGGGTGAAACCGTAAATGGAATACCTTCTGCACATTCTTATCCTCATCGGCATCTACATCATTGCAGCGGCGTCGCTGAACTTGGTGGCAGGCTACACAGGACTGCTTTCAGTGGCGCACGCAGCGTTTTATGTCGTAGGGGCGTATGTGGTGGCGCTAATGGGATTAAAACTCGGAGTGTCCTTTTGGATAAGCCTGCCATGTGCCATGTTGGCAGCCGCCTTGCTGGGAATCGTTGTGGCTGCGCCCTCGTTGCGCCTGCACGATGATTATTTCGTGCTTGCTACTTTCGGCTTGTAGGTGATTGCAACCAGCGTAATGAACAACTGGGTGGAGTTTACGGGCGGACCGTTAAGTTTGCCGGGCATTCCGCAGCCGACTTTATTCGGCGTCACATTGAGCGCGCACTGGCAGATGCTCTTGCTGGTCTGGACATTGGCAGCGTTGAGTTTCTGGCTGCTATCTCGGCTGGTGCGTGCTCCGTTTGGGCGGGTGCTGCGGGCTATTCGGGAAGATGAGGTGTTTACGCAATCGCTTGGAAAATCGGTGACGGGATTCAAGGTCAAGGCGTTTGTGATCAGCGCGGTGTTAGCAGCGGTGGCGGGTAGTCTCTACGCAGTCTATATCACTTTCATTGACCCGACAAGTTTCACCGTGCAAGAAAGCATTTTTATGCTTGCCATTGTCATTGTAGGTGGAGCGGGGAATTTGTGGGGTTCGGTCATTGGTGCGGTCGTGCTGGTCGCTTTGCCGGAGTTGCTGCGGTTTGTGGGGCTGCCGTCTGCGATTGCGGCGAATGTTAGGCAGGTTCTTTATGGCAGTCTGCTGGTGGTGATGATGCTCTGGCGTCCACAGGGGTTATTGGGGGAATACAGGTTTGATTAGAAGCGGGAGAGTGCTCTAAAATTGCCTATGCCAGACAAGGAACACGGGATTTGATGGCAAATTCTTTAAGCGACGAATTCATTCGGCAAAAAGGTGATAAAGGTAGCGTCGGGGCTTGTCCCAGACGGCAGTTATTCTTTTGAACGACCGTCGCCCATAAAGGGCGACGCTACAAATGGATTGTCTTTTTCACCTACAAATTGACCACTACCGAGAACATAACTAAATACTAAATCAACGGATGTGAGGCGACGGTAATGGAGATTGAACGACCCGAAAAATCAGGATGCTGGAAGATGATGAACGAAGTTATACTTGAGTGTCGCAATCTAACTAAAACCTTTGGTGGCATTAGAGCGGTGGACGGTGTGTCGCTCACCGTTGCGCTGCAGCGAATCGTCGCCATCATCGGTCCCAACGGTGCTGGGAAAACGACTTTGTTTAACCTCATTACAGGCTTTCTCACACCTGACGCTGGGGCTATCTATTTTAAAGGACGCAATATCACCAAATTGTCACCAGACAAGATAGCACGGCTTGGTCTCGCACGCACTTTTCAAGACCTTCGCTTAATTCACCGACTCACCGTTTTGGAAAATGTGCTTCTTGCCAGACCGAACCTATTGGGCGAAACTTGGTATGGAGCAATATTTGCCCGTTGGCATAAGAATGAGTTAAAAGAGAGCGAGATAGCGATGCACTGGCTTCAATTTGTTGGACTTGCAAGTCAAGCCGAGGCAGTATCGGCGACCGAGTTGGGATGAGTTGGCGCAAGTTTGGAGAGAAGCGATTGACCGCTTCGGAGACAACCTGAATGTCGCGACGCTTTTGGGCAAAGCGCATGGGCTTTGCGCATTGGATTAGACCGTATTGAGAGTTGAATTGTCGCTATGAGAAGCCCAATGAGCCAACAAGGTCGCCGTTAGGTCAAAGAAGAGAAATTATCGGACATTTTTGCCGAGTGGGTGTGTCTTGATTTGGGGTCGCCGAGTAGAAGGTAGATGTCCATCCCTTTGCGAGAGAATTGGCGGTGCTCCAAACTCAGGCTGAGAGCCTTTAACCCAACGAAACACCAACGACCTCTCAGGAGTCAAATCGTAAACTCCTGAGACGACCAGTTGATATGTTCGTTGCTCGTGCATCAATCGTTCATAGCGGATATTAAGCGTCCACTTTTCGGAAAGGCGAAGCG
>Ga0209183_1000227_pt1 | contig 26681 bp, 30 predicted proteins | sample LHCtaG_2_FD_184120 | JGI IMG/M metagenome (GOLD analysis project Ga0209183, IMG submission 184120) | Hot spring microbial communities from Little Hot Creek, USA to study Microbial Dark Matter (Phase II) - LHC4sed_replicate (SPAdes)... | ecosystem: Environmental > Aquatic > Thermal springs > Hot... | reverse complement strand
TAGTATTTTTTTTAGATAATGATCGATGAGGAAGAGGCTAATACCGTTAATAGCACTACTAATGATACTGGCCGTGGTAGCAGTAGCATACTCTGTAGCAATAAGTCTTCCTGAGGGAGAACCGCCAGACCTAGGTGCAACACCTAATGTAGATGTGGCATGTCCGACACCGAAAAATGGCGCCTGTCAGATAGACAGTATAAAGTGGAAGATCTCGTCAACTCCTCCGAGAGAGGTTACGGGTGTAAAAATTGACTGGAACCCTGGAAGTGCGGAATATTATGATGTATTCGTTGAATTATACAATAAAAGAGGAGACTACGTTGGAGGTGGATTGGCAACTAAAACAAGAGACGATCCTCTGACAGTAACTTTTGACGAAGAAGTCGATCCTAAAGATATCCATAAGATAAGAGTCTTGATAATTGAATATGAAGGATGGGAAACGTAGTAGAGAGGCTAAAAATTATGAAGGGCAGGCCCCTAAACCTCTCTCTTTTATTTTTTCTCATAATCACGTTCATCATGTTAATCTTTATGTTCGAAGCATACTCAACCCTAATAACAATATCAGAAGTACAACCACTACCTAGGAGAAATAGTATCACTTATTTTCTCTCAAAATACACAGGTAGAGTTGGACAGTTTAACTTCACAGTTGAGACGAGAACAGTAGAGCTTCTGCCTGCAGGAGATTATGTAAACTCGGCAGTAATCACATTATACTGGATCATAGAAGCCCCTCCAGGTCGAAATGGAAGAAACTTCATTATATCAGTAAGACTCTACGATGATGAAGGAAGAAGTCTAACTAGCGGTTCTGTTACAGTCTGTCTTCCAAAGGGCACAAACTCTGGAAGCCATACTATAACCTTGTCCAGCACAAGTATTGACGATGTAGCCAAAGTGGAGACCTCAATAAGAGATTCTGAACATTGGTGTTAAATATGATGAAGAAGACTCTTATCATATTTATCTTTATCATCTTAATAACTACTACATTAGCATACTCTACAGCAATCTACGTTGGAGACGTAGGCCAGCTTGGAGCATCTGAAAAAACACCTGTAGCTAAATATAATCTCAGAGTCTACTCAGTCTCAATAACGGTTGAAAACAATCAGATAACAAGTATAACGATAACAATAGCAATATCCATTCCAGGAACCTACAACATATATGCGACGGTCACGAACGGTACATGTAGAGCAATTGCTACATGGACAAACGTAGACCTTACGATGACTCCAAGTTCTCTTTTATCATCTCTCACACCACAATGTAGTTATACTAATGCTGGTGCAACTGTTGAGGTAGGAGGAGAGCCTGCGTGAAGCTTAAGCTTCTAATAATCTTCATGATGACTGTAATAGTTTTAACATGTATCTGCTTTATTGATGATATTAGATTGTATCGTATTGTTTCTCCTAGTATGGAGCCTCTTATACCTGTAGGCTCGCTTGTAGTAGTCTCACGTTCTGAGCCAGTCGGAATGGGAGACATAGTAGCATATCGGCTGGATGTAATGGGTAGAAGCTATACGCTTGTACATAGAGTAATCGATGTTAAAGATGGATACTACACGATTAGGGCAGATGTCGATCCTACAAGTGGAGGTGAAACATTGGAAACAGGAAAGATAATCGGTAAAGTGATTTTAGCTATACCCTTCCTAGGATATATCGCGGGAGTAGTAGTTGTTCTACCAGCTATAATACTGCTGATACCTCTTGCATCTAAGAAAGATGGTATAGGCTTCCCAACAGCAGCCTTCATATCCTTTCTACCATCAATCCTACCTGTACATGGTCCCGCAGCATCCATAGGCCAGATACCCTTCACAGCGATAACAGCTGGCTCAATAATAACTACAAGAGTAATACTAGAGAAGAAAGATAAAGATATAGCAGAATTAGTTTATCTAGTCGCTGCAGTAGTAAGCATTATAAGCATCAATGTAGTAGAGATGGTGGGCTGGCTTGCCACCTAGACAATTAACATTCATCATAACAATAATAATTCTGGCAGCCCTACTAGCATATACTATCAACACAGGATACACAACGACTGAATATATAATCAACTCAAACTACATAGTGCCACTAATAGTGAATGGGGTTGAAGCACAACCACCAGTCAAAGCATTAGCTGGAGATACAGTATGCGTAAAAGAACTTACAGCATACCTGCAGCAAAATAAGCGGCTAGTATTCAGGGAATGGAATGATGGATTAACAGACCAATGTAGAGTAGTTAGAGGAAACCATACAGCAATATATGAGATGGAGGTCCTACTACAAGTCTACACCGAGCCCAAGGCATTAAGAAAGAGTGAATGGGTGAAAGCAGGCTCCCTAATAAAACTAGAATACCCTGAGATCTACTATCAAGATGGATCAGAAAGATACATATTCGAATCATGGAGTAGTGGAGAAAACCCATTCCATCCAAACAATACAATCTACGTCTCTGAGCCGACCCGTCTAGAAGTAAGATACATCAAGGAATATCTTATAGCAGCAGTAGGAGAAGCAAAAATAAACGGTACAGGATGGTATAGAGAAGGAGAAGTAGCAATACTAGCAACACCGCCAGTAATCTATCTATCAAATGATGAGAGATTAATCTTCACAGGATGGGAATCAATAGGACCAGTACCAGTAATTATCAGTAATCCACAAAACCCTATAACAATGATAAACGTTAGAGGTCCATACATCTTAAAAGCAAAATATGAAAAACAGTATAGAGTAGAGGTGACTAGCCCAAAGGGTGTATTATTCAAGGGATGGGTGAAAGACGGCGAAACGATTAGGATACAAGCAGATCCAACAATACAGCTACAAGAAGATGTAAGACTAAGATTCATAAGATGGAGCCTGAGCGACCTACCATCCGTCCCCGACATAACTCTCCAAGTACATCAACCATACAATCTAACAGCACTATATAATAAGCAATACTATCTAGCAGTAGAATCCCAGTATGGTGCAGCAGGTGCAGGATGGTATGATGAAGGAGCAATAGCAACTGTTAGAGCAAACCCCCAGCCTCCATCCAACATCCTGATAAACAGGAAACTAGTAGGATACTCAGGAGACTGCCAAGAAGATTGTCAAACAACCAATGGGGCAATAACCTTAAAGATGGATTCACCTAAGAAGATAAGAACGATATATGCAACTGAGCCAAACCTACTCACAATAGGAATAATAACAGGAATAGGTGGAGCACTAGTAGCAGTATACGCTCTAACAGGTAGGAAGAAACCTGAAGAAGCATTAAAGACAAAAACAATGAAGGAACCCGCTACTACTGCCGACCCCTCAAAAGCATTATTCAAATGCATGGAATGTGGAGCAACGATTAGAGGTCAAGATAAAGCATTAAAACATTCAAGAAAACATAGATACGACCACGTAGTAAAAGAATACGTGGCCCTCGAGGAGATCGCTGAGCCGATAAACGAGAGGACAGCGATACTATGGACGAAAGGACTTAGACTTAGAATTACTCCACCAGACCAGTCGACTGTTAAAGATCTCGTAAAGCCAGGGGACATCGTAAGATACACAGAGATGCCTGGAAGACTTAGAGTAGAGGTAGTTGAGAAGCATGAGAGACACGGTCTACCAGTCTTTACAGTAATAGCTACTCCAGAAGAAGCTGGAAAGAATGGATATAGAAGATACATAAACGACTTAGTAGCACAAGATGGAAAAATATACTGTATAGATGAGGAGTGCAACTGTAGACTCTACGTAGAAGAGCGTGCACCAAGACTCAAGCCAGAGGAAAGCATCCCGAAGCCCTCGTAGAAGCTGAAGATCAAGAACACCATTAGAAGCTCTATAAGCTATAAGTTAAACCAGAAATATGAATAATGAGAATATAAATGGGTAAAATATCAGGAAACCCTAATGAGAGCTTGAAAGAAATCTATGAATTACTTTCTAGATTAAAAGAAGTTAAGAGAACTGGATGGCTGGAGAGAGGAATTAGAGAACCAGAGTCTGTCGCAGATCATTCTTTCAATGTTACTGCACTATCAATAATACTAGCAGAGATAAGAGGTCTAGACGTTGCTGAGGTAGCTAGGATGGCCATAATCCACGATCTACCAGAAGCAGTAACAGGAGACTTAACACCATCCCAGAAAAAAGAGAGAATAAAAGAAATAAGAGAGATAGAAGAAGAAATTGTAAAATCAATAACAGAGTCTATGCCTAGAGAAGTTGGAGAGAAATACCTTGAAGCATGGAGAAAACTTATTGAAGATAGTTCTCAAGAAGCCAAGCTCGTAAAACTAATTGATAAGCTAGAAATGGGTCTACAAGCCGCCAAGTACATTAAAAAGACTGGAAACAGGAAACTACTAGAAATATACTATTCTGCAGTAGAATCTGTAAAAGAAGACCCTGAACTACTAGATCTTCTAGAGAAAGCGTTACCAAAATGAAGATATATACTCCCCAACCTACAGTTATGGTAGATAGTAAAGATGGTGCTGGTTGATAGACTATCGGTAAAAGCAAAGTATCCATTTCTTCCAGAAGCTAAACAAGCATTCTTATCATTAGGGTTTGACCTAGAATCTCTTAGGCACCCATCTACGAAATCTATAGTTGATAGAGCATCCTCAAGGATCATTGATGCATTACTATATGGAGAGAATATCAACCCAAATGTAGCTGCAGAAGATGATCTAACTGAGCTAGCATCATTCCCACTAGCAATAATCCTAGTAGCAAAAACAGGTGATAAATATCTTCAGAGAAGATTCGCGTTAGCAGAAGCATCTATAGCATATAAGAGGCTGAGCATGGAAGGAGATCATGAACTTGTTCTAAGAATTGCTAGAGAAGTCTTCAGAATAGATGTAGAATATGATGATACATATCCCCCATACAGCTACACCGTAAGCTTAGTAGACTACTTAAAATCTGCATCTAAATTCAATGACCCAGCATGGAAGTTGGTAAATAGGATGATAGTTAGAGGTAGAGTATACATAGAATCCCGCGAGCTTATACGTCTCCTAAGAGATAAGATAGAAAAATACATTCTAGAGAATATTGAGAAAGCTGAGAAAGAAGTTGGAAAACTACCCGAGAATCTTGAAGAAGTTGTAAATAATATTAAGAACAAGCTACCTCAAAGAAAAATTGAAGATTTAACATTAAAAGAAGGGTCGAGACCTGAAGCATGGCCTCCCTGCATGAAATCAATATACTCTAAGCTTACATCAGGTGAAAGCGTAAGCCACTTCGCAAACTTCATGATAGCAGCATTCCTAATAGGTACAGGAGTTCCCATAGAAGAGATAATCTCAATATACTCTCAGAGAAGCGACTTTAATGAGAGAATAGCTAGATACCAAATAGAACACATCGCAGGGATGAGAGGAAGCAGAACAAAATATACTACGCCAAGCTGTAGTAAGATAAAGACTAATGGGTTATGTATTGAAGATGGCAGGCTATGTGGAAACATTAAGAACCCCATGACATACTATAAAAAGAAGACAAGGGAGCTCAGGAGAATTGATAAAGATAAAACTCAACAGGCAGGAGAACACAGTCAATCTAGCAGCTAGCCTAGCTGAAGAACTAGCATCCATAGAAGTAATCCCGATAATCAAGAATAATGAAATAATACTAGATGATTCATCTTTAGGCAAGACCTTAAGCATTGAAGAAGCATTACCATTCATAAGAAGAAGCCTAGAGAAATCAAAAACAAAATATAGATGCATCTATGTTAAAGGGGAGACAATATATGTAGAAGATGTAGAAAGTGGAGAGAAAGTATCTGAACCTCCCCTGCTATTCTGCCCATTCTGTGGCTATGCTACACAATATGAAGAAGTATACTGGATACATGTAAAAAGCCATGGAGTAATCTAGTACCTCAAGCTTAATCTTCAAGTAGCATCTTTAACCCTAGCTCTCTCTCCGCGAGCTCACTAATCCTACCATAATCAATTGATAGGTCCAGCTTACCCGTAGCTCTTAGAAGCTCATTATAAGTAGGCTCAAGCTTCTTATAGATTACCCCTATAGGGTTCTTTCCTTCCTCCTGAATAGATAAAACTAGGTTAACAGCATCTTTAACATCGTCTAGTGGAGCTCCCAACCCCTCAACATAAACTATCTTCTCTCTCAACTCCCTAACTGTTCTCATAGGGTTAAAAGTTGGACAAACACTCAATATATTGATAAATGAGAATCCACGATGAACTACTGCTTCCTTAAAGTATTCTTTCAACTTCTTAACATCACCTACGAATCCTTGGGCTACGAAAGTTGCACCACTCACTAATGCTAAAAGCAGAGGGTTAAGAGGCTTCTCAGGCCATCCAAACGGATAATTCTTCATTATAGAATAGATAGGTGTAGTAGGCGAAGGCTGCCCCCTAGTATTCCCAAAGACTCCGTTATCTACAATGATATATGTTATCTCTACATTCCTTCTAGCAGTGTGAACTAGATGATTACATCCAATACTATATGCATCTCCATCCCCCGAGACGCCTATAACCCTTAATCCAGGGTTAACGAGCTTTACTCCAGTAGCTGTTGGTAGAACCCTCCCATGTATCCCTTTAAGAGCATTAGTATTAATGTAGCTCCAGATGAATGTTGCACAACCTATACCACATACAATCACTATCTCCTCGGGTCTAAGACCAAGCTCATAAAAAGCATTCTTTAAAGCTTCATAAACAGAGAAGTTACCGCATCCTGGGCACCATCTAGGCTTAGCTCTCTCAAAAACATCTACCAAATCTATCCACCCCCATTACTAACTAATCCTCTATAAATCTCTCCAGGTCTAAAGGGGCATCCATCAAACTTCCTTATACTCTTCAATTCAGCGGTCTTCGGAAGCTTTGGAGATATGAGATTTAATAGTTGACCTGAAGCATTCTGCTCAACAACATATATCTTCTCAACATTTCTTAGAGTTTCCTCAAGCCTCCTTGGAAGAGGCCACAACTGCTTCAAAGGTATATGCATAATCATCCTACCAGAACTTCCAACCTTCTCTAAAGCTTCTTCTACAGCACCTCTACATGAACCGACACTAACGACAGCTTCAGAAGAATTAGCATCTCCTAAAACCTCCCATCCTACGGGATTCTCTTCCAGCTCTCTTAATTTCTGCATCCTCCTCAAAGACATCTCAACATGCGTCTGACCATCCTGCATGCTTAACCCTTTAACATCATGTTCAACGCTACTAGCTACAAATAGAAAACCATCAAGAGGCGGGGAAGGAATGCCATCAGCCGAACTGCTATAACTTGGAAATACTTGGAGCACTCCTCCTCCAATCTTAGAGACATGCTTACGACCTGAAGCTCTAGACGCTTCAAGCTCATCTAGAGTAAAATAATTCATTACATAGACTTGGTCTAGCAACAATACTACTGGACACCTATATCTGTCAGCAAGCTCGAAAGCTAGCACAGTCATACTATAATACTCTTCTATAGTGGATGGTGCCAAGACAATCCTCGGGACATCTCCATGGGATGGATGCGTAGCCAAGTCTATATCCCCCTGCTCGTAAGCTGTTGGGATACCAGTGCTTGGACCAACCCTCTGAACATCTACAACTACTATAGGTATCTCAGCCATAGCTGAAAAACCAATCCCCTCAATCATTAAAGACAGCCCAGGACCAGATGTTGCAGTCATAGACCTAGCTCCAGCATAACTTGCACCTATAATCATATTAACTGCGGAAAGCTCATCTTCAACCTGGACAGCGAGACCTCCAACTTCTGGAAGCCACTTCATAAGCTTCTCCATTATACTGGTAGACGGTGTAATAGGGTAGCCAGCGAAGAACTTACATCCAGCAGATAACGCACCTAGAGCAACCATATCTGAACCCTGCACAACATTCTTCGAAGCACTCAAGCTCGGTAGATCAAAACTTTCTAGACCGCTCTCCATAAATAATTTATATCCAGCCTCAACCCCTCTAAGATTAGATTCTAGGAGGTCTCTCTTTGAAATCTTCTCCAAAACTATTGAGGCAACATCATATCCAAGTCCAAGCAATCCTGAGATAAAACCCACTACAACAACATTAAGCCTGGACTTAGCTTCGGATGAAGCCTTCTTTAATGGCTGCCTCACAACTCTAAAATTATGCTGAGGAATGCTCAAACCTTCATCAACCAAGACTATGCTATCTTCTGACAATAAACTACCAGCATCTTTTAATCCAGACTCATCAAGCACAGCCAGAACATTTATCCTATCTGGAGGAGCATTAACTTTTTCATCTGAGATTCTAATCTCTGAGTAAGTAAAACCGCCTCTAACAATTGTTGGAAACCATCTAAAAGTATACACATTTAATCCCTTCAGAGCACATGCTCTAACTATAACCTCGGTTGCAAACTCTACGCCCTGACCCGTGAGGCCGGCAATCCTCACTGAAGCATCCTTCAAGATAACTCAAAAACAACTTACAAATACTCTCTCAAAAATATTCCTAGAAATCTCAGAGACATAGAAAGTAAGCAGGATAAAGTAGAAACCACTACGTAGGAAGAAAAATATTGAATGTTTCTAGGATGAAATGGAGACTTACAAGTGATGATTCGAAAATACTAGATGGTAAACTTGCTAGATGATACGGATCTCGCATCCGACTACTCAATCGATAGTTTTATGTTTTAAAGAACAGCCAACCCCTCAATGTATTGACTAAGACATATTTACCACTCAATCTAGACCCATAGATATACATTACTATCTTTTTACCGGGCTCATATTCCAAGAGCTTATACTCACCTTTATCCCAGATCTTAACTGCTCCAGCACCATACCCCTCAACGATCTCGCCCTCGAAACCTGCGTAAGATAATTCGTGGTCAGCTTGAGGTATACAAAGCCTCTTCACACCCTTAACAGCTGGAGGCTCTTTCCTCATCGCCCAAGACTTCAACACCCCCTCCATCTCAATCCTTAGATCGTAGTGGAGACCAGCCTTCTTTGCGAAATGTTGATGAATAACGTATATTGGCATAGATGCTCACCCCACTCTAAACAGATAGAGTCTTCCATTCTCAAATCTACCGTCTATAACTTTTTCATCTACAAGCCAAGAAATATAAGATTTTAAAGCTGAACTATACAAGAAATACATTTGAGGAGATAATTCAAGTTTAAACTCTGATAGAATAATCGAGAAAAGTTCTTCCATGGATATCTTACTTAAAGTATGCTCTTCTATAAGCTTCCTAACCTTCTCTATGGAATTGAGGTTAACCTCGATAACTTTCCCTATATCGGAAGTGGGCTCGAAATGGCAGGGCACATAGTATTTATGGTTTGCCTCCTTAAGCCTATACAGTGTTTTCACGGCTTCCCTAACATTAAAATGATATAATACACTAAACTTCTCTACAAGATTCTCAGGGAATAAAGCATCTCCAATAAAGAATACATCGCTGGCAACTAAGCCATACATATTAAATGAATGTCCAAGCAAGGAAACATAACTTAAATCCAGCTCTTCATCCACACCTTCACTTATCACTTTATCAACTCTTGAAGGCTTAGCCATATAGAATTTATCTCTCAAACTTTCAGGAGGATAAGAGCCGTAGAGAAAGATTGGCTCAAGAACCGGGTTCTCAATGAAGTATGACTCGATACTTGGAGCGACTACAATCGCTTCACTTCTCTTCAGTATTATGCTATTCCCACCTATATGGTCTGCATGGGAATGGGTATTAAAAATATACTTAATATTCAATCCAGCATCTCTAACTATGTTTACTATCCTCCTACCTTGATCTTCATCCAATCCAGTATCAACCAATATGCACCAATCATCTCTAACAATAACACCAACATTAGTCCTCCCATGGATATAGTAAACATCCTCCACGATCTTCTTCAACTCTCTAACAGGGCACATCTAGGTCATCTTTAAGAAGATAGCCATGTTAATAACAATTACTTCTAAACAGCTGCGAGGTAGAGAAGATTAAAGATAAAAACGAGGAAGAATCGGAGATTCTGGAGGATAAGGTTGGAGGCTTCTTTAAGAGCTTTATTAAATAAACTAGAAACTGAAGGTAAGATTATAATTGTAAAAAAACCTGCATCCGTTAAATTTGAGATACCATCTATATTGAAGAAACTCGACCCTAAACCTGTACTGTTTGAGAAGATAGCTGAACATCCAGACTTTAAGCTTGTAGGAAACCTATGTGCAGATAGAAGTATCCTAGCAGAAGCTATTAATACATTTCCACAAGAACTCAAGACTAAGATAATTCAAGCATTGGAAAATCCTGGTGAGAAGAAGATAGTTGAGGATCCTCCATGCCAAGAGGTAGTTATTGATAATCCTGACTTAACACGGCTTCCATTCATCTGGACTGGGTTAAGAGACCGTGCACCATACATCAGTGCAAGTATAATAATCGCTTATGACAGGGAGTACGGATATAATGCAAGCTACCATAGGCTCATGCTTGTAGATAAGAATAGAGTAGTACCTAGAATCGTTCCAAGGCATCTCTACAAATATATCGAGAGAGGATGTAGAGAAGTAGCCATAACCATAGGAAATCATCCAGCATTCATGCTCGCAGCCTCCATAACCTCAAGCATAGAAGTAGATGAACTCTCAGTAGCTTCATCATTATCTGAGGTAAGATATGCAAGAACATTAACGAGTAATCTTCTAGTTCCAGCTGAATGTGAAGTAGTCTTAGAAGGATATGTTACAGATGAATACATAGATGAAGGACCATTCCTAGACATTCTAGGAACATACGATATAGTTAGAAAAGAAAGAATAATAGAGATAAGATGTATAACTATGAGGGAGAACCCGATATTCCAGTATATACTACCAGCAGGCTACGAGCATAAAAATCTAATGGGCCTACCCAGGGAAGCAACAATATTCTATGAGGTAAGCAGAGTATGTGAATGCCTAGATGTAAGGCTAACACCTGGAAGCGGTGGATGGCTTAACGCAATAGTTAAGATCAGAAAGAAGAATGAGGAAGATGGTAAAAAAGCTATAGAAGCAGCATTTAAAGGGCATGAAAGTCTAAAGTATGTGGTAATAGTGGATGAAGATATAGATATTGATAATCCCGAGGAGGTTGAATGGGCCATATCTACAAGAACCCAGCTAGATAGAGACTTGGTAATAAAACCGGGTGAGAAAGGTTCATCGTTAGACCCTTCAGCGGACCAGATTACAAGATTAACATGTAAAGCAGGGATCGATGCAACAATTCCAACGATAATAGAGAAGGAGAGATTCCAAAAAGCCATCATACCAAAAGTAGATGTAGAGAGATTCCTTAAAGACGAATAAGAAGAATGCAACCTGATTATCCAACTACAATATCTACGTGTCTTGGCTCAAGCTTAATATAATTCATTCGCATCCTAAATTGTGGCAGGACTGTTAGACAACGTGTGGTGGATAATGTATTTAACTAGAGAAGAAGAGAGGATGCTGAAAGGAGAGATGGGGTATGCGAAACAAGTGGCAATGGAGATTCTTGTAGCCTTGGGAGAGATATATGGGGCAGAAAAGATGGTATCGATAAAGAGTGCTCAAGTATCAGGTGTATCATATAAGAATCTAGGAGAAGCTGGTGTAGAGTGGCTTGAAGAATTATCTAGTGATGGTAGGGTAGAAGTCTATACAACATTGAACCCTGCTGGAATGGATATTGAGAGATGGAGAGAGATGGGTGTAAGCAGAGAATTTGCTGAACAACAGATTAGGATAATCAATGCTTACACTAGGATGGATATTCATCCAACTTTAACATGTACACCCTATCTTGCAGGAAATAAGCCAAGCTTAGGGGACCACATAGCATGGGCTGAAAGCTCAGCAGTAGTTTACGCAAACTCAGTAATAGGAGCTAGAACGAATAGAGAAGGTGGGCCGAGCGCATTAGCTTCAGCATTAACTGGTAGAACACCATACTATGGTCTACATATTACTGAGAATAGAGCTTACTCTATTAAGATAAATGTTCCAGATCTTAAAGACGAATATGACTTCGCATTACTAGGATATGTTTCTGGAAAGCTTTCTAAAGAGAAGATACCTCTATTTTCAGGAGTAGAATCTGCTAACCAAATTGAGCTCAAAGCTCTTGGAGCAGCTCTAGCAAGCACAGGAGGGACGGCAATGTTCCATATTGAAGGATTAACACCAGAGTATATGCTGCCCCCACAAGATAAAGTTGAAGAAGTAGATTTGGAAGAAAGAGACCTCAAGAATGCTGCAGAAGAATTAAATGATGATGCTGAGCCCGATTTGATATTTATTGGATGCCCACACGCCTCACTTGAAGAACTAATAATGATTATGCAGAGACTTCGAGGTAGAATAGTTAAGAAGGAGATGTGGGTATGCGTTTCAAGGTCTATGAAAGAATTAGCTAAACAGTTAGGAGTATATCAGAAGCTTGAAGAGCTTGGAGCGAAAATAGTTAGTGATACTTGCCCGATAGTAGCACCTATAAGCAGTTTAGGAGTGAAATCTATTGCTACGAACTCTGCAAAAGGCGTATGGTACTCTAGAGACATCAATAAAGTGAAAGTTAAGATTGCCAGACTAACTGATCTAATTGAAGAGGCTGTCCGATAATGTGTTTAGAAATCAAGGGTAGGGTAATTAAGAGTGGATATGTACAAGGCAAAGCATTAAAGACGACCGAGCCTATAAGCTTCTTTGGAGGAGTAGATCCTGATACTGGAATCGTGATAGAGAAAGGTCATGAAATAGAAGGTGAAACAATATCTGGAAAGATACTTGTCTTCCCGCATGGTAAAGGCTCAACAGTAGGCTCATACATACTCTATAGACTTAAGAAAAACAATAAAGCTCCAATTGGAATAATCAATCAATACTGTGAACCGATAGTTGCAGTAGGAGCAATAATCTCCAACATACCTACAATAGACAAAGTAGATATAAACTTGATAGAAACAGGAGACTACATCAAGATAATAGGAGAAACAGTAATAATTAAGAAATCTGACCGATAAAAATCTACTCAATACATATTATCGCAAGTAGATTTTTTAACGAGGTCTACATATCATATTTAGGGAATTTTTTGCTCATATATGCTAGGTTTCATGGTAGAGGTGGGCAGGGGGTAAAGACTGCAAGTAGAATCCTTGGAAACGCAGCTCATTTTGAAGGATACTATACACAAGATTTCCCAATATATGGGGCTGAGAGAAGAGGTGCACCGGTCGTAGCATTTACAAGGATCTCTGATGAACCTATACCAATACCTGAAAGAGGGTACATCTTCAATCCAAACTTAATTATACTAGCAGATGAATCCCTACTAAATGATCCGATAGTTAACCCTCTCTCAGGATTACAAAAGAGTGGAACACTTTTCGTAAATACTAGTAAACCAGTAGACAAGGTCTTTATCGATAGAGATGATGTAAGAATCGTTGTAGAAGATTTAATCGGTCTATCTTTAAAATATGTGGGGAAGCCTATTCTTAGTACTAGCCTAGGAGCCGTAGCAGCTAAATTAACAGGCATTATTAGATGGGTCTCACTAGAAGAAGGATTAAAAGAAGAGCTTCTCGAGATCGGTATAAGAGGGGAGACACTTGAAAAGAATATTCTCTTAGCTAAAGCATGCTTTGAAAGAATCTTCCCAACACCCCTACCTATACCAAAACCAGCTGAACCAAAGAAAATCGTGAAGATTAACTGGATGCCCATAGACTTAACGATCCCTGAGATAAGAAATGTAGGAAATACGAGAGTGAGGAAGACAGGTAACTGGAGAATCTTTAAGCCTATACTAAATCATGAGAAATGTACTAGATGTGGAGTATGTGTTATTTATTGTCCAGAAGGAGTTATAAGAATGACTGATAGTGGGCCAGAGATAGACTATGATAATTGTAAAGGATGCTTGATATGTTTCAATGAATGTCCTGTAAAAGCATTTAATTACATTAGAGAGGTTGAAGCAGCATGATGAGAACTAAACTTATCTCGGAACTTAAACCTAGAAGAGAGATTACTCCATCTGTTGCTGGAGCTAGGATGATGACTGGGAATGTTGCAGCAGCGTGGGCTGCAAGATTAGCTGAAGTAGACTATATCCCAGCTTACCCGATTACACCCCAGACAGAGATTGTGGAGACAATCTCACAATGGATTGCTTTGGGGGAGATGAATGCAAAACTAACATTCTTAGATTCTGAGCATTCAATGCTTACAGCTGCTGGAACAGGTTCTCTCGCGGGTGCAAGAGTATTTACCGCTACATCTAGCCAGGGACTGCTATACGGGTTTGAAATGCTCTACAATATCGCTGGATGGAGAGCTCCAATAGTATTAGTCAATGTTAGTAGAGCTGTAGCGGCTCCGATAACCCTAGAACCAGACCATAACGATTTCTTATCTACTAGAGATACAGGGTTCATGCTTCTACAAACTGAAACATGTCAGGAAGTTCTAGACCTCATACTACTAGCATATAGAGTTTCAGAAGACCATAGAGTCTTGCTACCATCGATAGTAAATCTCGATGGATTCCATCTATCTTTTACCCGCGAACCTGTAAGGCTTCCTGATGTAGAAGAAGTAAGAAGCTTCCTCCCAAGATATAACCCTCCATACCCCTTCAGAGCAAGTAAACCCTCAGCTAAAGGTGTAGCGGTCCTAAGACCACCACTATACAGCTTCTACAAATACCAGATGCATCTCTCATCTCTTAATGCGATAAAAGTATTCAAAGAAGCATGTGATGAATTTGAAGCATATTTTGGGAGAAGATATGATGTTGTTGAGAAGTATATGGTGGGTGATGCAGAGTATGTTGTCGTTATGATGGGGTCTTTCACCTCAATAGGTAAGAAAGCTGTAAAGATGATGAGGGAAGAAGGATTAAGCATAGGATTATTGAAGCTTAGAATGGTCAGACCATTCCCCGCTCAAGATATAAGGAGAGCGCTTGAAGGAAAGAAAGCTGTTGCAGTAATCGACCAGAATATCTCTCCAGGCTTTGGCGGAACACTATACGCAGAAGTATCTTCTGCACTCTACAATGCAGAGAAGAAGCCTAAGGTCATCCTGCCAGTAATCGGGGGGATTGGAGGAAAAACACTATCGCTTGATGAATTCAGATACATAGTAGAATTAATGAAGAAGTATCAAGAGGGAGGCGAGCCTGAGCCGATACTACTATTTAGAGAAGATGAACTTAGAGAAGTAGAATCATTATTGAAGATAGGAGTGGGGGATAATGTCTAAGACAAGGTTTTCAACTCTTAAAGATTTACTAGGTGAAGACTACGTAGTTCCTGGAACACCTTTATGTGCTGGATGTGATGCCTTAATAATTCTTAGACTCTTCCATAAAGCTTTAGGAGGTAGAGTAGTCTGGGTAAATGCAGCAGGTTGCGTGACACTTATGATGGTATATCCATTCGCACCATTAAAGTCTTCATGGATGTATACAGCAATGGCTTGTGCTCCAGCAGGTGCTCAAGGAATACGAGATGCATTAGATATACTGTTAGAGAAGGGAAGGATCTCTATTGAAGAAGACTTAAAAGTAGTGGTTGTAACAGGTGATGGAGCAGCAAATGATATAGGTCTCCAAAGTACTTCTGGAGCAATACACCGGGGTCTAGACTTCTACTATCTCTGCTATGATAATGAAGCATTCGGGAACACAGGCTTCCAATACTCTGCTGCAACACCATATGGTTCTAGAACAGCAACCTCTCCGCCTACACCGCTCATACCCGAGGGATATACAGGCAGGAAGAAAGACCTTTTCGAGATATGGAGAGCGCATAAACCCCCATACCTAGCCACGATATCGCCGTCCCACCCGATGGATATGATTAGAAAGATCGAGAAAGCTGAAAAATATAGAGGGCCTAAACTCTTCATATCTCTTTCGCCATGCCCGCCAGGCTGGGTAATCGAAACCATGGATACAGTTAAGCTAGCTAAGCTAGCTGTTGAGACAGGGATATGGCCTCTAAAAGAAGCTGTATACGGTGAAGTACATCATACATATATTCCTAGACGATTAAAACCTGTAGAAGAATACTTGAAGATCCAGGGAAGATTCAAGCATCTCTTCTATCCTGTAAGGAGAGACGATGTTATAGCTAAGATTCAGCGTGAAATAGAAGAATACTGGAGAATAGTCTATGATAAAGAACTAGGAAAAGAAGATTCAGGACTAACCTAAATCGAGAAATTCAAAACCAATAGTGATTTAGCCTCTCTTTTCCAGTATTATAATGAAATGTTAAATATATAGTCAATCTTTGAAAAACATGAGAGAAAGTTTTATCAGTTTCTGCAGCCTTCATCACTTCTCAGCGTACCTCGAGATCCTCATCTTTTCAAGATCTTTTAATTGTTTCTTAAATTTTAACTTTGAGTAACGTTTGAGCCAAAGCACCTACTAAGAAGAATCCATAGAATATCATTCCAGCTATCAAAATTAACGTTACGATTATTGAAGGTCTAATCTCCTTAGGCATAAACTTATAATTCACTATTATCTGTAATGGATAAGCAACAGTTAAAGCAAAAAGACCTAGATTAGCGCCGATGAGGGTCAACTCGTAAGGTGAAGCCCACTTAAGAAGAAGAGAACCTATGACTATTACAACTGATATAGTGAACATTAAGTATAATATAGTGTAGTAGAGTCTTCTAACATCTCCTCTTGTCCACTTCCTAATTCTCTCACTTGCAAACCAGAAGTTATCTGTAATAGTTCTGGTTGTAGCATCCATTAGACCCCATTGTGTATCGAAGAGTATCCAGAAACCTCCAAGTAAGACGATAATCCATGCAGCCCCACCTAAAGTATTAGATAATGCTTGCGCCTGAGCTGCAGCAATAGCGAAGCCTCTTAATCCTGCAGCTTGTTCAGGGGTCAAAAGAGCATACGCCATTACACTAGTCATCAAGACCGTTATGAATGTTAGTAGAGAGAAGACTATCCAGCCATCTAGTCTTAGAATTTGAAGCCAGCCTTTCCATCTCTTCAAGTTTTCATCATTAATCTTGAAGGGAGTCTCGCTAGTGCTTAACTCTACTCTCTTTCCTCCTATAATTGCAGATATGTATCCTATCCTACTGCTCATCCCCCAACCCTTATCTCTAGCATAACTAGAAAGCATTAAATTAAAACCGAAACCTGCAGGAATATATGCGATAGCTCCAGAGATAGCCAGCCAATCAATCTTTTCAGGAGGGGGAAGACCGCCTCTATCTGTTAAGAATCCTCCTAACCCACTTAATACTTTACTCCAGTCGTCTAGGTCAGCGGCCGCTAATACCCCAACCAATACAGTTACGAAAAGTAATATTACTAACGGCCAGCTTATCAACTCAAGAGTTCTCTGAATCTTCCATCCAATATGAAGTACTAGTAACCCTACGATTAAAGCTATCAAACTCCAGAATAACAATAGTGGAGCATCCTGCGGTCCTGGCAGTCTCCCAAGCTGTAGAGCGGTCGCTGCAGTAGCTGAAGCAATAGCCCACGCGGGCCACATTACAGGAATGAAAAGCATGAGCGTCCATGCCCAAGCCCATCCAAGAGGTCCAGGTGGAAGTTTCTGTATCGCTCTATGCACTGGCTGACCACAATATACAGGATACTTCATGGATTCTACAGCCAGAACAGCTTGTAATAGACATGAAAATGCGGCTGCCCAGAGTAGTTGAGGTCCGAATGTAGCTACTACAGCTGGAAAGGTTATCCATTCTCCAGATCCTATAGCTAGGGAAGCCATTATAACTCCTGGTCCGATAGCTTTAAGATAAGCCGCCAATCTTGGTGGAGGTGCTGGAGGTAACTCTCCTTCTCTACCCATAACTGTATGGAAAAATGGATCTGTGTCAATATTTTAGCTTAACTGTTCAATGAATTGCATCCTTAAATTCTTTTCGGATAAAAAATTTTATAACAAAGTTATAACTTTTCCCTAGATCTTAGACTTCTATAATTTCTTAGATATTTCATTAAGCTTCTCCTCGAAGATCCTGTAAGTCTCATCATCGTAGAGGCATAGGATAACTTTTCTAAGGCTAGTTTTTTTCTTAGATAGATAATTCACAATAGTTGATAACATAATATCTGCGCATCTATCCTTAGGATAACCAAATATCCCTGTAGAAATAGCTGGAAAAGCAATAGATCCTATGTTGTACTTATCTGCAAGCTCAAGAGCGTTTAATGTTGCATTTCTAAGCTTGTTATCTTCGTCTCCTTCACCCATCCTTGGACCAACAGCATGGATAACATGTTTAGCCTTAAGCCTGCCTGCACTAGTTATCACAGCTCCTCCAACCGGGCAGTAGCCTATCTCATCACATTCTTCTTGGATTACTCTACCACCTTTTCTAAGAATAGCACCAGCTACACCCCCACCCATCTTCAAACTTGAATTAGCAGCATTAACGATAACATCCACTTCTAGGTCAGTAATATCTCCTTTAACGAGCTCAACTACTGTCTCTCCAATCTTCAACATACCACGTATTGGAGAGACTACCTAGAATAAAAAATTTAATCTAACCCTTAATATATGTTATCAATAATCCAACGATAACGAGAACCGCACCGACGACTTCGATTAATCTAAATGACTCAAACAACATGAAGTAAGCAAGAATAGATGAAACTATAGGTATGAGGAGACCTGAAGTAGCCATGATTGTTGCGCTAACATCTTCTGAACCAATATTAAATAAATAATAAGATACCGCAGATGGAAAAACCCCAAGCCATATAACGCCTATCAACGATGATGGTTCTCTAGGGAGATTAATACCCTGCTGGATAAGTAACACAGGCACAAAGAGGATTGGGATAGATATTATGAATGTCTTTAACGTTAATGTTAAGCTTCCACCAGTTAACTCAATCCTCTTTAGGTATGCTGCATAAACAGACCAACAGAAGATAGAGAACATGATTAGTAAAGCTCCAATAAGCCACTTGAAGCTATACTCCAACCTGATTTTATCTAGAAAGAATACAATCAATCCTGTGAAGCCTATTGAAATCCCAGCATACTGTAGTTTCACCAATTTCTCTCCTACTAGAAAATATGCGATTAGGAAAGTCATTAGAGGGTAGCTTCCAAGCATAAGCCCCGCATGATTTGCATTAACATACAATAAGCCAAGATTATACGTTAACCATGGAACCGCTATACCACTCAATGAAAGTATGAGCAAGTCTCTAAGACCAACCCTTGGAGACTCCGAAACCTTTACCATCTTAACTAACAGCAATAATGTAAATGAACCTATTAAAACCCTGTAAACAACTAGGTCCCATGGACTAACATCATATAGAATGAGCTTACTCACTGGAGCTGTTGAGCCCCAAAGTATCCCTGTAAGTACAGGAGTAAGATATGAAAACTTCTTCACCTTAGTCAATCGTATCAAGTAAACCGCATATATAGACCTTACTTAAACATATTATGCGACTCCTTCAGCAGGCTACCTGACTTAATGCTGCAATTACCCAGTATTCTTAAAAATAAGAATTCACATATATTTTGTATGGATTTTGAGTTTTCAGAAGATGAAGTAAGATTTAGAGAGAGTGTTCGAGAATTCTGCAAAAGATACATTGAGCCTAGATGGGTTGAGATAGATGAAAAAGGTAGGATCCCAGTCGACTTGATTAAGAAGATGGGTGAGCAAGGATTATTCACTATACCTATCTCAGAAGAATATGGCGGGATGGGTGGAACAATTACTATGACAGCGATAGCTGCTGAAGAAATAGCATACCATGACCCCTCAGTAGCGACAGCTGTCTATACCTTATTGAATAATGGGTGGCCACTACTAGTAGAAAGATATAGTAATGAAGATGTTAAAAAAGAGATTCTACCAAAAGTAGCAGCTGGGGAAGCATTCTATGGCATTGCCTCGACGGAATCACATGGAGGATCAGATGTTGCTGGAATAAAAACGACAGCTGTGAAGAAGAATGGGGCATGGATACTGAATGGCGAGAAAACATACATAAGCGGGATAAGAGAGATAAAGGAATTACCAGAAGGTGGTGGATACTTCCTAGTAGCCAAGACAGATAAGCCAGAATATGGACATAGAAATATAACAGCATTCAATTTAATCGTTAAATGGAATGGAAAGATAAGACAAGGATGGAAACCAACGGTATTCGAAGAAATAGGTAGAAGAGGGATAAGCACTGGAGCGTTTATACTTGAAAACTTTGAGATTGAAGACAAGTATAGGATCGGCGAAGAAAATAGGGGATTCTACTATCTTATGGAGGGATTTAATGTAGCAAGAATACTCGTAGCAGCAGCAACAATAGGTAGTGGGAGATGGGCTCTAGACCAAGCAATAGAATGGGTAAAAACTAGGAAACTATTTGAAGGTAGACCTTTAGCCTCTTTCCAAGGTGTAAGTTTTAAACTATCAGAGCTATATGGAGAATTAGAAGCAGCAAAACTTCTGACATATAGAGCAGCATGGCTTGCAGATAAAATCTATATCGAGAAGAATCCTAAGTGGAAAGAGAAAGACCTAAACATACCCGTAGCATTATGTAAGATGAAGGCACCGGAAGCTACAACCAAGATATATGAAGAACTTATGAAATGGTATGGAGCATACGCATACACAAAAGATTGCAATGCATTCAGAGGATGGCTTGGAACATTCTCATATACCATAGGCGCAGAAGGTGCACAGAACATAATGCGGATAATAATTGCCAGGGACCTCATAGGTAGAGAATACATTAAAGGATAATAGCTGAATAGACAGGAGGAGGACTGGTGAGAATACTTACATTAGTAAAACTTACAGTAGATATTAGTCAATTAAAATATGAATCATCTGGTGAGCCACTCATGGATATTGCACCAAGGAAGATGGGCGACTCAGATAAATGTGCAGTAGAAGAAGCTGTTAGATTAAAAGAAAAATACAATGCACATACAGTAGTAGTAACAATAGGTTCCACCCCGGATCATGAAAGAATAATTAGAGATGCTTATGCAATGGGGGTAGACGAAGGATACATGGTAGAAGTAGACGGATATGAAAATCTACAAGCGATTACAATTGGAGAGATAATTAGATCTATTGTTGAGATGACTGGACCATACGACTTAATAATTCTAGGAGCTGGATCACTGGATACACACTCTTATACACTTGGACCAATCATAGCTTCTAAAATCAGTATACCTGTAATAGCTGGAGTAGACTCATTAAACTACATCGATGGATACTTCGAGGCAAGATGCATAATGGAGGACGGGACGTATATCTATCGGTCAAAACCTCCTTTAATAGTTACTGTAACGACTGAGGTGAATGAGCCTAGAATCCCAACTCTAAAAACAATACTAAAGTCGAAGAAGATGGAGATAAAGAGATTAAAAATTGAAAGCCTAAATGCAAAGCTAGAAAAGATCGACATTGTAGATATTAAGAGATACGTCATCCAGAGGAAGAATATTATATGGGATGCAAGCGAAGACCTAGAGAAAGCTATCGACAACCTATTCAAATTGTTGGTTAGTGAGGTTTAACTGTATGAAGATACTGTTATACGGTGAAACTATTGAATGGTTGAAGCAAGCTAGGCAGATAGCAGAAATACTAGATGGTGAACTATACGGAGTATTACCGTCAAGAGAATTAAGTAATGAAGCAGCCAAGATCCTCAATAAAACATACATCTTCGATAGAATAGTATATGAACCAAACATTTACCATAAAATCATCCAGAAAGTATCAGAGAAGATTAAACCAGACTTAACATTATTTCCCTCAACGATAAAAGGAAGGACGCTTGCAGGATTGTTCGCTGGATATAGAAATGAGCCAGTAATAACAGATGTAGTCGATATAAGATATTGTAATGGAGGAGAGCTCGAAGTGAAGAGGCTTGTATATGGTGGAGCTTGCATTGCAACGATGAAGTCTAAGCTACCTTCAACATTATGCATAACATTAGGAGCATTTAAACCATCGGAAAGACAAGTAAATGGAGAAGTAGAGTATCTTAAAGAAGTAGGTAAACAGCTTATCCAGACGGAATTCAAGAGTAGAGAATACGTAGGAATACCATTAGAGAGAGCAGAGATAGTTGTAGCTGCTGGTAGAGGATTCAAGAAGAAAGAAGACCTTGAAATGGTCAGAGAACTCTCAAGCTTACTTAATGGTGCATGGAGTGTTACGAGACCTCTTGCAGCAGACTATGGATGGACTGATACTTGGATAGGCATCTCGGGGGCCATGGTAAACTCTAGAATTTATCTAGCAATAGGAATCTCTGGTCAACCCCTCCACATGATCGCTGTGAGAAACTCGAAGACAATAATAGCTATCAATAAAGACCCAAATGCACCAATCTTCAATGAAGTAGACTATGGAATAATCGGAGACTTATACCAGATCCTCCCAAGATTGATAGAGAAACTAGGAAAGAAACAGTAACAAGAGAATCGAATGAGACACTTATCAGGTTAAACAGAGGTGTTAGATACTACTGAGTGAAAGGTACGACGTAATAGTAGTAGGTGGAGGCCCTGCAGGTCTTTCGACAGCCTATTTCTTAGCTGATAAAGGATACAATATAATCGTTCTTGAGAGAGGCTCAGAGCCTGGCTCGAAGAATGTATTCGGTGGAAGAATATACAGTTACCCACTAGATAAGTATTTTCCAGAGTGGAGGAAAGATGCACCTATAGAAAGATGGGTAAGAAGGGAAGCTCTATCCATACTCTGCAAAGATAACACAGTAAATCTTGAGTACGAGATAAGTAGGAGGCTTAACGGATACGATAGTTTTACAGCATTTTTAAGTAGATTCTTGAAATGGCTGGCATTAAAAGTAGAAGAGAAGAACGTGATTGTTGCAACAAATCTAAGAGTAGACGAAATCTTATTCAGAGATGGTGTAGCTTATGGGGTAAGAATTGGAGAAGATAAACTTGAAGCAGAATACATTGTTATAGCTGAGGGTGCAAATACTCTACTCTTAGAACAACATGGATTAAGAGCAAGAACATCACCTAAAGATATAGCTGTAGGAATAAAAGAAGTTATAAAACTTGGTAGAGAAAAGATAAATGAAAGATTCAGCTTAAGAGATGAAGAAGGCTTAGCTCAGTTCTTAATAAGCCCAGTGTTCGGAGGCGGATTCATATACACAATGAGGGAATATGTTTCCATAGGAGTGATCTATAAACCATTATTTAATAATCAGGTTGAAGCAAGAGATGTAATAGAAGAATTAAGAATACACCCACACATCTCCAAACTCCTAGGAGACGGCATACCAATAGAATATTCAGCCCACATAGTAAGAGAAGCAGGATACAGAGATCTAATTCATAAACCGTACGGTAGAAGCTACATCGTAGTTGGAGATGCTGCAGGACTAATGTTAAACACGGGATTCACAATAAGAGGAGTAGACCTTGCAATAGAATCTGGAAGACTAGCTGCAGAAGCAATTGATAAAACCCCTCCAGGAGAAGAACCAATATTATACATGAAGCTACTTCGGGAAAAAGGAATAACAACCACCTTAAAGAAGTTCAGAAAGGTTTCAACAATACTATCCGGTCAGAGAATTTATAGAGAATATCCAGAGATAATCTGCCAATTATTCGAGAAAATGTATACTGTAGATGAGTTTCCTGAAACACTCAATGAATCACTAAAGAAAGTTGTAGGAGGAAAAACCTCAATTATTCGATTCATCCTTCAATTACTAAATATGGTGAGGAACCTATGAAGAAAATGAGTGTTGAGGAGAGGTTAGCATTAACAAAGTTTGAAGTATATGGTGAGCCACATATAATCTTACAGAAGGAGAAATGTAAAGTATGCAACTTCAGGATTTGCATATCTTCATGTCCAGCTGGATTATTCGCCATAGATGAATCTGGAGAAATCACATTTACATATGAGGGATGTCTTGAATGTGGGACTTGTAGAATAGTATGCCCAGAGAATGCTATTGAATGGAATTACCCACCTGGTGGATTCGGTGTTCAATATAAATTTGGGTAAGGAATTAGATAGTGGCCGTAAATGGTTAACGCTGAGGAATTTCTTGAGATAATCAAGATACTTGAAGATAGATACAGTATCCAGCTACCTGAACATGTAAGAGAAGATCCATTCAAGATACTTATAGGAACAATACTTTCACAGCGAACTAAAGATGAAATTACCGATAAAGCTTATGAAGCATTATTTAGAAAGTATCCATCAATCAAATCCTTAGCAAATGCATCAGTTAGAGAGATTGAGAAATTGATCAAACCAGTAGGATTCTACAGAATCAAAGCTAGAAGAATAAAACAAGTCTCTAAAATAATACTAGAAAAGTATTCGGGAGTCCTCCCAAAAAATAGAGAAGAATTATTAAAGCTTCCAGGAGTAGGAGATAAGACAGCAGACATAGTTTTATCCTTCGGCTATAATCTACCAGAAATAGCTATAGATACTCATGTAGAAACAGTAGTAAAGAGACTCGGAATCGCAGATGAAGAAGACAGATATATGGAGATTAAGAGGAAGCTCGAAGAAATAACACCTATAGAGAAACGCTCAATCTTGAATATAATCTTCGTATCTTTAGGCAAGGAAATCTGTAGAAAACCAAAACCAAGATGCACTATCTGCCCAATAAATAGATTCTGTAAATATTATCAAAAGACACATCTAGCGAGAGAAAGTTAAAGTTACCCGCATATAGAAGAATATATTGTATCGTCTGATCAACAGTTTAGATAACTATATGAATCTCCATGATATCTATTTTCTAGACGGTCAAGGCGTAGAGGAGATGCTAGAAGTGGTGAAGAAAAGTAATGGTTGAAGTAGAGATTATTGAAGAAGATGAGAAATCAATAAAAGTCCAGCTTGAAGGCTTGCCATTATCTATTGCGAATGCTATAAGAAGATTTACAATAAACGAGGTTCCAACAATGGCTATTGAAGAAGTCTTAATAATAGAGAATACTTCAGCAATGCCTAATGAAGTTCTAGCTCACAGAATCTCTCTAATACCATTCATCTCAGATATAGATAGGTATGTGGCACCTGAAGAATGTGATTGTGGCAGTAAGCTGGGATGCGAGAAATGTGTTGTAAGATATGTTGTTAGAGCTGAAGCATTAGATGAAACAATAACAGTTTATTCGGGAGACATCATACCAGAAGACCCTAAAACTACAGTTAAACCTGTAAGTCCAAAGATACCGATAGTTAAACTAGCTCCAAAACAGAGGATAGAGATAGAGCTGTACGTCAGAGTAGGGAAAGGTAGAAAGAATGCGAAATGGCAAGCAGCTATATCCTCACTATATGAGAAGGACAATGAACCAAACAAAAGAATACTATTTATTGAATCTATAGGATTCCTGCCTGCCAGAAGAATCCTTAAAGAAGCTGTCAATATTCTTAAGAAGAAGATTCAAGAATTAAATGAGAAGATAGTGAGAGATATCGGGGTGTCATAGAAATGGTTAGTAGGAGGAGAAATGTTAAGCCAGGCTTCAGGGACACGATACTCTCCCAGATACCTGTCAAGTTAAGGAAAACGAGGTTCTGGAAGAGAGTAATTGAAGAAGCTGAGAAATCTAGAAGAAAGAAGAGAGTAGTTAATCTATACAAGATAAACCGATTAACAAATACGGGAGACGTAGTCTACGTGGTTGGGAAAGTACTAGGCGTAGGAGAATTATCTCATCCAATAACTATATCAGCATTCTCACTCAGTAGGGCAGCCTACATGAAGATAAAGAAAGCAGGTGGAACAATACTTACAACTGGAGAGTTTGCTCAAAAATACCCGAATGGGAGCAATGTTAAGCTTATAGGATAACTTGGGTAGGGGTTATATACGGGTAACAATAATAGAAGGTCGAATAACTAGATGTTAGAGCAGGCAGCATCTGGAAGAATAGTCGTTGATGCGGATAGGCAGAAGCTAGGTAGGATGGCTTCTAGAATTGCTAAGCTACTCTTATCTGGAGTTGAAGTAGTAGTTGTAAATGCTGAGAAAGCAGTCGTTACCGGTAGCAAGAATGCTATTCTAGAAAAGTATCTAAGATTGATGAGGAGGAGACAGCTTACATCTCATAAAGTCGTTAAAGTATGGTATCCTAGAAAACCAGATAGGCTAGTCTGGTATACGATTGTTAGAATGCTTCCACGTAAGAAGCCTAGAGGTAGAGATGCGGTTAGGAGATTGAAAGTGTATGTCGGCATACCTGAACAATTCCAGAATATTGAGAAGACAAGTTTCAAAGATGCAGGTCTAGGCGATGGCGTAAGCAAGTCCGGGAGAGTACAAAGATACATGACTATAGAAGAAGTATCTAGGATAATTAGGGGTGGGAGATAAGATGGTTAAAGTTTTTGGCCCATTTGTAGGTAGGAGGAAGACAGCAATAGCAAGGCTCTTCATAAGACCTGGAAAAGGAAACATATACATTAATAATCAACCGATAACATACTTTGGAAATGAAATCATTAGAAACAAGATGCTAACACCATTGTATTTTGATGAAAAATTCTGGAAGAATCATGACTTCTACGTGAAAGTTGAGGGAGGT
>Ga0209183_1000224_pt1 | contig 26888 bp, 24 predicted proteins | sample LHCtaG_2_FD_184120 | JGI IMG/M metagenome (GOLD analysis project Ga0209183, IMG submission 184120) | Hot spring microbial communities from Little Hot Creek, USA to study Microbial Dark Matter (Phase II) - LHC4sed_replicate (SPAdes)... | ecosystem: Environmental > Aquatic > Thermal springs > Hot... | reverse complement strand
CCTCAATAAGCTTCCTCACAGCGCTGTAGATCTTCTCACGCTCTCCACAAGCCCTCTCAATCAAAACAGACCAGCTATCAAGAATTTTCTCCTTACCCAAAGTAACCTTCTTAGACATAACCTCATCATTAATGAAATTCTCTAAAAATCCCAATATAACATTTATTCTCCTCATTCTCAAATTCTCCATTCTCACATTCTAAATTCTCAAGTCGCCAGCCTCTGACTGCGGAATTCTTAAATATTTGTATTACAAATAATACAATTTTGATCTAGGATGGGAAAATCAGTGGTTACCTCAATTAGAATTAATGAGGATGTTCTCAGAGAAGCCAAAGCTTTAGGCTTAAATGTTTCTAAAATAGCTGAAAATGCCTTGAAGGAGGCAATAAGACGATTAAAAGGGGAATATTCTAAAACAGATTCAAATTCTTCCTCCTCTAATAAAGTGTGGTGCGGCCGCCGGGATTTGAACCCGGGTCGCCGGCGTGGCAGGCCGATGTCCTAGACCAGGCTAGACTACGGCCGCTTAACTTTTCAATAAGATTTAGGTGATTTCTCCCATTAATAATCTTTTTTGTCCAGGTTTTCTGATAAGCGTTAAATATTTGTCTCATCATAAGGTGTTTTATTGGTGGTGATTTGAAGCGTGGTGAAGCCTCTTTTTGAGGGTATTCTTCCAGCGATAATCACACCCTTCGACGCTGAGGGCAATGTGGACTTTGATCTCCTCAGGGATGTTGTGCGCTTTCAGATTGATAAGGGCGTTCACGGTTTCTTTGTCTGCGGCACTGTGGGTGAAGGTCCATTAATGAGCATTAAGCAGAGGAAATCTGTTGCTGAAGCAGTTGTTAGGGAGGTTAAGGGCAAGGTTCCAGTCATCGTTCATGTTGGAACAACAAATACTGCTGAGAGCGTGGAGCTCGCTAAGCATGCTGAGAGTGTAGGTGCTGACGCTGTTGGAGCAGTCACGCCATACTTCTTTAAGCCTGACCTAGAAGGTTTAATTATGCATTATAGGCTGATCTCTGAGGCGGTTCGCATACCGACCTTCGTATATAATATTCCGCAGCAGACAGGCTTCAACCTTACGCCTGAAATCTTCAGAAAATTGTGCTCGATAGAAAATATTCATGGAATAAAAGATTCAAGCGGGAGCCTAAGCCAGATTCAAGAGATCATAGAGACAGCGCCTAAACATGTAACCGTCATTAACGGAGCTGACGATATACTTTTAGCTGCATTACTGGTAGGCGTAAACGCGGAGATATCAGGGGTTGCCAACGTTGCCCCGGAAATACTGGTTGAGCTATATGAAAATTTTAGAGAGGGCAACTATAAAAAGGCTCTTGAGCTCCAGAGAAAAACGAACGTTCTAAGAAGAATATTATATGAATGGTCTTCAATACCATCAATAAAGGCTGCTCTAGAGCTTAGAGGCATTAAGGCCGGAATGCCGAAGAAACCCCTTAGACCATTGAGGCAGGAAGAGATTTCAAGGCTTAAAGATAAGCTAAAGGCGCTTGGGCTATTCTGGTAGAAAGATCATTTTTCTAAGTAGCCTGCTTGGATGAAAATATTGGCTCCAAACCTCTGCTCATATTTGATATCGCCCTCTTTTCATCATCCGATAAGGGTTTAAATCTTTCAGCCGCATCGCACATCCACCAGAGCAGCTCAGCATGTCCCGGGCTTACAGCCGCTGTGACCGGTAAAGAAAGCGTGAACCTAACAGCCATGAAGGCTTCCTCGAAGCTCTCAACTGGAGCATACCAGCATTTAGACCACTTTCTCGGCTCATCCTCCTTAAGCCTTCTCTTCGCCATAGTCTTCAGAGCCAATATAGCAGCGCCCTTCTCCAGGGCTTTCTCAACAACCCTTGGTCCAAAGTTTCCCTGATACCAGCAGACCCAGTTTATCGGGAACAGGATGCTGTTAAATTTAAAGCGGTCTAGTAGAGCTAAGGCTGCCTCTTCAGAGTGAGCTGAGAAACCAATGTATTTAATTAGACCCTGCTCCCTAGCCTCAATTAGGGCTTCGATTGCTCCACCATCGCTAAATATCTGGTTAACCTCCTCCAGCGTTGTTACTGCATGTAGCTGGTACAGGTCGAAGTGATCCGTATGAAGCCGTTTAAGCGATTGATGCATTTCCTCCTCAGCTTCCCTTTTAGTGCGCTTTAATGTTTTACACGCTAGGAAAACCGAGTCTCGGTATGGCTTTAGAGCTGGACCTAACCGTTCCTCCGCATTACCATAGCTTGGTGCAACATCAAAATAGTTTATTCCTCTATCTATTGCTTTGGCAACTAGACGATTGGCTTCTTCTTGACTTTCATTCATCACGGCTATGCCGCCGAAGCCTACAACAGAAAGATATATGTTGGTGTTACCGTACCTACGCTTCTCCAATTCAGCCACGCTCAAAAATGTATACTGCCCATAAGATTTAAGATTTTTGATCTTAACTCTTAAATTCCAGAATCTAGTCCATAATCATAAGCGCATATTAGCCATAGGAGGATAAGAAGGCTGAAACGCGGCTTCAGGGACAGGGATTATCTGCAGACATCTGAGGGATTCTTCTTCTGCGTCATCGGATCGGTTCATCCGCCCGACCGAGTGATATCCTACTTGAAGTATATCCCATCGAATAGGGGGAAATGGGGTAGGGGCTCAAGCAGGTTCCAACGTATAATGCGCCGCTACACAATGCTCGACCTAATTAACACAATAAAATTTCTTAAGAGGCATCCTGAATACCTCTACGATTCGCCTATCACGGGGGTAAGCATGTCAGCGGTTCCCATAAGCAAAATAACCGATCACCTAAAGCCGGAGGAAAAAATCATTAGTCTCAGCAGATCTGGAGACTTAGATGCTTTACAAAGTAAAGCCTTAGATTTAGCGCTTGAAATCTCTGATGAAAGCAGCGTCCCACTGGAGTATTTCGGAGTTACAGGCTCAATACTCTTAGATATACATCAGGAATTCTCAGATATTGACTTAACTGTTTACGGCGTAAAAAATAGCGAATGCGTGAGGGAAACTCTGAAGCAGATTTATTCAGCGGGAAGCCATAGTATTTCAAAAATTAGTGGTGAAGAGGCTAAGCGTTGGTGTCTAAGTAAGGCTGAAAATTACCCCTTAACCTATGATGAGGCTTACAAAATGCTGAGCAGAAAGTGGAACAGGGGGATTTTTAAGGGAACAAAATTTTCAATTCACCCAGTTAAGCTTGAGGAAGAGGTTGATGAGAAATATGGAGATAGGATTTTCAATCCTAGAGGGATGATTAGGATTGAGGCAAGGGTCTCCGATGATTCTGAAGCCGATTTCATGCCATCCATATATAAGGTTGAAGACGTTAGGATCATTGAGGGGCAGCCGGTTGAGGACATAATTGAGGTAGCATCATATGAGGGGTTCTACGGGGGCATAACATATAAAGGTGAAAGGATCGCTGCGTATGGTAAGCTGGAGAAGGTTATTGATAAGCGTAGCAATGAAGAGTATCATCGTGTTCTAGTAGGTTCAAAAGAGGCTTTGGGAAAAGACTATATAAAGCCGCTTTAATCTTCAGCCGTCAGGCTTAACTATCATAAAATCTGTGGGCTTAGCTCCCAAAACCATCCGGTAGTATTCTTCCCCGCTCTTCTCAATTACCTTTTCCATCTTACCCTGCGCTATAATCCACTCATCTCTCCTAGCTTGCTCGCAGAATCTTCCTCTAAAGGAAACTATTTTAATCGGGGGCGATTTAACGTTCACTCCATCTAATATTTTAACATTGGAGATGGCATATTCGCATGGCGTAAAAATCGAGTCTTCATCATTCTCAATTTTAGCTTTAATCTTTACATATCCGACCCCCCTATATATGCGGTCACCGTAAGACTCCATAACCTCGTTCCAGTCGATTATAAATCTCACGAAAAAGTCTCTGCCCATGAATTTTCCCTGCATGGATTTTCTATTCTCAACCGCGCAGAAATCGCTGAAAGGTATCCATGTGTCCTTAAACCTAAACTCATACAGTTTTTTCAAATCTTCTAGGTTATAGCGTGAAAAACCTCGCTCCCGCTTATCCATGAGATAGCTCAGAGCCTCATGAGCCAATCTACAGTTTTTTCTACCATATATGATCACATCAATATCTGAATCTGGCGTGTATAAGCCAACAAGCAATGAGCCGGAGATGCCGAATTTCTCAAACGGCACCCCGGAAAAATCATGAACTGATTGAATAAGCATGAGCGCTTGCTTTTCAATATCGTTTAGAGGCTGATCTTTTAGAAAATTTAAAACCTTTAATTGAGGCTCATAATGCATAGCGATTAGATTATTTGGGACCCCCTCTAACCACTCGTCGAAGATGCGGTCGTAATAAATATATTGCGGGCATATTCTCCTTAATATTGCCTCCCTATCACTAAGCGAGTAAACCTTAACATATTTTCTTCCATCACGTCCCCTTACGCCGGAGGGATCCTCGAGATATCTTAAGTAAGCCACCACCCTATCCGGCGGATGGACAAGCCCCTTAACGTCAAAGATTAAGCCCTCCCGGGTTTCAATGAAATCCCCCTCCCGGGCTCTAATCAAGCAGAATCCCCCGTTAGAATCTTAAGCCGGAGAGAAGCGCAATCATTATTGAAGCCGCAGTTAAATCGGCTGTTGTTCCGGGACTATAATCCTTACCTAAACTTTGAAGTTTTTCATCCAACTCCCAAAGCAAGGCTTTGCCCTCGCTAGTTGTGAGCCCGCCTAAATTAAGTATTTTTTCCGCAGTTTCCGAAATCCATCTTGTCTCCTCAATACCCATCTCAACAGCCTTCTTGACGTCGCTGATCTTCTTCAATCCAACTTTTCTAGCTATAAATGTATCTGGAAACTTTGAGAGTAATCTGAGGAAAGTATGGACAACCGCCGTATTTATGTTGTTGGTGCGTCTGAAAGTTTCCATCAGCTCGTTATATCCAACCGTAAAGGATGCTTCCATACCAGTTACAAGTTCTCTTGCGATCGTGTCATATGATGACGCATCCAGCATAACATTGAGAAGCGTTATTCCGTCCCTTAAAATCTTCTTTTCCGCTTCCTTATCATAAAGGTCTGGAGACTTTAAATCAGCAACTTTACCCATCTCCCATGGGGAGCTGGCAATCCTAATAGCTCTGTAAACTTCAACAGCATCGATGGGGGTTGTTGAACGCATGATCGCATCAATGTTCCTCCTCAATATGTCTGAGGAAAAAGCGTTATTCTCAATGTATGTTTTGGAGGTTGATATTGAAAGCGGTATGAAGAGAAGGCAAACGCCCAGATGGGTATTACCATCATTATGGGAAGATAACACGTCAATAACCGCCTTCCTCACAAGTCTCCCAACGCCGGCCCTAGACGAATCAATTATTCCTCGAGCAATCATAACGCCTCTGCGGGCAGCGGCCTCAACTGAAGAGCCAAGCGCAATTGAACCGGCTAAGAAATGTTCGTAGCAAGCGTCAGAATGGTCCCTAGTTCTATGAACATTGCCGGGCTTAGGCCAACCGCTAACCTCCAAAACAGCGGCGAGCTGCGCTGAATAAACAATATGCTTTATAAGCGACCCAGCCCTTAAACCCATTTTAGCCCTCCTCTTCCATTTTAATCTTTTCCGATGAGCATGCTGGGAAGCCCAAATCTGGCTGATCTAAGATTATTGATTAGGGGGACCGCTATTAAGGTGGCTATTATAGCTTGTATAATTCTTATAATGAAGTATGCGTAGGGGCTGATTAGAAAAGCCAATCTTACAAACTCCAGAGGCATTTGAAATATTTCCTCATAAACAGCTGGAACAGCGAATATGGTATTTCCCCAGGCGTTATCAGCCTCATTACCTATAAATGCTAGCAAAAAGTATGTTAGATACTCCATGCTTGATGCTTTAAATGTTTGCGCCTTCTTTATGACTATGAGGAAACCCCCTATAACCCCTAAGATTAAGCCGGCTATAAAGCCCCCGCCTATAATTGCTGATAGCCCGGATAAAGCGATTATCGCTCCTCCGCAAAACATGCTATATTCCGGTTTGATGTGAAGAATGATCATGCTTACAAATATGCCGATGCCCAATGCTGGCCACAAATACCCGTATGGGGGCTTAACGAAAAATTTTGAACCGAATGAAATCTTATAAGTTTCATTTTGAAACTCAAAACTGAACTTGAGAACATCCCCATTAACAGCAATCATGAAAGCGTTAATCAATATTAATACGGCGGAAAGTAAAGATAGGATCGCAGCCCAATTGTATTTTTTTATTTCCCTCCCTAGATCCCCATGCGCTGAACCCATTTCGGGGCTCCTAAAAGCCATCCTCCTCATTAAGGAAAACGTCGGCGGTATAAGAAATAGGGCCAATATTTTATCCCACATGGCTATAAAGCCAACGATGAAGTTTTGCTCAATGGGCTGAGCTGGAGGCAGAATCCAGAAAGCGGCGATCAATAAAGCCAAAATTACGAAAGCCCTCTTCCATCTTCCATTACAGATTAGGCCAGTAATAAAAGCATTAATTACCGGAGACGGGAGGAAAACAAGCCCAGGAAGATCTGCTTTTCCAGGCGGGAAAGCCCATGCCGCGAAAACGCCTATAAATGTTGCCAGGGCTCCAAGATAAGGCCCAAGGATAAGCCCGAAAATGGATGCCATACATGCCTCAATCTGTATCTTCACTTGGGGTAAACCTATCGCTGGCACACCGGGCAAATAGGACATCATATAATATAGAGCGGCGAAAACTGATGTAAGAGCTATTTTTCTAGAGTCTAAGTGTTCCATTTTGAAAACCGATGTAATTTTTTACATAACTGTTTAATAAAGTTTTTGCAAACTTAAAAATAAGAACTTGATAAAAATAAACGCAATAATTTTATCTCCGAAGCTCCCTATAAATAGTTGGCGGGAAGTTTATGAAGGGTCGCTTATATCCATATGTGATTTTCCTTCCTAAAGGCAGCAAATATGAGGTTTTAAGGGCTATGTTCGGCTCATCAGTTCCAGCTGATATTTTAAGGGTCGCTCTTAAACGTGGCGTATCTGAAAGAATCTATCAGAAGGATCTTATTGAAAGTTTAGGCTACTCGAACAAAACAATCATAGAGCATCTGAAAGTTCTCACAGACCTAGGGATATTAACTGAGCAGATGGAGAAGATCGAGGCTTCAGGACGTACAATTTGGCTGAAAACTTACAGGCTTACGGACCTAGGCAAATGGTTCGCCCTACTTCTAGTTGACGAGGAGGACCTCTCGAAAGAGGATAAGATCACTATAGCATGTAATGCGTTCAGATCCTATATGAAGTGGATAAGGGAAATTTCAGAGAGCCTTGGAATAAACAGAAGCGATTTACAAAAGATTTTTGAGGAGGAAATGAAATAGGTTTCTAAGCATACAGCCAAAATAAGCCAATATTTATTATCCGTGCTGATCGAGGGAGAAGTGGATGCATGAGTAAGTTTGACGTCATTGTTGTCGGCGCTGGAACTGGAGGCTGCATGGCGGCTAAAACATCAGCTAAGATGGGCTTATCCGTCTGCCTATTGGATTGCAAAAGCGCTGAGTTAATAGGTGATAAAATCTGCGGAGATGCTATTGGCAAGCATCACTTTGACAACTTAGGCTTATCATATCCTAAAGGGGATGAACTTGAGAGGGTGATTGAAGGCATAAAGGTTTACTCACCGGATTCCGAAACAATTTTTCATTTAGCCGGCGAGGGATTACACGGCTTCATAGTTAATAGGCACATATTCGGCCAAAGATTACTGAAGGAAGCTCTAGATGCTGGAGCTACGCTTTTCGATTCAACGCAGGTCCTAGAACCCATAATAGAGAATGGTTTCGTCAGGGGAGTCACAGCCATAAGCAGAAAATCAAATTCTAAAGTAAAGTTTGAGGGTAAGGTTACAGTTGACGCCAGCGGCTACGCGGCTATACTGCGAAGGAAAATCCCACCGGAGATCGGAATAGATTCGAAGGTTGACAGAAAAGATGAGGTTGTATGCTATAGGGAGATACGTGTTCTGCAAATGGAGATAGAGGAGCCAGGCTTCTGCCAAATATACTTAGACCTAAACATTGCGCCGGGAGGATACTACTGGATATTTCCGAAAAAGGGAACAGGCGTTAATGTTGGGCTTGGGGTTGCGTCAGTTAATAGATTTCCAAACCCAAAAGATCAGCTATACAGGCACGTATTAACAAAACCATTATTCGCCAATTCAATAGTCATAAGTGCCGGTGGAGGGATAGTTCCAACTAGGCGTCCACTAGACACCTTTGTTGGCAACGGCATAGTTGTCATAGGCGATGCAGCTTGCCATGTGAACCCAATACACGGCGGCGGAATGGGACCCTCAATGATGGCGGGTAAGATAGCCAGCGAGGTAATATCCGAAGCTTTAATGAAAGGCGAACCGACAGCGAACGCCCTCTGGCCCATAAATGTTCGATACATGAAAAATTATGGTGCCAAACAGGCTGGGCTGGACGTTTTCCGAATGTTCCTGCAAAACCTAACCAATGAAGAAATCAATTACGGAATGAAGTATAAACTGATAAAGGAGGAGGATGTGCTTAAAGCTGGCTTAGAGGGAGATGTCCGCCTAAATATAACTGACGCCACAAGAAGAATATTTAGGGGACTTGGGAAAATATCATTCCTCAAGAAGCTCTATAACATGGCTAAAAAGTCAAAGAAGATTAGAAAAATATATGAAAATTATCCAAGCTCACCGGATCAAATGCCCCTATGGAAAGCAAAAGTTCAAAAAATATTTGAAAACTAGAAGATAAAAAGCCTAAAACATTATAAAATGAAAATTACCTACTCATACTGATGATCTTTTAATTTGATATTTTTCGATGGTAACAAACTTATTCAATGATTCTATTATTTGCAGGTTCCTTACAAAGATAAAAATTCAGCATCTTCGCTAACAAACTTTTACCCACATGAATTTTACTCTTTAAAGGATAAGCCTCTTGCTGAACTTAAAAATCGATTCTGTCTTATTAGAGCGTCTTTAAGAATGAATGAGAAAAATGCTGTTTAACTAGATGCATCTTAAAGATACTTACGGATCAATTTCACATGAGTTTCAACTATTTTCTTACTGTCAAAGAAGTTGCCTAATCTCCATCCTTCAAATTTAGCTGAGATGCATCTGGAAAAACCGGTTCCTTTATTTGAGGGTCTCCTGAATTAAGCAGACATATCGTATGAGTAGCGAGTAAATGTTCTTATATGATTTTTGAAGCATTATTGCACATAAATGTTCACAAAAGACTTAAATATTACTTATGAGATCAATATTCTACATTCGGAAGGATGCTAGATGAGAAAGATACTGTTAAGTGAGGAGGAAATCCCTAAACAGTGGTACAATATACTTCCAGATCTCCCTAAACCCTTACCGCCGCCGATAAATCCTGCAACAAAGGAGCCTGTGAAGCCTGAGGATTTAATGATGCTCTTCTCTAAGGAGTGCATAATCCAGGAAGTCAGTCAGGAACGCTGGATAAATATACCTCATGAGGTGCGTGAAGCATACATGCTTTGGAGACCTACCCCGCTCTATAGGGCAACTGGACTTGAGAAAGCCCTTGGAACGCCGGCTAAAATATACTACAAGTACGAGGGTGTCAGCCCGCCTGGAAGCCACAAACCTAACACGGCGGTTGCTCAAGCATACTACGCCATGAAAGACGGTGTTGAAAGGTTAACCACCGAGACTGGTGCTGGACAGTGGGGGTCAGCCCTCGCATTTGGCTGCATGCTCTTCGGGATTAAAACAACAATATACATGGTTAAGGTTAGCTATAACCAGAAGCCTTACAGGCGTATACTGATGGAACTATGGGGTGCGGATGTTTATCCAAGCCCAAGCACAAACACCGAAAGTGGAAGAAGAATACTTAAGGAGGACCCGGAGAACCCTGGAAGCCTTGGAATAGCAATAAGCGAGGCTGTGGAGGACGCTGTGACGCATAAAAATGTGAAATACTCTCTTGGAAGCGTCCTTAATCATGTTCTGCTCCACCAGACTGTTGTTGGGCTAGAGTCCAAAAAACAGTTAGAGCTCGTCGATGATTACCCAGATCTAGTTGTTGGCTGCATAGGCGGCGGAAGCAGCTTTTCCGGCCTCTTCTGGCCATTCTATTACGATAAGGTTTCAGGGAAAGCGCCTAAAGATGTTCAGTTCCTAGCTGTTGAGCCTACAGCCTGCCCATCGATAACGAAGGGCTTCTACACGTATGATCACGGTGACGCTGCACGTCTAACACCCATGCTGAAAATGTACACTCTCGGACATATGTTCATACCTGCGCCAATACACGCAGGCGGATTACGCTATCATGGGAAGGCGCCGACCCTTTGCCTGCTAAGTAAGGAGGGCATTGTTAAGACTGTGGCATATAATCAGGTTGATGTCTTTAACGCTGCAAACCAGTTTATTAGAACCGAGGGTATTGTGCCAGCCCCTGAACCGAGCCATGCAATAAAAGCCGTAATAGATGAAGCCCTAAAATGCAAGAGAACCGGCGAGGAGAAAACGATACTTTTCCTCCTATGCGGGCATGGACATTTCGACATGCAGGCCTTCGACGACTACCTTAACAAAAGGTTACTTCCATACGAGTATCCGGAGGAAAAGGTTAGGGAGGCGATGCTTAAACTTAAAGAATTGTACCCTTGGCTGAACATAGAGCGTTAAAAAAGGCTTCTTAGCAGCAGCCGGAAGCCTTAAACATCATTTTATCCATCCACTTTTAAATTTTCAGATCATTATCTAGAAAACCCCGATTGAAAAAGCGGAAAAGTAAAGAGTTAATTAGGGAAAAAGAATCTCTTAATTTTCAGGTGAGACATAAATGATTAAGGTAATTGGTATTGTGGGAAGCCCAAGAGTTGGAGGCAACACTGAGATAATTGTTAATGAAGCCCTGAAGACTGCTAGGGAAGAAGGCGCTGAAACAGAGCTAATAAGGTTGTCAGATAAGGAGATCAAGCCTTGCGACGCATGCTTATCGTGTAGAAAAACCGGGGAATGCAGAATAAAAGATGACTTTCAAGAGATTTTTGATAAAATGGTTAAAGCCGACGGAATAATATTAGCCTCACCAGTCTACTTTGGGTCAGCAACCCCGCAGATAATGGCGTTAATTCATAGGGCAGGATACGTTTCAGGAGCTAAGGGAAGAATATTTGAGAATAAAGTTGGCGGACCAATCGTTGTCGCTAGGAGGGCAGGACAGAACTTCACATTCGCCCAGATGCTCTTCTTCTTTCTACATCAGGGAATGATAGTTCCAGGCTCAACATACTGGAACATAGCCTTCGGAAGGGAGAAGGGAGACGTGCTGAAAGATGAGGAGGGACTAATAACCGCAAGAAACTTCGCTAAAAAGATGGTTTGGCTAATAAAGAAGATTAAAGATTTAGAGTGAACCTTTATTTTCCCCTTTCTCCGGCAATCATCAGCATGACTGATGAAATAAGCAGCATCGCCAATTTAACATGTGAGCGGGAAAATCCCGCATGCTTCAGCTGCGGGATAGGGGCGAACGCGACCTTTATATTCTCCCTTTCTTCCATGATCCCCACTCGCGTAGGGTGGGGCAGCCGAAGATGCGCTTGCCGAGACCTCCGCTGCGGGTGCATGTGGATCAAGCCCAATTGCGGAAGCAGGAAGCCCATAAGGGCTTCAGCCATGGGCAGCTTGCTTAAAACTGCTGCCTCTATAAATTTTAAATATCATAAAAAGATTTAAATGGACAGCAATATTATTAGGGGGGCAAAGACCTCGGCTACCAAGGACATTACTGTTATCATTGTGTTCAGCGATGGCCCAGCTGTATCCTTGAAGGGGTCGCCTACCGTGTCGCCTGTAACCGCTGCCTTATGGGCTTCGGAGCCCTTACCTCCGTAGGCGCCGGCTTCTATATACTTCTTGGCGTTATCCCATAGTCCGCCGGAGTTAGCCATAAACAGGGCGAAGATGATGCCGGTGACGATGCTTCCGGCTAAAAAGCCTGCTAACGCCTCTTTCTCAAGGAATATTATTACCAGTACTGGAACGATTATGGCTAGCAGGCAGGGCAGCATAAGCTCTCTAATGGCGCCTTTGGTGGCAATGTCAACGCATCGAGCATAATCCGGCTTCGCCTTACCCTCAATTAATCCGGGTATCTCCTTAAATTGCCGTCTAACCTCCTCAACCATACGCTCCGCATTTCTTCCAACAGCCAATATCAGAAGCGCCGATAGCAGCGGAGGCATCATTCCGCCGAGGAAAACCCCTACAACCACCCTTGGGCTCATTAAATCTAGGGCTTCAATATCTACCACATGAGCGTAGGCTGCGAAGAGGGCTAGCACGGTCAATGCTGCAGCGCCTATAGCGAAGCCTTTAGTTATCGCCTTCGAAGTGTTTCCAGCCGCATCAAGTCTGTCGGCGATCTCGATGACCTCCTCACCTAGACCTGATTGCTCCGCGATGCCCTTCGCATTATCGGATATTGGACCATAGGCATCAGCGGATATGGTCATACCTACAGTGGCAAGCATGCCCACAGCGGAAATGGCTATCCCATAGTAGGGCCTTATGCCGAAGGATTCGGCTAGGAACCATGCGGCTATAGTGGCAGCGCATATGCCAACTATAGGGGGCACTATACTTATTAAGCCATATGAAAATCCTGTTAGGATGTTTATTGCAGCTCCGGTTGTGGAAGCTTTGGCGACTTTTGCCGCTGGCATACGATCGATAGATGTAAAGTAATCAGTGGTCAATCCGATGATTACGCCTGCCACCAGCCCGGCTGCCGAAGGTAGTAAGACCCCGAGCCATCGAGTCCCTTCCAAGCCTGAATAGTATGTTGCGATGAACAGGAAGATGGCGAAAATTATCCATGTTGCAAATGAGCCTCTGTTTAGGGCTGCACCGGGATTTCCCTTTATGCTCAACTTAACTATGAAGGCGCCGATTATGGAGGCGAAAAGCCCCATGGCAGCAATTATCAGCGGCAAAGATACTAGAGGAGCCTCCCCTATTTCTGCACCTATTATCATCGCAGCAGCGATGCTCGCTATGTAGGAATCCACGAGGTCAGCGCCCATTCCTGCAACATCTCCCACATTATCGCCCACGTTATCGGCGATAACCGCCGGGTTTCTAGGGTCATCTTCGGGTATTCCAAGCTCCACTTTTCCAACGAGGTCAGCGCTGATGTCGGCGGTTTTAGTGTAGATTCCTCCACCGGCCTTAGCGAACAGGGCTAGGGCGCTGGCTCCAAAGCTGAAGCCTAGAACCACGTCGGTGGCTTCGATTGAGGGCCATCCTAAAACCACATTATATAAATAGTATAGGAGACTTACTCCTAAAAGCCCTAGGCCCACTATAGAGAGACCCATTACAGCTCCACCGTAAAAGGCAACTGGAAAAGCCTTCTTCAACCCTTGTCTCGCAGCGTTGGCGGTTCTAACGTTGGCTTCAACGGCCGCCATCATTCCAATATAGGCAGCTGTTGTGCTGCATATAGAGCCTAGAACATAGGCTGCTGAAACACTTATGCCCTTTTGAACATCCTTTTCAAGGAGGGAGTAGAGGGAGCCGAGGATTATCGCCATCACTATGACGAAGGCAGCTAGGGTCATGTTTTGTCTCCTTAAATAGGCCTTTGCACCCTCTTTTATGGCGCCTGCGATCTCGCGCATTCTCTCTGTGCCGCTGTCTTGGCTTATCACGTAGCGATATAGGTATCCTGCTAAGGCTATGGATGCTAAACCAGATATTGGAGACGTTAGGAACCATTCCATAGACATACGCTCCAAGATCATTTAATCGTCTGAAATCTATATGGATCATTTATAAATTTAAGCGTAATTCATTTGAAAACCAGCCGTTTTAAATGTTTTCAGCCGGGTTGAAAGATCCTTCTAAGGGCGTTCATTATGTCGCTTCTGGTGATTATTCCTAAAAGCCGTTGTCCTTTTCCATCCATAACTAGGAGGCGCCCTATATTATGCCGCATCATTTTTTCGAAAGCTTCTGCAACGGAATCTTCAGGGGAAACAGTGATTAGGTTTCTTGAACATATGGATTCTAAAGGTGTGCTGCCGCGTTCACTAGGCGGCACCTTCATGGCATCCTGTAAGGTTACAACACCCACTACCTTGTCATCTTCGTCTTTTATGGGAAAGCCGACATGATGATGCTTAGCCATCTCATCGAAGAAATCCGCTACGGTTGCTTTGGATGATAATGTGAGAACCTCCCTTGTCATTATCGCTTTAACCGGAATATCCTCAAGCCGGCTAAGCTCACTTAACGTTGGTTTAGCCATTACTTCAGCTCCCATGGGAATAGGCAAACCTTTACTACGCAGCTCCTCCATATCTTTGAGGGCGCTCTCCTTCTTGCTAGTGGCCATCTGGATGACGTGAGCTAGAACCTCGGGCTCCGAGGCTATTTCTCTAACTTTGATAACTCCCGCCTTCACTGCTTTTTCCAACAGCTCTTCACCATTCCTTGTTCTTACGATTACTAGAGACCAATCCTTTAAAGAGGTGCCGCCGCCTACACTTAAGTCCGCAAACTCAGCGGTGAAGTCTGTGCAGGTTCTGCAGCTGTTCATGATGTGTTTTTTAACCTCATGTAGCGGGATCATTAAAACTTGATTATCCGAGGTTTTTATAACATATTTATCGATTGTTAAGTCTACACTTACGATTTCGCTGGGTGCGACACCATGCTCATGGAACAGATACTCCAACAAGCGGTCAAGCGAGAAGGTCCATAAGCAGAAGAGCCCGATGGTTATTCTTAAGCTATCCACGATCTTATGCTGCCAAGCTTCAAGCTTCCTAAGGGCGAGAACCTGGCAAGGAATGCCGACAAAAGCGATATGGGTCTTCCCATATTCATAGACGGCGCGGCCGAAGGCTTCAGCGACAGCGCATGGCATAACCTTTGAGTCAACCGCTGAAAGAGCGTCGTCTGGAATCAGGCTTATTGATGGCTGAAGCTTCAATATTAGATGGGGAGACGACTTTGCAATTATAGCGCTGTCAGCCACCTTTTGTTCCATAGCGAAGCTTAATAATGCGTTTACGACGCCGGCGCTTTTCGTGGCGCCTCTTACAGCGGGGCTTGCGGCTTGGGCAAGCAAAATTCTCCGATAATAGCCTAAACTTTCTCTTCTGTGAAGCGCGTCTGAAACGAATTTTGCAACTTCATGAATTAGGGCGTCGCTATGGGGACATATGTCATAGCATATGGGGCATAAATCTAAATTTTCAGAACAATCATAAATTCTCCGCGGGGCTTCCTCAACCTTTATCGCGTGGATTGGACAAGCAGCCTCACAGGCACCGCAAAGTGTGCAAAAACCGTTATCTATTATGAGGCTTTTAAGCTCTTCATAGGCAATCATCTTCCTAGAGTCCCGCACCTAATTTAGCCTCCTATTAAAATATGAGTTGACGCACCTAAAATATGTTTAGTTAGGCATTTTCATGGGATTAATGGAAGTTCCTGAACTATTGGAGATATGAGATTCAGGACGAGGGTTGGATATAAGCCTAAGATGATTATGGCTGAAGCCAGGATAAACGCTGGAATGAGCAGTTTCACCGGCTCCTTAATTTTGGCTTCAACCCTCGGCTTTTTGGCATACATATAATTTATCAACCTAAGCAGGTATGCCGCTTGGATCACGCTTGTCAAGACGCCTATAATTGCTAGCCATCCTAAGTTTCCTTCAATTGCAGAGGTGAAGACCATATATTTGGCGAAGAAACCGGCTAATGGGGGAACCCCAGCGAATGAGAAGGCTGCTAATAGCATAACTATGCTTGTTAGAGGCATTCGCTTACCAATCCCTGAGAAATCTTCTAACGTATGCAGTCCCATATTGTTTAGGATTCCAACGATCATAAAGGCTAGAGCAGTGGTTATTCCCCCAATAAGGAAGAAGTATAGGTTTCCCATGATGCCTAACTCCGTTGCGCTGGTTATCGCCACAAGGTTATAGCCAACATCCGCTATGCAGATGTAGGAGACTAAGCGTTTAACGTTGTTTTCAGCCAGCGCCAGCAGGTTTCCAACGATCATGGTTAAGGCGGATAATATGGCGAAGAGTAGTGTCCAAGGTAGAACTGTTGGAGGAGTCAAAATGTAAAGTAATACTCTAAGCAGCACGTAGTAGCTGGCTTGGTCAACGAGAGCTGAAAGGAAAGCTGAGGAGGAGGCGGGGGCCGCCGTGTAGGCGTCTGGAAGCCACGTGTGGAAAGGCACTATTGCCGCCTCGATTGAGTATCCCGCTGCCATGAATAGGAAGGCTATTTCGAGGAGATGCTTATCTTCCAGGCTTATTAAGGTTTTTTTCACAGCCCAGAAGTTGAGGGTGCCGCTTAAAGAGTAGATTATTGAAAGAGCATATACAATAAAAGCAGATGCAATAATGATCATGACCAAGTATTTTAATGTTGCATGTACTGAGCTGGCTGTTTTATCATATAGCATCAGGAAGCTTGAGCCGGCTGCAACTATCTCCCAGAATATGAATAAAGTTAGGAAATCGCCGGCAAAGGCTGTTCCAATAATGCAGCCTGTTATCATCAGCATGGATGCGTAGTATCTTCCAGCCATCCTATCCTCTAGGCGTATATAAAATAGGCTGTATACAAAGACAACGAGGGAAACAGCGGTAAATATTATTGCCATGTAAACTGAAACGCCGTCAGCAAGGAAAGCGCTTGAGAAGATAGCAAACTGCTTAGGAGCTAAGGTGATCATTAAGATGGGATTAGACGACGAGGTGGAGTAATACTTCAGGGCTAGGCTGGATACGGAAAAAATTGCGGCGGCGAAGACCGAGAGAAACCATATCATGTTGATGCTGCCGCCCCTCTTCATATTCCTTGAGAACTTGCAGACAAAAACCGTTAGTAATGAAGCAATTGTAAAAATAATAATTGGCAACAGGACATCAATGGCTTCTACCATGCAAATCTTCACCCTCTTTCTAAACTAACGCCGTATTAGATATTATGTAGACAAATAATGTCGGCCAGACTCCTAAGATTATCACTAGAGCCGCTAAAGCAAGCATTGACAGCTTCATAAGTAAGGGTGCATCAGCGATTTTTTCATGTTTCGGATGGCCGAGGAAAACATGGCTTAAAAACCTTAGCGAATATGCCAGCGAGAGAACCGTAGCTGCAAGCATCAGAACCGTTGGTAGCAGATAAAAGCCGTTAACCCTTATTGCTTGGAAGGCGCCTATAAAGATTACGAATTCGCTCATAAAGCATGCAAATGGCGGAAAACCAGCTATGCTCATCGCTGCAGTAGCCGATGAAGCAGCCGTTATGGGCATTTGCCCAGCGAGCCCGCCCATCTCCCGTATATCTCTTATTTCAAGCTGCTTCATAACGGCGCCAGCGGATAAGAAGAGAAGACCCTTGCTTACAGCGTGATTAACGAGGTGAAGAACAGTTCCAGTTATGGCTTCTTGAAAGGGAAACAGCGATAAACCGAATAACACGTAGCCCATGTGGGCGATGCTTGAGTAAGCGATTAAACGTTTAATATCGTTCTCAACTAAAGCGATTAAGGCGCCGAAAAAGGCGGATATTACCCCGAATATAGCCATTCCATGAAGAAACTGAGCGGCAAATTCCGTGCCCATAAGCGCTGGGAAAACAGTTCCCAACGAAACCCGCAGTATGGCGTAGCCGCCAGCGCCGATAATAACCCCGCTTAGAAGGGCGGACATGGGGGCCGGAGCCTCAGAATGCGCGTCCGGCAGCCACATGTGAACTGGAACCACAGCCATCTTAACAGCGAATCCAGCCGTTAGGGAAAGCAGAATCCACTTTACAATCTCTAAGTCAGTAGTCATTAAGGCAGCTTGAGCTTGAAACATATCTAAGTCGCCTGTAACCATGAATATGGCGCCTATGCCCAAAAGCACAAAAACTGCTCCGGCATGGGTGAATATGAAGAACTTGAAAGCAGCCCTGTACGGTTCTTTGTAACCCCATTCGCCTATTATGAAGTATGAGGGTAGAAGCATTAGTTCCCAGAAGAAGTAGAAGAGCATAAAGTTTGATGTTATGAAGACGCCGACAAGCCCTATTGATAGCAGCATCAAGAGAGCGTAGTATTCAGCGAGCCCTTTTCTTTCCTGCATGTAATTTATGGAGAATAAAGCGGCTGTTAAAATAAGTATTAATGTTATGATCGCCATTAAGAAGCTGATTCCATCAACAAAAAGTGTGAAAGAAACGCGGAGGATTGGAATCCAATAGTAAGATTCGACATACTTATGGTCTGCACCGTTTAGGATGGCTGGCACGGTTGTGGATAGAAGTGCAATGTTAATTAGGCATATGAAGACTATTAGCAAGGCTACATTTTTAGGAGATTTTTTGCCCAAAAGATAAACGAGTGGAACAGCCGCTGCGGGCAAAATTATTGTTAACAAAAGTATGTTTTGCATTTGTTTCGCCTCTTATCTTATCATAGTGACTATTATTAGTATTAGGATTATTAAAAATCCGATTAATGCTGCTGCCACATAGTGTTCTATGGAGCCAGATCTTACCCTTCTTATTTTTGATGCGGAAGCCAAAGTTTTGTTTGTAGCAATGTATAAGAGTTCGTCAGCGAGAATGTCTAAATACTTTTGAGCGCCATGAGCCAGACTCATAACTCTATTTGCAAAAAGATAGGGTATACGGTTAAAGAAGGAATTTTCCATATGCCTAAGGCGGGAAGAAACCAGTAAGACTCCCCGCATAATAACTTTCTCGTAGAAAGTATCGAAGAAATAGCCATTCTCTAAAATTGTAATCAAAGGATTTAATTCATCTTTAATTTTTTCTATGATCTCCATTCTTTTATAGTAGTTGGCATAAACAGGGAAGCCTCCTATAAAGAGAATCAGAATAAAAATGAGGGTTGTTGAACTGAAAACTTCGTTTATTCCCATCTCCACATTAACCCCCATAAACTTGCCTATTGAAGATCCTAGAAAACCCCAAGCAAAGCATAAGGCGGCAAGTATCCCTGACGCGAAGAGCATTATTTTTGGCGGTTCATGTAAATGGATTTTTCTCACATGCTCGGATGGTTCACGCAAGAAAGTCAAGATGAGGAAGCGAAGTGTATAAGCAAATGTAACAGCTGTGGACGCGTAAATCGTCAGCACAAGTAGAACATTTCCGGTTGACCAAAGACTGCTTATAATAAATCCTTTACTGAAGAAGCTTGCAAATGGAGGCACACCAGTTCGAGCAAGCATTACAACTATGCAAAGCCAAAATGTTATTGGCATGGCTTTCCTCAGTCCACCCATCTGGCGTAGGTCACGGGTTCCTAAAACATGGATGATGCCGCCTATTGCGAGGAAACCTAAACCTTGAAAGAAAGCATGGCTTATCATGTGAAATAAACTGGCAAACCAGCCAAGCGAAGAAGGAGATGACGCTGCACCTAAAGCTGCAAACATGAACCCTATTTGACTAATGGTGGAATATGCAGGCACCCCCTTTATGTCAGGCGTGTACAAAGCCAAAGTTGCTCCAATAAACGCTGTGATAGCGCCTATCCAAGCAACACATGGCAACCAAAATGGGATTAAAACTAATAGTGAACCGAAAAGTGTGAACATTCTGGCGATTAAGTACACTCCTGCCTTAACCATCGTCGCACCATGAAGGAGGGCGCTAACCGAAGTTGGGGCTTCCATCGCCGCGTAAAGCCATGTGTGTAAAGGCAGTTGAGCCGATTTTGCGATCGCTCCTCCAAGCATTAAGAAGGCTACGGACGTTAGAACGGGCATAGGTATACTACTTAGGTTACTAATGGTTTGAGAGAAAGAGAACGACCCCACATAGGCATATAGCAAACATATTCCGGCCAACAGGCATATATCGCCAATTCTGGTCATAAGTAAAACTTTGACGCCGGAACGCACACATTCCGGACGTTTATACCAGAAGGAAACAAGCGAGAAAGAGCAAAGCCCAACCATCTCCCAGAAAATGTACATCTGAAGAAAGTTATCTGATAAAACTAGCCCGGTCATAGAGCCTATGAAGAGAAGCATGAAAAAGTAATATCGGGTCAGTCCCTCCTCTCCAGCCATATAACCAAGCGAATAAAGAATTATGATGAAACCGAAAAAAGTGACTAAACATGCAAATAAAACACTTAAGGGGTCAAGATAAACTCCCACCTCGATGTTAAGCGGATGAACCCAAGGTGAAGCCTCATCATAAGCCCCTGTAACATGAGAGTAAATGTCTGGGATCATGGAGAAGGACAGAATCATGACTATTAGGCTTACAGCCACAGCGAAATAGTCCCGTGCCTTATCATTAAATCGGGAAATTAAAGGAACCAGCAAGCTTGAAGCTGCGGGGATAAGCCAAACCAACCAGGATGCATAAGGTAGCAACGACTGTCGCCTCGCCTTTTCATAACAGTTTCAGTTTCCGCGGTCTTCATGTTTCGTCTTCTTCACAGGTTTAACTAAGCATCTCAGTTAAGAGAATCTCGGATTTAAGTTTTACTCGAAGGGAGTTTGGCGTAAAAGCAGAATTTTGATTATTTTGCTGGGCGGAGTTGTTTTTAAGCATTAAACTATGGAATAATCCGCTGTTAGGCTTATTTTACGAGCACACCATAGTTAAGATTGTTTACAATTCCAAAATATGGACGCTATTAAAAATCGTTCGATCTCGCTTAGAAAAAGCTGAAAACATGCAAAATTAACAATAAAACGGAGTTTCTGGACAAAATAATCCAGCACAACCCCATTTAGGCAAATGGGCAGTATAAAAATTTTACGCCGAATCCTCAAAGAGGGTTGTGGCAGATTATTTTTGACTAAATTTCTGTTTTATGGTTTGTTTTTGTGCTGTTTCTTCGCTTACGATGTTTTTGAATAAATGCCGGGGCTTCTTCAATGCGTTGGCGATGGAATATGCATAGGCACCTTTCTATCCTTCAGATTCCAAGGCTGCTTCGTCTTTTTCTTCTATTTCGGCTAGCTTTGCAAGATCGCGGATTCCATATTTTCTAAATACATGGATCATTATGGCTAGAATTATGGCGGTTACACAAGTATCTGTAGAGAATGCTATTATGAGGAAGCTTTCGCCTAGAGCCTTATTCGCCTGAGAGGCAAGCATAACAAAGTTCATTGATGCAGCAACCGCTATAAGTTCAATGGATATCAGTACCTTCAACAAGTGACGCCTCGAGAGAAGCCCATATATGCCTATGCCCACCAATATGGCTGATAGAATCACATAGTCCATTTAGGCTTCACCCTCATTCTCTTTCATATAAAATTATCGCTACGCCAATGGCTACTGAAAGAATCACCAAACCCTGAAGGATAATGTCCATAGCCCTTAAGTTCCAGAAGGTTTGCTCAAAAGACAATGCGGAGGAAAAACCAGCGGATATTTTTCCAATGGACAATAAAGCCGGTGGAACAACAAGTATGCAAGCTACTGAAACTGCCAAGAGAAAACCTCTTAAGGACTTTTCGTCGCCTGATTTTTCACTAAGCATTTCGCTTGCTAGGAAAAGCACAGATACTGTTCCCGCGCCCATGGCAAGGGTGAAGACAGCCGCAAATCCCGCCCCGTTAAGTGCATATAAAAGAACTGTGAAGAAGAAGAAAACTGCTAGGGAAGCCACTGCGTAAACAGGCTCATCGAAGTAAACGGCTAAGCAGGCGGCGATTAGAAGCCCAAGGACGATTATCTCGGCGATCATGCTCTGGTCTCCGTTTTAACAGATTCTTCTTTTATAGGCTTAATTACGAGGTCTAATTTATCTGTTGAGGCAAGTTCAAATATTTTAGAGCTTTTTATAGCGCTCCTAGGGCAGCTTTCCTCGCATTGATAACAGAAAATGCAGCGGTCCAAATGGAACATAGGATACCTCTTACCATTCACCTCAACCATTTCAATAGCCTTAGCTGGGCAGTCCCGGGAACATAAGCCGCAGCCTATGCATAGATTTATGTTGAAGATCTGCTTGCCGCGGAAACCCTCAGGCAGATCCGGCTTAACTTCAGGATATCTCCTAGTGAAGGGTTTCCTAAGGAGACAGGCAAAAACAGCCTTCACCATAGGAAACTTCATCATAACAACCTCCTTACCTAACAGCGCAGGAGAACCAGCAGTCAATAGCCAAAGCTGCTGCTAAAGATAACGCTGAAAGGGGCAGCAGAATCCTCCAGTTTCCAGCAACCACCTGGTCTATGCGGAACCTTGCAAAAACGCATGCCATATACTCAGTTACTATTATGACCGCAATTAGCTTAAGCATGAACCAAATAGTATACCACGCGGCTGAAGAACCGAAGAAAACTGGTCCGTATGGACCTCCCAGAAAAAGCTCAACAGCTAAGGCTGCGCCTAATATTATCTGCGCGTCTTTGGCGAGCTTTAGAAAAACCAATCTTCTTCCAGAATATTCCGTTTCGTAGCCGCCAACGATTTCTGTTTCAGCATGGGGAATGTCGAAGGGGTCCTTCTCGAGTTCTGCCTGAAGAGTGATCATGAAGAGTATAAATGCCCAGGGAGCCAACGCAGCGAAGGGAATCAGCTGGCTAGAGGCTATTTCTGAAAGGCTGAGGCTTCCCGCTAGAAAAGCCGGAGCTAAAGCCAAGAGGAAGAGGGGGATATCATAGCCTAAAAACTGGGTTAAAATTCTAGCGGCACCTATGGCGCTATAGGGGTTGTTGGAGGCCCATCCTGAAAGGAAAAGGAAGAAGTTTGCCAATGTTATTAAGGATAAAACCAGGATGAGGTCGCCCTCAAAGCTCCAACTAAAAACTCCTGATGCGCCGTCAACTGGAAGAAATAGTAAGGCAAACATGAATATGGAGGCGGCGAAGAGACCTGAAAATTTGAAGAGAAAAGCTTGAGTGCCGATGGGGATTATATCCTCCTTTGCCAGCAGTTTTATGACGTCAGCTAGGGGTTGCAGGAAGCCCGCTGGGCCTGTATATGTTGGGCCTATTCTGTTCTGCATTCGAGCCTTTATTTTCCGCTCTATCCAGTCACATATAAGCGTAAGCGTAAGGATAAAGCTGAAGCCTGGGAAGAGCAGAACGCGGAGGATAAAGTTTAGGTCCAGGGCCATTGCTGGTCACCTACCTGTCCATGCATGAGAAGCATGGATCTAAACTTGCAAAGATTGCAGGCACATCAGCGATGCCTCCGCCTTCAGCGATCTTTATGAAAGATAAAATGTTAGCGAATGTGGGCGTACGCATTTTAACTCTCTCCGGATATGCTGTTCCGTTGCTTTTGATGTAATAGAATAGTTCACCCCTTGGCGCTTCAACCCTCCCTATGGTTTCGCCTTCAGGCACAACTCTGGGAGCTCTAACCCCATAGGGTCCGCTTGGCAGGTGATCAAGGGCATACTCAATTATATTTATGCTTTCGTTTATCTCCTCCAGTCTCACCATGAGCCTAGCCCATGTGTCCCCCTCATCGTAGGTTATCACGTTGAAGGGGATCTCATCATAGGCAGCGTAAGGCTCGTCTCTTCTAACATCCATTTTTATCCCTGAAGCCCTGGCGACTGGACCCACAACGCAAAGCTTTAATGCATTCTCCTTTGTGAGAACGCCTACGTTTCTTGTCCTCATCTTTACGGTTGGATCTTTCTCTAATACTTCCCGGTAGAATGGAATTTTACTTCTAAGATTTTCTAATCCCTCTTTGATTTTAGGGATCATTTCATAGTTTAGGTCACGTCTAACTCCGCCTATGGTGACGTAGGATGCTAGGACCCTGTTTCCCGTTAGCATTTCAACAATATCCATCACAGTCTCTCGATCTCGCCACATGTAATGGAAAAATGTTTCGAAGCCTATCTCCAGCCCCATGTGGCCTAAGAGAAGCATGTGACTGTGAATTCTGTTCAGTTCAAGGATTACTGTGCGCAGATATTTTGCCCTTGGAGGTACTCTTAGACCTAAAAGCTCTTCAACGGTTTGGCAGAAGCATGCAGCGTGGCAAGCGTTGCATATGCCGCATATGCGCTCAAGAAGGTATATGTTTTGCAGATATGTGCGTTTCTCCGCTGCTTTCTCGATTCCCCGGTGAACATAGCCTATATGGGGCTTAACTCTTCTAACGATTTCTCCATCAACTTCTAAAGTGAATTTTTCAGGTTCTATAAGAGCGGGATGCTGAGGGCCGATTATGATTTTAACCATGCGGTTCTCCGCGGATCCTATTTCTTCAGTGTAAAGGTTCTCCCTTCCATTCAAGATCCTTGCAAGCTTATCTTCGTCCACCTCTTTCCGCAGGGGATATAAACCTTCAGGCCAATTGTCGGGGAGAATTAACCTTCCAGGGTTTGGATGATCTTTAAAAATTACGCCTAAAAGGTCAGCCACCTCTCTTTCATGGAAGTCGGCTCCCGGCAAGAAATCGGAAATCGTCTTTATTCCAAGGGTTTCCTTTGGAAGATTAAATTTAAGGGTGATTACTTTGCCTGAGACTCTGACATGATATAGGAGGCTTATGCTTGATCCGGCGTCTACCCCTGTAATCGCCACTAAGCCTGCGTTTTCGCCGGCTTCAAGCAGACATTTAATGGCTTCCCGGTTGGCTTCCGGTTTCAAATGGACGATTGGCCGCCCATACCTGGTGATTTCAACCTTTAATATAAAGTCGGCTAGTTTACTGTGGATCTGATTAAGGATTTCTTGAACTTTATTAACTACCATGGCTGCCCACCCTCCAACCTTCTTAAGCGTCTTTCGCTACGCTGCGAGCCTGCAGTGAGCGATGGCCCGTTTGGCCGCCGGCTTTCTTAAGTAGTTTTATAACCCCGTCAATTATCGCTTCAGGTTTAGGCGGGCAGCCTGGAACATAGACATCGACAGGGATAACTTTGTCGGCGCCGCCTAGACAATTGTAGGTTCCCTGGAAGACTCCGCCTGAACAGGCGCATGCACCTATGGCTATCACAAATTTCGGTTCAGGCATCTGCTCATAAATTCGTTTGAGGCGGTCAGCGCATTGCCGGGTTACAGCCCCAGTCACCAGCAGAACATCGGCGTGTCTCGGAGAGGGCTCTAGGAGAATCCCAAAGCGTTCTATATCGTATCGGGGCGTTAGCAACGCCGCCACTTCTATATCGCATGCGTTGCAGGCTCCTGAATTAAAGTGGAGAGCCCAGGGCGACTTAAGCCTCGCCCATTTTAGCGGATTTAATGGAGACGTTACTTTCCGCCTCCCTCGAAAAGAAGGATCGCTGCGGCTAATACTATGAGCAAGTAAACCAGTAGATATGGAAGGATATCTATGATGAAGGCGTCGAGAGCTGCGAAAGATATAAGCAGCACCGAAGCGTCTAAGATGGCAAAATATATAAGAAACTTATATAGCGACACATTAAAGACCGTCCCTCGGGAGATAGCTCGTTCACCACAGGCATATGGAGACCGTTTTTCCCCCGATTTCCCCGATTTTGGAGATAATAGCCACCCAGCTAAATAAATTAAGAAGGCGGCAACCAATATCAGAGCGAAAGCAGAGATCATTTCTACGAGTTCGGCTAAGGCTTCAAAGACAATAAGCGTTTATCACGTCACCTCTCAGGTTGCTAGATTTTTCTTGTTCTAGAATTAATGGCGGAGATTTAAATCTTACTTATCTTCATGTGCTGATCTATACGGCATCTCGTAAACTTCGATAAGGAAGAATTCATCTCTAAGATTGCCAAAGTCGTCTTTCATGGAAAAAACTTAAATACCATGTTTATTTAGAAAATCATGGTGATACGATGGGCTACATTGCAAAGGTTACAAGCAAGAGCATGGTTACAATACCGGTTGAAATAATGAGGAAGTATGGGATTAAAGAAGGGATGAAGGTAAAGTTTATTGAAACTGAATCTGGAATACTGGTCATCCCAATCCCAAAGCTTGAAGACCTTCACGGAATAGACCATCGGTATGCTTCCGCCGTGATCGAGGGCATAAAAGAGCTTGAAGAGGAGCATCGGAAAGAGGCGAAAGAATGAAAAAGTACGTAGTTGACGCTGGAGTTCTATCCCTCTATTTAATCGGCGACGAGAGGGTTAAGCCCTACTTCCACGAGGTTTCCCAAGGAAAGGCTCAGGCTTTCATCTCAGACGTAAACCTTGCTGAATACTACTACAAGACGTGCCAAAAACTCGGTAAGAACATTGCGGATCTCCGGTACCATCAGGTCAGAGAGTCAGGAGTGATGCCCATCGCAACTGATGAAGAGCTAACCCTCAAGGCGGGTGAGAGGAAGTGTAAGTATGGGGGAAAACTGTCGCTCGCGGACTGCTTTTCTCTAGCCCTTTCTGAGCTTAAGGAGGCAACTCTTCTAACAACGGACAGCGAACTGGCAAGGGTCAAGGAAGTATCCGTTAAGCATTTCCCAGTTTAAAGCATCCCTGGTTTAAACCGTCTTGAACTCTATAGATATCCTATATGGTTTAGATTCTTAATTTCATGTGCTGATTTATATGTAGATCATAAACTTCGATGAGGAAGAATTCCTCTTTAAGGTTGCATAGACCCTAAAAAGAAGCCTGTAAACTCCTAGAGACTAATTATAAGTATATCTGCGAGACGGAATTTAAGAGCCATTTTTCCGCAAACTTAAACCCTGGACACCTGGGGTTCATATCAGAATATATGATTTGGCGCCGGGGGTGGGCACCGCCATTTTCATTCCGAATCCCTTCCGCTCCCACAAGCCCCTCGTCCGGAACAACGCCTGTTTGTGGAGAGCGGATCATTTTCC
>Ga0209183_1000216_pt1 | contig 27454 bp, 25 predicted proteins | sample LHCtaG_2_FD_184120 | JGI IMG/M metagenome (GOLD analysis project Ga0209183, IMG submission 184120) | Hot spring microbial communities from Little Hot Creek, USA to study Microbial Dark Matter (Phase II) - LHC4sed_replicate (SPAdes)... | ecosystem: Environmental > Aquatic > Thermal springs > Hot... | reverse complement strand
ATTCATTCTTGTTTATAGATTATATTGTGTTTGTGGCTGAGTTCTCAGATGTAAAGTCTTATGGCTTCAAGCTCTCAGAAAACCTATTCTATGCTATGTTCAGGGTTTACAGAGGTAGGGATGGTAATTGTAGGATGAAGACTAATAAACTACTGGGAGAAGATATAGGGATTGATAGGTCATGTAGAACCATACTATATCTTAAAGGAGTAACATATAATGGAATATTGTTAAATGATGATTCTGTTAGGATACATATACCTAGAGACATAACATCAATAATATTCAATAGATCATGGTTAAGAAGATAGGTATATAGAGATATTCGAGTATGGTCAGAGAAGAATAGATGATTATATTATTGATTTAAGCTTATTCAACCCTATAACAGGCTTGAAGAATCCAAGATACTATAAGAGTTACAGGTATTGCTCTTCATGTAGAGAGGTATTCCTAACAGTCTCCAAGCATTGCCCAAGATGTGGTAAGCCTCCTAGAACTAAGCCTAAGAGAAACTCATACAAGATGAGGATGCATCCATACAATTAGATGGCCTAGAACATTGATTAATAGAGCAGACTATCTTATTAATGTGAGAAATTATGAAGCATATGAATTATAGACTAAAAATGACTATTTACTGCATTAGGAGAGAGGTTAGACCAGTTTACTGGAGGCTTAAAAGAGTTTTGAAGGACTTAATATATAGAAGAAAGGCTAGGAAGTTTCTAGAAGAGTTGCTGGAGAGGTTTCCCGATGAACCAAACTATTTCTACATGTATACTCTAGTAGGTAAATACGGTATAAAACCATCTACAGCAATGAAATACATTAAACAAATAAGACAAGAATAACCCCACACCCTCTATTTTCTAGACTGGTCTGGAATGTTTATCTCTATCTAGTCTTTATTTATGGTTGATGGTTATGGTTGGAGAGGAATACAGGTTAAGGCTATGGACGGTAGGGTTGAGTGCCCCGTATGCCATGCAACCATAGACTCTGAAGATTATGATAGTTATGAGCTTTTAGAGGTTGATGGCTCATGCTATGGAGACATATCCTCTGTTACCATAAAATGTAGCAGATGTGGAAGTATTCTTGAGGTGATAGATGGTGGTTAGATGCCCGATGTGCAGAATGAGATAGAGTTTTTATACCATGTTGAGAAGAGGAACTGGTATATGCTGGCGGTAGATGAAGAAATAGTAATGGAAGCCATAAATGAAGCGTTAAAATCCTTAAAACATGAATATAATGAGGCTGAGAAGACATGAACGGCCAAGCATCCCTAGATGACTATGTGAAGAATGGAGAGTATGTGGAAGAAGCTTCTATGCCTAGAGTAGAGGCTGGAGAATGCGGGTTCTGTAGGTTGAGTGGTGGTAGGAGGTTTAAGCTACATCCATGAGCAATCTACCTATATTTTAAGGATGGGAAGGTTAGGGTTCTAGCAGACATGGACTTTGCATATCATAGATGTATACGGGTTTAAAGGATAATATAAGATTCCTTTATAGAATGTTTAATGACTTCAAATCTAGTGGATATGATGTAGTGGTTGTTGGGAAGGCTTACGATGACAACCTACAAGCCTACACTAGGAATGATGTTGAGAAGAATATGATTAGATATAATGGTTTAACTGTATGGATTGTTAGTGGGTTTTCAGATATTGAAGGCTTCGAGAAGAAGAAAAACTATATGAAGAGTGTAGATGAAAGCTTTATCTTAGAAGCTGTAAGAAGGATGAAGTAATGTCTATATTGGATACCGTTATTATATATGATGATTGTTAGGATAGGTGGTAGAGTTTTAATATCTAGGCTTCATAAGTATGATGTTGGTGTATTGGTAGCCTTTGGCCTGCTGGATGTTTAGACTAGAGGAGGAGATTATGTTCTCTAAAATCCTGAGAATAATGAATCTTCGATGTAATTGATGGAAACTTAAAATTGAGAAAAAAATAGAACAGATAGATAGATGATTAAACCATTATTTCACCGGTCATTATCATTGCTACTTGTAGCGCCTGCTATTCTATTATTGATGACTTTAACTCTTGGTTTAACAGGTATCTCTGATAGGATACTAGTTTCAATGGCTGAGCAGACATTACAAGAAGTAAAGAAGTCTCTAGCTACTCAGATACATGACCCTTCAGCTCTGGAAGCTGCCATGCAATTACGAAAGCAGGAGATATACTCTAGTTATGGATTGGATAAACCATGGTTCTACAGAATGTTTCAGATGATAATCCGGATTGCTACCTTTGACTTAGGTAGGACTAGAGTCATCAAGAGCTTTACAGGCAGTCAACAAGTTTCTGAGATAATCTTAGAAAGAATACCCAATACAATACTACTAGTCACTATTCCGTTAATATTCTCAGCAATTGCTGGTATATTGATAGGTGTGAAGATCGCTTCAAGACCTGGAACACTTCTAGATAGGTTAACATCTTATTTGTCCGTAATATCTTATACTCTACCATCATGGTGGATTGGGATAATCCTAATAATCCTTTTCGGGTTCTATTTAAAGATTTTCCCAGTTAGTGGAATGTATAGCATACCTCCCCCGTCAGATACATTCTCTAGGATAGTCGACTTGATCTGGCACTCAATGCTCCCCTTCGCAACCTTGGTTATAGTTCAGATAGGTGGATGGATTTACTCTGCAAGAATGATCGTACTCAATATAGCTCAAGAAGATTATGTAAATGCTGCTAGAGCTAAAGGACTGCCTGAAGATATTGTTAGAAGGAAGTATATTCTAAGGGTTGCTGCACCCCCCATACTAACCAATATCGTACTAGGTCTATCGGGCTCTCTAGGTGGAGCAATAATTACTGAAACAATCTTCGGATGGTATGGCATGGGCAGCCTCTATTATCAAGCAATAATGACTCTCGAAGAAAACCTGCTTATTGCTTTAACCTACATCTACACTCTAATCTATATCTCAGCGAGGATAGTTCTTGAAGTAATCTATCTTGCTCTAGACCCAAGGGTGAGATATTAATGAGCTTCGTAAGAGAGCTCGTTAGGAAGGTTTGGGAGAGCAGGTCTACGAGAATTGGAATAATCTTCCTGTCAATCTTAATATTCTTATCGATATCAGTCGTATTAACGTATCCGATAGATTTCGGCACGAGAATATGGAGCAATCCATCTTATTGGGCTGATAATCCAAGGCTAGCTCCACCCATCTGGGCATCTTTCTTCACGATGGCAAAGATTCCAACCCATACAGCTCTTAAGCTAAGTCAACCGACCAACATACTGGAGGAAGAAAACCTAACCCTCATGGAATACAGTGTAGAGATAAATTACGGCTATGATGACTACCCATCATTCCTACACGTATTGATAAAGAATGTAACATTCTACTCAACTAAACCTCCCAGAATCGAGGTATGGATAAGTAGACCCGACAACCTAATAGTAAAACTTACAAGCTTCACGATCAGGGGGCCTTCACCTATTGAAGAACCACCTTACCGTAGATATGTTGAATCTCCGTATAGGATAATCCTAACTGAAGACTCAACATCAATTTTAAACTTAATTTATTCACTGAATGAGAAATACAGCTCCAACATAATATTAGATGAAGTGTCTACTATAGGCTCAGAGAAGTTATTCTTTGGATACCCATCAAAGCTGGGAGAGAAAGAATTCTCGATATTGAGGGGAACGTACAGATTATATGCTAGGATATATATCCATGATGGGTTAGGTAGTGTTGGAGAAGTCGACTTCATATTAGGTGGCAAGACCTACGGTTTTCTAGGAACAGATATAATTGGCCGAGACTTGTTGATGGGGTTGCTCTATGGTTTCCCAGCAAGCTTGATGATAGGCTTCTTAGCAGCAACCCTAGTGACCTCCGTAGGGACTGTTCTCGGAATCTTCAGCGGATATATTGGAGGAAGAACAGATACAGTTATCCAGAGGAGTAGTGATATAGTCTTGAACATGCCTCTACTACCTATACTTATATTCTTCACCTTCATCTTCAGGGAATTCGGTATGAGATTCCTTCTCATAGTACTTGTGTTAACAGCCTTCAGCTGGCCTGGTCTAACAATTATTATTAGACCTATGGTTATGCAGATAAAATCTAGCCAGTTCATAGAAGCAGCAATATCATGTGGAGCTTCAAGAAGATGGGTCATGAGAAAACATATCCTACCAAACCTAGCGCCATTCATAACTGCACAAAGTATATTCTTGGTACCATCAGCAATACTCGCAGAAGCAGCATTAAGCTTCCTAGGACTCGGTGACCCGACACTCCCAACATGGGGCCAGATACTTGAACAAGGATTTAGAAGTGGAGCAATATATCTTGGATACTGGTGGTGGGTGATACCGCCTGGATTACTCATAGTCTTTACAGCTATAACATTCTTACTAATAACAATAGGACTAGAACCAATATTAAACCCAAAACTAAAAACAGTCATCTAAAATAAGCAAGACGGAGAAGAATGAAGAAAGTGGGCCGGAAGTTGTACAATTAATTAAGTAACTGAATCCTTTCTATAATTTTTTTATTTCCCCCAGTTCTCGCCAACATATTTAGCTTTGTCGTGTTCAGCCTCATAAATCTTTTTCATCGCCGCCTTTTCTAGGCCTTCCATCTCGTTTGCCTTTTTAACGATTTCTTCTATTGTCATCGTTTCGTTTATCGATTTTTCCATGAGCCTTCTTAGAGCTTGGCTTTAGGCTTTTGTCTGTATTGTTTTGGTTCTCAAAGTCCTTTTGTAGAGGAGAGGCACAAGTGCTGAAAGTTTTGTATGCGTGTTGTGTCTTCTTATGTTTATTCTGGTAGTCTGTTATGGTTATGGCGGGCCACTTCCTGTTTAGTTAGTCTATTTTTCGCTTCATTTTTCTTGCTCTTGAAAAGCTCGACCAGTAGAAGTGTTGAGTTATTAGCTACTGTAGCCTTCGTCATGCGGTTTCTCTAGTACACCATCAACTGAAATAGGCATCATGTCTGGCACGCCAAAGCTGCAAACAACAAAGGGCGATCATACCTGGAGATCCGAGAGAAAACGTTATTGTGCAAAGAAATCAGGATACTCTCTCGCTATTTTCTCTTTTCAACAGTTCTTGTCGGTTGTTAAAGCAAGTATTTGATGATACATTTTACGTTGAGTAAAAATTTAGGGGTTTAGCAGACTTTCCATCTTACTTTTATAGTGGATCAGACGAGATCCGTGAATCTCCATTCAGAATTGGCTCGAGTATAGAGATGATACAAGTTGTTCTTATGGTGTATCTTATTCATCTTCTTATCATAGAGTGTTTTCCTCTTCTTTTGTACCAATCAGTACACTCACTTCAACTCCTGAATGTCTTTTTTCCCTCTTTTAGGCTCTTAAGCTCCCATAATTGATTACAATGGCGAAAACGAGTTAGGCAATAATTGTGTGGTCCGCAATACTTTCTATGGACATCATGTCATATGTACAGGCACGCTCTAACCAATGTTCTAACGAAGAAAGAGTGAATGTACACTGTCTTCTAGACGCTCCATCTTTGTACCAATTTTTAACGACGAAGCTACGATCGCGGACAGATCATCAACATTTTAAAAATTCCCTTATTTTTTGTGTAGTATTCGAAATAGATACACTTAGGTCTAACAAGGTAGTATAATCTCAAAGAATATGGATTATTCATCCACAAACTAAAAAAGATTTTGTATGTGTCTACTTATGGTGAAAAAAAGAATGTCTCTTCAGTTGCTTGTTCTCCTCGCATTTATAATGGATCTTACAAGTTCTTTCATAAGTATTCTTGTTGGATGTCAAGCTTTCAAAGGTTACAAGCCTCTTCAGCTAAAGGTTTTCTTTATCTATACTGGGGTTTTATAATTCTTGGTGTTGGAATCTTTCTTAGGGCAGTAACAGCTACTTTTTTGTTCTAGCCTTTCGAACCATGGAACAGATTCCAAGCTCGCTTCTAAGCTTATCTAATTTCGCTGGAATGATCTTCACAATAACTCAACTGATCGCATATAGCCTATTCATAGTGACTTACGTTATCCAAGCAGGCTCTCAAGGTGGGCAAGATCTTGATGCGGTAGTTGCTGTAGCAGCTTTTCCAATCATTCATCTCTTCTACATTCCGACTCTTGAACTTTTGGCGATAACCATGCTGGGTTTAGTAGCAGTGAGCTCGCTTATGAATTGTTTACGTCAGAGAAGCTTAAATTCCGCATTGGTGTTCTTGGGTTTCAGCTTCATTTTCTTCGGTCACCTACTGTTCTTATTTATGATTTTTGACGAGTTCTTGTTATTCTTCGGGCAAATAATGCAACTGATAGGTTTTGTGTGTCTTCTGATAATGCTGGCCAAGGTGAGCAGAACTCGTGTCTAAAAACATAAGGAATATCGTTCAAGAATCAAAATATATGCTGATATTCTAAATTCTCTTCTTAGCCGTGGTGGGAGCTCTGGACCTACACACCTTACGCTCGAGGCCAACCTTTCATACGAGAGGCTCATGAAACATCTTAAACAACTCATCGATTAAGGTCTGGTATCTGAAGAAAAAGGCGACGACGGAAGAATTTTTAAGTTGACTGATAAGGGCAGAGCTTTCATTCTAGAATTCGTAAAAGTTGAAAAGTTCGCTGAAGCTTTCGGCATAACAATCTAGGCATGGACGATTCATCCATACGAATCATCCACTACCCTTTTAAATAAAATGGATAAAAGGATCCTCGAGGAAAAATGGAACACACAGCGTCCAGGAAAAAGACAGGTCTAGCTTCAAGTACTATCGCAGTAGCAGTTGTATCAGCAGCATTAGTGGCCTATCTAGCGTGCCTTGAAAATGCGCAGGCAGAATACATTTATGTACTTAACGAGGAAAACTGGAAAATAACAGAAGTCTCTTCTGTTATTACAGACTCTCCAGCTGACACTATTCGCATAATAACGATTGATGCTAAAGGCTATGCTTTTGAAAGAATCGATCAGGAAACATTGAAGCAGCTTAAAGCGGAAACTTACTTGACCATAATGATTGGACAAAAAGAAGACAGCACTCAAAAGGTGAATGTTACAGGTTCTGTGAAAATTAACGAAGCAGTCTATGCTATACAAAGTGGGACTGTGATAGTGAGAACCAATAGAAACTTTTTGTATATTCGCTGCGAAGGAGTGGACGAACAAGGCAACAAAATAACTCTAAAGTCTACTTCTGGTGGGGCGGAAAAGCATGTGCACTTCGAAGCAAAGCATTACTACAGACATCTGACAAGCCAATTTTGTTACTTCAGAGTGGCATTGGAAGAATAGCTTGAAACGCCTTGAAAACAAAAACATCGTACCCTCACCTTCCATTTTTTCTGAAATAACTGAGTAGTAAGGATCTAGATTTTGAGATTGATTGAAATGAGTTATTCCTGGATTGATTTTATTGAGTCCTGAATCTCTTTCCCAGTTTGATGGGCCCGGTGGGATTCGAACCCACGACCTCCCGGTTATCAGCCGGACGCTCCAGCCAGGCTGAGCTACGGGCCCTAAGGCCATGAAATCACGCTTTATCCTAAAGGTTTCTAGCCCGTATTCCTTGATTAATGAACAATATTTAAGTATTCATTCATAATCGCTGAGGAAATAATAGTTAGGCTTGTCTACCGAGTACACGATTATGGATATAACGTTAATCTGAAGATTACACTCTATGCGTGGAAAGGTTATAAAGTAGATAACTATTTTTTACTTTTTTCATTCATAAGGTAGTCTACTATTAATCTTACTCCTACGCCTGTTGCTCCTCTGGGTGTGTAGCTTTTCTGCTCCGAGGCTTCCTGCATATATGCCGTTCCAGCTATATCGAGGTGTACCCATGGCTTATCTCCGACGAATTCTGAAAGGAATAGAGCGGCCGTTATCGCTCCAGCAGGTCTTCCACCTGAATTCTTTAAGTCTGCTACATCACTCTTCAACTGTTCTTTGTATTGTTTCCAGAGTGGTAGCTGCCAAACCTTTTCACCTGTTCTTTCAGCAGATCTCTTAATCTTCTCTGCAAGCTCTTGGTTGTTAGTAAATAATCCTGAAGCATGCGCTCCTAGAGCTATGATACATGCACCTGTTAACGTTGCAATATCTATTACTGCTTTAGGATTCTTCTCTACAGCATATGACAGTGCATCTGCTAGGATGAGTCTACCTTCTGCGTCTGTACTGATAATCTCAGCTGTCTTACCGTTTCTAAACTTTATTATGTCTCCAGGTCTAAATGCTGTACCACTTGGAAGATTCTCAACGCATGGTATGAGCCCGATAACTTTTATAGGAAGCTTTAACGCCGCTACAGCTTCAAGTACTCCAACTACTGCTGCTCCTCCTGCTTTATCATACTTCATCTCTTCCATCTTGTCTGAAGGCTTGATAGATATGCCTCCACTATCAAATGTAACAGCTTTCCCAACTATTACATAAGGGTTTTCATCTTTTCCACCTGTTCCATCGTATTCAAGTTCTATTAATACAGGTTTATGAACGCTGCCGCTACCTACCGCAACTATCCCGCCCATAGACATCTTCTCTAACTCATCACTCTTGTATATTCTCACATTGAATCCCGCTTTCTTGCTGACCTCGTAGACTAACTCTGCAAACTTTTCAGGATAACAATCAATACTTGGCATATTTGTTAAGTCTCTTGCAGTATAGACGCTCCTACATATTTTCCCAGCTTCTTCAACAGATTTCTCAACTTTAATAGATGTAGATTCATCGTTAACTAGAAAGGTCATATGTTTTAGCTTCTGTTCTTTCTTCTCAGATTTGTATCTATCAAATCTATACATTGATAGTATTATGCCCTCCACGATGGAGTGGGATACGCTTTCCAGGTCGAAGAGATCATAAACTATTGGGGAGACAGCTGATTCAATCCCTGCTTCATCTAGTTTTATTGCCACTCTACCATATGCTCTTCTAAATGAGTCAAGTTCTAGTTCATCTCTTTTACCGAGACCCGTTAAGACTATTCTCTCAGGACCCTTATCAAGCGTGGTTGGAAGACTATAGACTTCTTCCAGTCCACCTTTGAAATCTTTCCCAGCTACTTTATTAATAATCTTCATGATGTTATCTGGAAGCTTTATAGCAGGCTCGGGTATCTCATCTTCATACATAGGTAGAATGTTTACTCCTTCTTCGATACCTGTCTTGCTAACTTTGACACTAAACTTTATCATGTATTAATAATTCCTCCACATTTAAATAAATCTTAGTCTTTTACCAAGTTAATATAATTAAGATTGCTGCTAATAAGATCATAACAATCCACCTCGTCATACTCCATTTGATTATCTTCAGACCATCAAGTGGTCCAAATGGAAGTAAGTTAAAGAAGGCTATGGAAGCATTAAACTTAGCAAGAATTAAGAGTATCCCTGAAAGTAACGGAGAGAGAAATATAGGTCTAGAAATAATCGATGAGATGTATAGTATAATCGAGATTACTATGTTTGTTGCAGGTCCCCAGAAAGCCGTTAAGCCTACTACTTTCATAGTTGTTGGTGTAGTGAGAACTATAGCCCCCGGAGCTATGAATTTTATGGGAAGCATTGGTATAGCGGATACAAGTGTTAGAAGAGAACCTATAGGGTCGAGCTTGAAGTACGCCTTCACATTATTCGTTCTAGCTACGATTCTATGAGCTAACTCATGTAATAGGTAAGATAATGCAAAACCTATAATATACAATGTGATCAAGTATGGGCTTATGAATAATATAGACCCATACCCTATCAAGGATACACCAACAAGTGAGACTAGTATAATGCTTACCGTTATATGGGCTGCTTCTTTAATAGCAATCTTCCTAGAAACTGTTCTCATCATCTCTTCTTCAGCTTTTATTTTCATCTTTACTTCTTTCATCTCCTTCTCATATGGGCTGGAGGCTGCAAATATCCCGGGACAATCATGTTTTTCAGGTAAACGGTGCTCTCCACAGAAGAATTCTCCACAATATTTGCATTTAAATGGCAGAAGCTCATCCTTACCGCATACAGCACACTTCATTATCCTACCTCCATCTACTGAGTCTAAGACTTAAAGGCTACTTTATTGCATCACATTGATACTATATAAATATCACACTTTTAGGTTCCTCGTCCTCATAGAATCTTTGATGTGATTCTAACTTTCTGACTCTAGCATCTCTCGACTAGACTTACCATTCTTATGGCCATGCATGCTAAGTTGGTCAGCATTTGTACTTACGACCCTATATATTGTAGAGATCTCAGAAGCATGATATAGACTTCCTTTGATAGTTTATTCATAGAAGTAGAAGATCATATTAGTCGTCGCTGAGAAGCCCTCGGTGGCTAGAGCAATAGATAAAAGGTTGAGAAGCAGTAATATAAAGTCAACCGTACATGTATTCGAGCTGAGAGGCCACATATTAGACTCTGACTTAAAAAGTGGATATGAGTGTGGGAAGATCAATCCTTTTGTGATATTTCAGCTAATTACTAGAGATAAAAAGTCTTACAGAGGCTTAAATTAGGTCTTTAACAATAACTCAATAGAAGAACTCGTAATCGCTACCGATAATGATCCTGAGGGAGGTTATGCGTTTAAAAATCTAAGAATTATTAAGCCTACTGAGCTTGGTATGAATCTGATAAGTCCTCTTGGATAAGTCGACTTTAGGCCTGTCTCATCCCAGACGAGGAGGGTTGTTGAAGAATATATGGATATAATTAGTAATGGGGAGAAGGGATATCACGGAGCTCTTGATGAAACACTTAAACTCTACTCTACGCTATATAGACAGCTGGAATCGAAGATGCACAGTGTAGCAGATAAACTGGCAGGTTCGATCAAGAATGTATGAAGACATAATATTTAGGGATAGGAGAGATGCAGCTCTTAGACTCTCAAGGCTTCTAGATAAATATAGAGCAGAGAATCCGATAGTATTCGGGATACCAAGAGGAGGCGTTGAGATAGGATATTACATTGCTCGAAAACTTGACTGTCTACTTGAAGTAACTATTCCAAGAAAGATCGGTGCACCTTTCCAGCCTGAACTTGCTGTTGGAGCAGTAGCAGAAGATGGAACAATATACATAGAGGAGGAAGTAGCAGACCTCGTAGGGATAAGTAAGGAATACGTAAGTACAGCAGCACGTAATGAGCTGGAAGTAATTAAGAAGAGGATAGAGCTCTATCGTGGAGGGAAGGACATTCCCCAGCTCTCACAATATAATGTAATAGTTGTAGATGATGGGATAGCCACTGGAGCAACAATGATTGCTACTCTGAGATTTCTAAGAAAGAAAAACCCTATCAAACTAGTGTGTGGCACCCCGGTGGCTCCTCCTGAAACAATTCATAAACTGAGGAAAGAAGCAGATGATGTTGTATGTTTACAGACACCTACACCATTCTATGCTATCGGGCAATTCTATAAAGATTTTAGGCAATTAACAGACGAAGAAGTATTAAATTATCTATCAAGTAGTAGGAGGCTTATCTAAAAATAAGGATAAGCGAGTATGACGTTGGAAAGTATTCATAATGATCTTCGAATAAATACTAGGAATAGATAAACTAATGCAAAAATAATCAGCAATATTGGAGATGTACCAATATAGAATCCATCTATTCTACGCCATACTAGTAGTAGTGGATGAATGTTTTCAAGCTTTATTCCAAGTTTCATAATAAATGGAAAGATTACTAGAATTAAACCTATTAAGATAAGAAGTATCCCAGTAAATGTTAATAAACTGAACCCCTCAGCTTCCTTCAAACTTTCACCTAGAAAAGTCTTATCAGAAATCTTCTAATTAACTTTGCCTATCGATGTTCAGTGAACAACCGATCACCACTCCGTCTGTTTTCCCAAGACCTCATATAGGTATCCTATGTATCTTACTATATTGTGGAGTGGTCTATAAAAGAATGCTACAAGTGGGAAAAGTATTAGCGTACTGAACGGCTCAGAGTCTTTCGAGACTACTCTAGAAGTTGATATAGCAAGTAATTCTGAGAATAAGAGTAATGGAATTAACAGTAGGAATAGGTTATATATGGAGATCTGGGCTATTATAACCCATAAGAGCCAGATAAACCATGCAAAGAGTAATACAATATCCATCAAGATCATATCGGGTGCACCAACAAGCCCCGGCATACCGAACCTTCTTCTGAAAAATAACTGGCTGTGCCTCCTTAAACTATGTATTTGACCTCTAGACCATCTGATCCTCTGCCTAATCCAGCTTCTCCAATTCACTGGAACATCAGTCCAAGCTAAAACTTCAGGCATAAAGATTAGTTTACCTCTAACTTTATGAAATTTTAGAGTTACATCAAAATCTTCTGCGAATACTCGGTCTACGGATCCCAGCGATTCTAATAAGCTTCTACGATAAATTGATGCTGCACCTGGAATTATCAGAAGAGTTCTCAGTAGCGATTGTGTTCTTCTACCCATATCGAAAGATATGAAGTATTCGTATGCTTGAAGTTTAGTTAATATATTTACATTCCTATTTAGAACTTTGAGATTCCCCGATCCTGCAACAAGTCTTTCGTCTTCAAAGTATCTTGCAATCCATTCTAAAGAATCTCTGCTGATTAGTGTATCAGCATCTAGAGATAAAACAATTTCGCCTCTAGTAAATAGTAGCCCATAATTCACTGCTGAGGCTTTGTATTCGCTCGGTTCTTTTCTAACAACTTTTACAATACCTGTTTCTTCATATTTCTTCGCTATAAGATATGTGTTGTCTTCTGATCCATCGTCAACAACTATTATTTCTTTCCTTGGATAATTATTCTCAAGTACAGACTCGATACATGAACCTATAGTTTTTTCTTCATTTCTTGCAGGAATAATTACGGAGATTAGTTTAGGTTTAAAGTCTCGAGGAGGCGGTCTAAGGGACCGTAATATCACATCTATGGGAAGGACTACAGCTTTTCCAATGCTTCTACCAAGATCAAATAGTAAAGCAGGCCATACAATTAATAATGCATCGTAGATTGAGATGGACAATAATTCCGTGAAGTTATAGAGCAAGATGCTGAATAATAACACCGAAATTATAACACACACAATGTAGAATAACTGTACTATTATGTTTTTATCTTTGTTGAAGATCATATTGTTCACCCTACGTAGACCCTTTAAAGATCGAGCATAACTATAAGTCTTGTCTAATGGTTTCACTTTAAAGCTGTTTCTGTGTATCAATGCTTTATACCTCCCTAACGAATTGTTGATAGTTGTTTACTTATAAGCTCTATCATTGCTTTTGAAAGCATCTTGGATAAGCGAAAATTAAATAAAGATTGAGAACAAAGTATCCTTTTTCATGGGTTGAAGCTATCTTAACAAGATAGGCTTTACCTCGATATATTATTGAAGACTTGTTCACTATCCTTTAATTACTCCTATCGGTACTAGTCTAGCAACTTTAGTTGCTATTCCTACTCCATGGCTTACCTCGACTACTTTGTCTACCGACTTATATGCATCGTCAGCTTCTTCAACTATCGTTTCCATACTATCTGCTTTAATATAGATCCCACGCCCTTTCAATTCATTCACTATATCCGTGGCTCTACGAGTTCTTTTAGCAGCTGCTCTGCTCATCTCTCTTCCAGCTCCATGAGCTGTACTTCCGAATGTTAATTCCATGGCCTTCGTGTTTCCAAGCAGAATCCAGCTGGCTGTTCCCATCGATCCAGGTATCAAGACTGGTTGACCAATATCTCTATAAGTCTTCGGTATAAGTGGATGACTTGCTGGGAAACTTCTCGTAGCTCCTTTCCTATGTACCCAGACTTTTACCATCTTCTTATCGACTGTATGTTCTTCAAGCTTGACAATATTATGGGCTACGTCATAGATCAACCTCATTCCAAGAGCATCTGCAGATTTCTTGAATACTTGTTCGAAGCTCTGTCTTACCCAGTGGGTTATAGCTTGACGGTTTGCAAACGCGAAGTTGACTGCGCATTTAAACGCTTTTAGATATTGGTCTGCCTCAGGTGAGCTGGCTGGTGCACATGCTAGTTCACGGTCAGGTAACTTTATACCATATTTTGCTGATGCTCTCTCCATGACTCTTAGATAGTCTCCACAGATCTGGTGTCCAAAACCCCTGCTACCCGTATGTATCAATACTGTTATCTGACCTTCATGGGTTATACCCATCTTTTCTGCGGCTTTTGGGTCAAATATCTTATCTACACGTTGAACTTCAAGAAAATGGTTTCCGCTACCAAGAGTTCCTATCTGACCTATACCACGGCTCTTGGCTGTTGGACTAACAAGCTTAGGGTCTGCACCTTCCATCGCACCTTCTTCTTCACAGTGCATTATGTCTTCATGCCATCCAAGTCCAAACTTTTCAACTATGTATCTAGCTCCTTCAACAGCAATTCGATCTAGGTCGCTAATAGTAATACTGAAATCCTTCCTTCTCGATCCTAGACCTGAAGGAATATTCGTAAACAGAACATTGATTATATCAGTTATCCTAGGTCTAACATCTTTCTCATCAAGATTAGTAACCATTAGTCTTACTCCACAATTTGATACTACGAATCCTTCACTAATGAAGTTATGTGCTTGATGGTTTACAGTAATATCATAGACTTCTCCATCATATTCTACTAGATGTACCTCTTCAACAAAATCCCAAATAATATCATTCTGACAATTTTCAACAAACCATTCTTCAAATCTTTGAAAGTTCGTCGGAATTCTAGGGTCTGACCTCCTACTCTCGTATAACGCTCTCTCAATAAACCTACTGTTTACGTTTTCAGAGGCTAGAGAGTTAATTATTTCAGTTCTGCTTACGCCATTCTGAGCCAGAGCCACCGCAAGTCTAGCAGCTGACTTTCTCCGATTGATGACTCTTTCCTTAATCCTCAACCATGTGGCCGCCGCAAGCCCTAACCTCCTTCTCTCAGGATTATATTCATAGCCTATCTTTTCATAGAGCTTGATCAAGTTTTCAGGCTTTGAAGATATCTGTAATCTTAATCTAACCGAATTATTTTCAAAAACATAGTTTATCCCTGTAGTTTCGATACCTGCTTCCTTTAGTATTGAAGCAATTTCTAGCAAGAATCTTCTACCACTCTCTGCATATCCAATCTTCTTAGAAATTGTTAGTAGAGGTGGCTCGAAATTATAGCCATTCACTGTTTGAGGTTTATTTAATTCTGCACCAAAGAGTGCGGCTACATATAATCTCTTCATCCATAAAGGTAACTTCATTAACCATTGTGGCACCTCAAAATCTGAAGTAGTCTTCTTACTGATTGGCGCACCTAGAGCTTTCAGCAAGCTTGTAAAACTCTTAGAAGACACATAGATGTAGTTTTCTGTAGATTCTACTATTTTATTCTTCAACTTTACTTTTTTGATTCTAGTATGGATTCTTGAAGGAGAGTAACCTAAAAGTTTAACATCTCTTCTTATCTCTTTAAGTCCTTCCCTGCTACCATAGAAGACTGTTTTCTTCCCGTTAAAGGTTCCATCACCTGTAAAATATCCCAAAAGCTTTATCAAGAATGGTAATTTTAGATTCTTTGAATTAAGCGGAAACAATCCTCTTTTTTTAAGCTCATTTATAATGTTCTTACTCAACACTATGTTATCTTCATTTAGTATTGTGAATTCGGAAGGTTCTTTGTATTCTATCCCTTCAAAGGGGAATAAGGCTACTCTAGTACCTGGACGGATTTCAGATGCTTGTTTCATACCATTATCAGTAAGTATAGGATGGTCCAATGTAGCAGATAATCTATGTCCACTTCTTGTTTTAACTTCGACCAGCACAGTACTTCTTCTCTTAAGAGTTAGTAGGACTCTTGAATTATCAGCAAGTCCACTATCGATTACTGTTACTAAATCATTTAACATGATTTTTTCTATTGGTTTTGTATAGCCTAGATAATGTAAGACCTTCGAACCTGGAGGAAGACAATTGATGTCGTAACCTACCCCTCCAGGTGAAATTACTCCTTCATTGTAGTCAGTGGCTCCAACTCCTCCTATTGGAAATCCGTATCCTTCATGTGCATCTGGAAGTACAACGCTGTGTTTTAGTACGCCTGGAAGTGTTGCAACGTTTACTCCTTGAACTAGTGTTCTGTCTAACTGCATCTTCTCTAATAGTTCTTCAGAGGCAAATATCGTTACAGGCACTTTCATATCATGCCTATAGTTTTGAGGTATCTTCCAAGTATAGCTATCTATTTTCTGGATAGGTATCTTCTGCATCTCTCCTCCACTATCAAGTAGAGTAGAAGCTTATATTTAATTGTGTTTCTAATACTAATCTTGTTAGTTTATCTTTTTTCTTCTAACTGCTTTTGACCTATAAGATATGAGAGATAAGCTGCCCTGCTGTCATCTTCTAAAAACTCTATCAATTGAGATGAACGTGTTCTTGAAATATACTCTATCAAATCTAGCTTCGGGATCATTCTTCTAGAATCCTCTATAATTCTCATTATCTCGCCTAAACTAGTAGAAGATAAGCCTAAGACCTTTTTTACATCTTCTAATTCTATTGGGTAACCTAATGATCTAGATAGTATTTCCCGTGAGTCAATTAATGAATCTGTAGACTCTAGTCCTCTAATAAGTGTTTTCAGACTTTTTAATCCAGCTGACTCCAGGTAGTCATATAGAACCTTGATGTTATATGTCACTATCTTGAATCCTTCATCTATTAACCTTGAAACTGCTTCTTGAATTTGAAGATAATTATGATCTGGTTTACTGATTTCCGTGATTCCAGTACAGCTAAAATTCTCTTCACCATCGAATACTGATAAAACATAGATTCCTGAGTTAAAGTCTTCTCTAAGCTGAAGATATAGACCTTGGATAGAAGCTATCTTCAAGCTTCTGGAAGGCCGAGGAACTTCTAACAACTTGTCCCTAAATTCAATTATGATCTTTTCTCTTCTTCTAATATAGTCTAGGGCTTTTAATGCATATTCTTCAGCTATCTTCCATTCAAGTTTAAGAGAAGTAAAAGCTGAGTAAGAATATTCATCTAATGCTTCAAGCAGTATTTCATCTATCTCATCAGGTTTGTATACCTGGGCTTCTTTATACACCTGCCCCCACTCTATCTTCTCTATTAACCCAGCACTTTCCGGTTCATGGAGAGCTATGAATTTTCTCTCCCCTAGCCTGATAACATTATACATTATCGTTTCGAGAGGTATCCCGAATACTCTTCTCAGGATTATCATAAGATAGGCTAAGCCGAGCCTAAGTAACTCGGGATCTTCCTCTAATCCTACTTCAATTATTGCTCCGTAAGTGTAATCTTCATATTTCCCATATGTTGGAGCAGCTACAACTATTGATCTCTTATCTCTATAGAATAATGTTTCATCTCCCTTTCTCATCATCTTCTTCTTTTCACCTATTACGACCCATTCAACTCTATTAGGTATCTTAACATATTTGCCGAATCCATCCATCGGTGGGTGAACAACACAAAATACATTCGAATGCAGTTTACCCTGTATATAATCTCTCCAAATATTTGGTTGTTCACTCCAACTCTCCTTTACTCTCTCGTATTCTTCAAGAGCATATGCTGTCCCCTCATATCTTCTCAGTGTTCTCTCTCTTAAAGGCTCAACAGTTATTGATGTAACAGTTCTCCCTCCTCCAAGCCTATGATGTGTAACTATGCCGTCGCTAGTATAATCGATAGCGCCTGGCTGAAATTTTTCAACAAGGTCACAGTGGCTAACATCTTCAAGCCTATTAGTTGAGCCATCTTCTTCTATCTTAAGCCTCTTTATCCCGTATGGTGGCGCATACTCATAGAAGTTCATCTGCCTCCAGACCCTCTTCCCAGCCCTAGATAGCTCTAAACCATCGAAGAGGCCTAGATTCTTCAAGAAATCTATTTCTTGATTAGTTAAATCTTTCTTTAATATTGGAGACTGGATTTTCAATAATGTTTCAAAGAGTGTTGAGTACTTGTTTCTCGGGTTTACTACTACTTTCTCAAGAGAAATATTAAGCCACTTCTCTACAGTTTTTACACCTCTTGATAGCAAGTCATAATCCCATGATCCTTGTGGAATTACGACGGTTTCTGTTGATTCTGTCTCCATTCTTCTACCCTTCCTACCTTCTCTTTGGTAAAATTCTCTTAGATTATCTGGTAGACCGATATGTATGATTCTTAATACTTCTCCAATATCTATTCCTTGTGATAGTGTTCTAGGAGATACTAAGACTTTAACAAGACCAGACCTTACAGCATCTTCAATTTCTCTTCTTATCTCCCTCGATATTAGATGGTGGTGGGATGCAACCCGTTCTCTTCTCCCAGTCCTCTCAATTATTCTTCTAGAGATTTCTTCTGCTCTCTCAATACTCCTAGTAAACACCAATGTGATTACTTCATCATGTACATAGTTTGATAGTATCTCTACTGGATCTGACCATGGTTCAGGAGCAGGTATACCTGCATATCTTAAAGCATCCCAGACTCTATAAACATTTTGTTGAAATAATTTAAAATCTTCCAGTGAGTCAAGTATGTCTCTTCCTACACCCATCTGCTCTAGTTTATCTTTAAATTTTCTAGCTTCTTCCCATAACCTTCTAAGATTCTTTCCTAATACGATGTAGACCCTGTTCTTTGCTTTAAAAGCTTTTCCTGAAATGATCTTTGTATCCCTACCATTTATCGTGGAAAGATATTCGGCAACCTCCTCAGGGTTTGCAAGCATAGCAGTCATGAAAGCAAATTGAATATTCTCTCCAGTAATCTTTACAAGTATCTTTAGTATAGAGAAGAGTAAAGCGATCTCTCTTGGACCGTAAAAATCAAAATCATCTATAACTATTAGCCCCATCTTCCGGAAGAATGAAGAGAGTACTCCATTACCTTGTAGAGCTGTCTTCTTAACTTCGTTAAGTAGAAACGCAGGGTTAGTGACTACAAGATCTGATTCAGAGATAATTCTTTTAACATTCCTAAATCCTTGCTTTGATATCAACTCCTGTTTTCTCGCTGCATCAAGAATCATTATCTTCATACTTAGGTCATGACAGTACTGGCTGAGCCTATTTAGCTGGTCATACGCTAATGCTAAAGTTGGGTAGATAGATAATGTTTTAATCTTCTTTTCTACTGTATAGAGGAACCATGCTTCAGTTTTTCCTGAGCCCGTACCAGATTTCAAGATTATATTATAACCATCTCTTAAAGCTTGAAGAGATTCTAATTGATGTCTATAAAGCTTCTTACCTACTAGCTCCATAGTTTTCTTAGTAGAACCCTTCGATAATTCTGGAATTATCTCTTCAAAAGATTTCTCTGTAAATTCTGGGGCTTCTCCTGATTGATCGAAAAAGTAGTAGCTGTAGCCTAGCATGTCTAGTAGGCTTCCAGTCTCAATCCTAGGTCTCTCCATCTATAGTCAAGTAAATGCAATCCCCTAGTATAAAGATAAAGAGGTAAATTTTTTATAAGTTACCGTAATCAATTTCTTCTAGATTATGAATATTAGAGTTGGATGTTGTGGATGGTGTATTAAAGGTGGAAAAAGAGAATATTGTAAAGTCTTCGATACAGTAGAAGTTCAAGAAACATTCTATAAGCTCCCTAAAGTAGAGACTGTAAAGAAGTGGAGAGAAGAGACTTCTTCAGAATTTGTCTTCAACATGAAGGCGTGGCAGGCAGTTACTCATCCACCAACTAGCCCAACTTGGAGGAAAAGCGGGGTAAAAATAGCTCGGTCAAAGATTAGTAGATATGGTTCTCTTAAACCTACTGATGAAAATTTTCAAGCATGGGAGAAGACGTTAGAAGTAGCAGAGACCATGAATGCTCGGGTGCTGGTTGTCCAGACCCCTGCCTCGTTCAGCTATAGTAAAGATAATCTAGAAAATATTGTAGAATTTTTCTCTAGAGCTAAGAGAGGTTCAAGCATTATAGGGTGGGAGCCTAGAGGGGATTGGAGAGAACATCTAGATGAAGTTAGAAGAGTCTGCATGGAGCAAGATGTTCTACATATTACTGACCCATTTAGATGTGAGAATGTTTCTATACATAACATAAGATACTATAGGCTTCATGGGATAGGAAGTAAAGAAGTAAACTATTCATACAGATATACTGTAGATGATCTGAAGAAATTGATAGAATTACTTTATAGAGATAAAGATAAGGGGGTAGAAGAAGTATACGTAATGTTCAATAATATCTCTATGCGGGAAGATGCATTAAACTTTAAGAATCTTGTTCTAAAACATCTTTAAAGCTTTGAGAATTCTTACTGAGCCCCTGAATCCACCATCAAATACTACTAGTTTTTATTCTAATCGATTATCTGATTCTAAGCCGTGTAACACCTAACTTTTTGTGAAGTTTAAGAGATGTATGCCATGGATTTCTTGAATTCTGTCAAGATCCGTTCATATTCACGTTTCTGTTCAGGCGTTATACTTGGCTTAATCTTCTCAAGAGCCATTATGAAGTGTCTCATACTTACTTTCTCTATGTTAATGTTTTCACGCATAGCTATGATTGCTGCCTCTCTGCATACTGCTTCAATGTCTGCACCTGTATATCCTTCGGTCATGGCTGCAAGCTTGCTTAGGTCAACATCATCTGATAGAGGCATCTCGCGGGTATGTATTTGGAATATTTGGTATCTTCCATCAACGTCTGGTGGAGGAACGTATATTACTCTATCAAACCTTCCAGGTCTTAGTAATGCTGGATCAAGTATGTCTGGTCTATTTGAGGCTCCGATAACTACCACACCTTTCAGAGTCTGGATTCCATCCATCTCAGTTAATAACTGATTCACAATTCTATCTGTTACGCCTGCATCAGCATGTAAGCCTCTCCTTGGAGCGATAGCATCTAATTCATCGAAGAATATTATGCAAGGTGCAGTCTCTCTAGCTTTTCTAAATATCTCTCTTACTGCTTTCTCTGATTCTCCAACCCACTTACTTAATACTTCTGGACCTTTTACACTAATAAAGTTGGCTTCAGACTCTGTTGCAACTGCTTTAGCGAGAAGTGTTTTACCTGTTCCAGGTGGACCGTAAAGTAGTATGCCTCTAGGAGGTCTTATTCCAAGCCTCTTGAAGACTTCAGGATATTTTAACGGCCATTCAACAGCTTCTTTAAGTTCTTGCTTGACAGTTTGGAGGTCTCCTACATCTTCCCATTTAATATTCGGGATCTCAAGAATTACTTCTCTTAGAGCGGATGGCTGAATCATTCTTAAAGCATTTGCAAAGTCTTCTCTTGTAACTTTCAGCTGTTCTAGTATCTCTGCAGGTATAACTTCTTTCTCAAGATCTATTCTAGGTAAGAATCTTCTAAGTGCATTCATTGCTGCTTCACGGCATAAAGCTGCAAGATCGGCACCTGTAAATCCATGAGTAATATCTGCAATCTCATCTAGATCAACGTCTTCTGCTATAGGCATTCTACGCGTATGTATCTGAAGAATTTCTTTCCTACCATTCCTATCGGGGACACCTATCCTAATCTCTCTGTCGAATCTTCCAGGTCTTCTTAATGCAGGGTCTATGGCCTCAATCCTGTTAGTTGCGCCTATCACGATTACTTGACCTCTACCTTTCAATCCATCCATTAAGGCAAGTAGCTGGGAGACAACCCTCCTCTCTACTTCACCTGTTACCTCACTCCTCTTAGGAGCTATTGCGTCGAGTTCATCGATAAAGATTATGCTTGGAGCATTCTGCTCTGCTTCTTGGAAGACTTCTCGAAGTCTAGCTTCACTTTCACCATAGAATTTACTCATAATCTCTGGTCCGTTTATTGAGATAAAATGGGCTCCTGTCTCATTAGCTATGGCTTTCGCAATCAAGGTTTTACCTGTTCCTGGAGGACCGTAAAGTATTACTCCTTTAGGTGGATCAATACCTAAGTGGCGGAAGAGCTCTGGATGCTTTAACGGTAGCTCAATCATCTCTCTTATCCTTTGTAGTTCTTCATGTAATCCACCTATATCCTCATAGGTAACCCCCGTTGTCTCTTCAAGCCTCTTAACTGGAGAAGTACTAACTTCAACAACAGTGTTCTCTGATACTATTACTGCGTGCGTAGGTGCAGTAGATGTTACTTTTAGCTCTATACCCATGCCGAGTATCGGTACGACTACCGTGTCCCCCTTCATAACTGGTAGGTTTAGTAGCTGGCTCTTGACAATCCGTGCGAAATCTCCAACGAATGGTAGAGTCTCATATGGTGCGAGGACGATCTTCGTTGCAGGCTTAGCATTTGCTTTAGATATCCTAACATACTCGCCGACTGATACACCTGCATTCCTCCTCACCTCACCATCAATCCTAATCAAACCCATACCGTCATCCTCCTTGTATGGTGGCCATACGATAGCGATAGTAGTCCTCTTACCATTAATCTCGATGAGATCTCCAGGGCTGAGATTAAGCTCTCTTATAGCCCTACTATCTACTCTTGCAATCTTCCTCCCAATATCCCTCTGCCTAGCTTCAGCGACACGAAGCTGAGCCTCTTTCTTCCCCCCTCCACTGTTGCTCCACATACCCTAAGCTCTAACATATTACTTGTGATACAACCATATAATGATTTTCCCTCGACAATCTACAACATTAGCAGATTAGATTAATATAATTGGAGAAATGACAAATAAGATTCGTAAACATATTAAGAGGGGAAAAGAATAGTGACTTCCAATTATTTTCATTGAGACTCTGAATTAAGTAAAAGATAATTAATAGAAGCAAACATTATTTTCGACAGGATTGAGTGTAGATTTTTCAGATGAATGGCTTAGACGCCAAATAAGGGAGTTTAACAGAGACATCCCCCGTATTAGACTTCCTATCACCCTCCTGCTAGAGATGGATACGCCTTACGTAGAAACTATCGGAGGAGAACGCCATTATTTTGATAGAAAAGAACTAAGGGAGTTAGCAGAGATGCTTCCAGGGGAATTATTGGATAGGTTGAGATTACCACTCGTGTTTAAGAGAAGCCTTGAAGTAGGAGAAAGCCTATACTTCCTAGATGGAGGAGAAGTTGAAGTCGAAGTTTTAAAGAAGCTAGTAGGATTAAGTTATATACCATCTAGGGGAAGACAATACTATACGTATAAGCCTATAATTTCTAAGTTGATTTCTAGGTTTCCGTCTATAGTAGTTATAGGAGTTATCTAGCAGACAGTCTTCTCACAGCTCTGTATAATGGTATTGCAACAGCAATACCGATTATCACTTGTCCAAAATTAACTGGGACTTCGGCAACTGCATAGTATCCTAAGATAAATTGTTCATAGATAAAGTATCCTGAAACCATTATTAATCCTGAAAGTAGTAGAACAAGCAGAAGTAATCCTTCTGATCTCCTAGACTTTACAGTTAAGTATAATGGTGTTGCAATCGCTAAAACAGCTAGAGGATACCAGATTGATGGAGGGATAACACCCACAGCTGACATGACCATGATGAATGATGCTTCAAACTCCCCAGAGAGAATATACAATCCAACGATGAGGATTACGAAAAGGTAACCTGCTGAAACAATCAAAGATAGTATGAATATTCTGAACGTCTTCTCTCTACCCGTTAACTTAAGAGCTAGATATCCAGCAGCCCAACCTTCAGCAGCTTTTATCAGTAGAGTGGCTGGAGCATAGACTGTATACCCGAGGAGAAGGTCTGCTAAAGCTGAACCTACACCTCCTGCAAATGCTCCGATAAATGGCCCAAAATATAATGCTGTGAAGTAAACCATTGTCTCCCCTAAATTAAAATAGCCGCGGGTAGCTGGAACATATATTGTAAAAATAGCTGTTGCCGCTGCTACTAAGGCTGTAGATAGTGCTAGTTTCGCTGCTCTCAACCCTACAGTTGAGCTAGACCTCATTCCGTTAAGTTGCTTTCAAAAATAATATATAAGGTGAACCCTATATATAGGAGGATGAAAATACAGCTAGTCTGCCCTAAATGCGGAAATAGGCAAACAGATACAGGCGGGATGATGTCCACATGTGTATGTGGAACACCTTTCCTCGTCGATCACTACGTAGAAAAGTATGGTTCGGAGTTGGTGAAGGTATGCTCCTCAAGACCTAGAGGCGTTTGGAGATATCTTGAGTTTCTACCAAGTCTTAAAGCTAGTCCAGTATCAATAGGTGAAGGTGGAACGTTCTTACATCATTCAGAAGGTCTAGGTAGGCAGATCGGTTTAAGAAGACTTTACATAAAGAATGAGGCTACGAATCCCACCGGAGCATTTACAGATAGGGGTGCATCTATTGAACTAACTAGAAGTGTCGAAATCGGTATTCAGAAGATATTATGTGTAGCTTCAGGGAATCTCGCAGTCTCGATAGCGGGATACTCAGCTAAAGCTGGTATACCATGTTCAATCTACCTAAAACAGGGGGTTGAACAGGTAAAGTTGCTTCAAGCTTTAGCATACGATGCAGAAGTATTCCTAACAAGCGATCCACTGCTCACGACAAAACTATTACAAGATTCTATAGGGTACTATTTAATTACATCTTTAAATCCTCTACTTATAGAAGGCTACAAAACCTGTATGCTTGAGATTCTAGAGCAATTTAATTGGAGCCCTCCAAACTGGGTCTCAATACCTATTGGAACTGGAGCCCATTTAACTGCATGCTGGAAAGCATTAAGAGAGGTAGAAAGAGCAGACTTACTAAAAGATAGCCTGCCAAAGATCGTGGGGAGCCAAATCTCCTCATGCGCCCCTATTGCTGAAGCCTATAAGAAAAACAAAGATAATGTAGAACCATTAAAAGTAGATAGAATAATATTCACAGATATTGCTGAACCTAATCCACCATGGGCTTACACGGCTTTAAAAGCAGTAAGGGAATTAGGTGGAACAATCCTTACAGTAGATGAAGAACAATTAATAAATGCTATCAAGATTCTCGCAAAGAATGAAGGAATACTAGCTGAGCCGGCTGCAGCCGTAGCTCTTGCAGGCTTGATTGATGCAGTAAATTCAGGAGTTATCAAAAGAGATGAATCAGTTGTCTATATTGTTACAGGGTCTGGAATGAAGGATCCTACAATTATACAATCATTCACTGAAAGCAAGAACTTTACAGATTTAGGAAGGGAGAAACAGATAGGTCTCACTAAGAAGAAGATCTTGGAGTTGCTGATAGAGAAGCCATTACATGGATATATGATTCAGAAAGAATTAGCTCTAAGATATGGAATTAAGATAAGCTTACCAACAATCTATGAGCATCTTAGAGACCTCAAGATGATAGGTTTAATACAGCAATCTTTCTCAAGTAGAGGAAAATCAAAGAGACCAAGAAAGGTATATCATGTAACTGAGATAGGTAGACAGGCTTACAGAAAACTCTCTTAATACAGTATTGAAAATTCATTGAATTCTCCTATATATTCTTCCCACTCAACTTCAATATTTGTTACCTTTGCACCTGGTGGACCAACCCAACACCATGATAGTAGCTTCTTGATATCTTCTTTCTCTCCCTCAAATACTGCTTCAACTCTTCCATCTGGGAGATTTCTTATCCAACCTTTTATGCGAAGTTTATCAGCCATCTTCTTAGTATTTGACCTATAGAAGACTCCTTGAACTCTACCTTCGATAATAATGTGAGCACGTGCTTTCAAAAAGACCACCACTATTTACTAGGAGTAATATTCAACTATGTTATTTTTAATTTTAACTTTTAAAATGAATAAGCTGGCATAGAAAACGTAATTATATAGAATCTGAATACTCTCCCATTGGATTGAAGGCTCAGGTAGTGGTTGTAGGAGGAGGTGCTGTCGGCTTAATAGCAGCTAAGACCTTGATTGAGAATGGCTTAGAAACAATTCTGGTTGAAGAACATGAAGAGATCGGAGTTCCAGAGCATTGCGCTGGACTATTTAATATTGTCAACTTTAAAAGACTAGGATTACAAATCTCAGAGAAGTATGTTGAAAATACTGTAAGAGGAGCGGTTTTTCATTCACCTATGGGGAGGAAAATCGAGCTAGATGCTGAAAGGAGGGTTGCAATAGTAACATCAAGGAGATCTTTAGACTCTTTCCTAGCAGAAGAATTTGAAAGAAAAGGTGGAAGTTTAATATTAGGAGATAGGGTAGTAGATGCGATTAGTGTAGACAACGTTTTAATAGTGAAGACGAGGAGAGGTTTGGAGATAAAAGCGGAGATGCTAGTAGATGCGGAGGGTATGGCCTCCATCCTTCTTAGGAGGATCCTAAATAAGACTACGAAGAGCGAGATGTGGATTCCTATAATCCAGTTGTGGGTGAAAGACCATTCACTAGACCCTAGATACGTCTACTTATTTTTCGAAGAATATCTACCAGAATTCTTTGCTTATCTTATACCTATAAATGATGAGGCAGGCAAGCTTGGAGTTGCATCAAAGAATAACTTAAGAATTAAATTAAACAAATTCATAAAAGATAGATTTTCAGGAGTCAAGATCATTAGGAGTGTATCTCATGCTGTATATACGGGTAGACCCCTAAAACTAGACCTCGATTCTAAAATCATACCGGTTGGAGATGCTGCTGGCCACGTTAAAGCTAGTACTGGTGGAGGTGTGATAATGGGTGGGTTAATTGCAAAAAGTATTTGCAGAATCATTGCTTCGAAGCTTACGGGATCGCATACAGACATTAATCATGATAAAGAAGTAGTAAAATCTCTTACAAAAGAGCTCGATAGAATTGCTAGTATAATGAAGATCTTTAGAAGTTTACCAGTTCAAGTTATTGATAAATTATTTGAGATCGTTGATAAAAGTGGTTTGGTGGAAGAATTGCCCGATAAGTTGGACATGGATCTCCAGTATACATCGATTTCAAGATTCTTGATAAACCCTCATAACATCGCTAGGCTTCTATTAGGTTCTCTAACCTAAATTTGGGATTAAGGTTAGACTCCTGCTTTACTCAACCTATTCTAGTAGAGATATTGATTTCAATTTATTGATAAGATTGATGATGGGTTCTCTTACTTCGTCTCTAGGTATATTGCTGACTTCTGAGAATTGGTTAATAACTTCGTTTACGGTTTTTCCATCACATATACTCCAGATATATGCGACGACTTCATCAACCCTGAATGCTTTGTCTTCTTCATTCACGAGGATTATTGACTCACTCTCTCTCACCAATGCTCCTTTACGTTTTAATCTAGCTTCCTCCATGACTTATTGTTCATAGACTTGTATATAAGTATTGTAGGAGCTTCTAGGATCCTGTCAACTAGGTAATACTCTTCCTCTGTTTTTTATTATTATGTGTAGGTTTCTTGTTATTGCTATTGTTGATGCATAGTCTTCTAACGACTTAATCCTCCATGTATTTACATTATTGTAGAA
>Ga0209183_1000214_pt1 | contig 27576 bp, 32 predicted proteins | sample LHCtaG_2_FD_184120 | JGI IMG/M metagenome (GOLD analysis project Ga0209183, IMG submission 184120) | Hot spring microbial communities from Little Hot Creek, USA to study Microbial Dark Matter (Phase II) - LHC4sed_replicate (SPAdes)... | ecosystem: Environmental > Aquatic > Thermal springs > Hot... | reverse complement strand
AAACAGGTATGAGCTTCTATCGAAGAGAATCACGACATTAAAGATATAGACCAATAGGGATGGGTATGATTATGAGCTAGAGAATGCTGTAAGATTGATGGAGAAGGATAAGAAAGAAGTTACAAAGAAGATTATTGAAATGCTATCTATAAGGAGGCTTGTAGGATGCTTGGAGTAAGGGATAGCGTTGAATTAGCCATTCTTACAGTAGAGCTACCATTACATTTGCCTATAACTAGACTTAAAGGATTGCTAGGATTTACACCAAATAAGAATGAGAAACGATATGACCATGAACTTAGAAGACATGTTGCAGGGTTTGCAGTAAATCTATACATGAAAGCCAAGAAACATGTAAATGTTTTAAATAAGGTTGCCGAGGTAGTTAACAGTCTACCGAAAGAGAAAGCGCTCTACAAAATACAGTTGATGATTTTGAAATCTTTGAGGAAAGCGTATCTTCTGACGACAAACTCTACTGGCCGATGAGTGGTAAAAGCTGTCGGCTGGCAGGGTAAGGGGCATGATCCCGATACGTAACGGTACAAGCTAGATCCCCGCCAACGATAGCTACTTTAACTCGTCGGCCAGCTCCTCTCCCTAAATTATATATTTACTATGATGCTTACAGATAAAAGATAATAAGAGACACAGCCAAACATTATTTTAGGATTAGATGATAGGCTTAGGAAGAGGTGCCTGATCTAGCTTGGAGATACTAATACTAGCAGAGCATAGAAGAGGAGAGATAAGAGAAATAACCTTCGAGATGCTTGCCAAGGGTAGAGAAATAGCTCAAAAAACTAATTCAAGACTATCTACAATCATTTTAGGGAAGAATATTAGGGATAAAGTAGAAGTACTGGCGAGATACGCTGATAGAGTTTTAATGATAGATGATGATAGGTTTGAGTTCTTCAATTCTGATTTATATCAACAAGTATTATCTAACATTATTAGAGAAGTGAAGCCCATCTTAACAATGATAGGGCATACGTCTTACGGGGTTGATCTTGCTCCAAGCCTAGCAACATCCTTAAACATACCTCTTATAACAGATTGCTTAGACTTAGATATTCAGGATGGACGGCTAATCGCAGTACGCCAAATGTATGGTGGAAAGATTTATGCTAGATTAAATGTGAGGAAATCTGAAAGTTATATTGCAACTATCAGGCAAGGTGTAATCACAGCTAGTGAGGGAACTCTTAAAGGAGAAATAATCGAGCTTCCCCCACCTAGTATAATTGAACCTGTAAAGAAAAAGTTCATAGAATATGTTCTTCCAAAGATTGGAGAAGTAGATATTACGTCTGCTGACATACTTGTTGCAATAGGTAGAGGGATTAAAGATCAAGCAAATATACCTCTTGCTGAAGAATTAGCTAAGACTCTAGGAGGGGTTTTAGCATGCTCTCGACCTATCGTAGATAAAGGATGGCTCCCCTCGGATAGGCAAGTTGGCTCATCGGGGAAAACTGTTAAACCTAAACTCTATCTAGCACTCGGTATCAGTGGAGCATTCCAGCACATTATAGGTATGAAGAGCTCACAGTTAATAATAGCCGTGAACAAAGACCCGAATGCACCTATATTCAACGTAGCACATTACGGTGTAGTTGAAGACTTATTTAAGATAGTACCAATACTCACTGAAAAAATAAAAGAACTAAAGAAGAAAACATCTTAGTTACCAACCAGCACCAAATAATTTCCCAAGAAAATAATTTCAAAAATTTACCCTTCTTTAATAATCTCTTCTAAAAATTGTATAAGTTTTGGTGAGAGCTTATCACTAAACTTCGTAGGAGATACTCTCTTCAAGCTATCGTATGCATTCATCTTACTTAGTGATTTCTCTAGAGAATCTTTTCTAATCCTATTCTGGTGAGCGACATATATCATGTTAACTCTTTAAACCGCTTCTTTAGATGGTGCCCAATGTATTATCTCTGATAAGTAGTAGGCTAAAGTATCTTCTAATGAAAGTACTTCTACGCCATCACCATCTATCTCGACCAAGATAAAATCGAAAGGTATATCTAAACCAACGAAGTCAATAACTGTATCTGTTTCTTCTAGAATCCATGGAGACCTAAGATGCTCTTTATGCTGTTTAAATCCAAGCATCTGGAGTATTCCAGGATTATTGTAAAGCTTAGGCGAATAGACATCTACTTCGAAAGTTGTACAATATCCATTTGTGTAGTATGCTGCAGCCATGCCCCTAAGAATCTTTATTTCAGAAGCATCTCCTAGGATCCTTGTAGCAATATATGCTAGAATTCTAAGATGATTATATGGATATCTAAGTCTTTTAGCTTTCTCTATAATCTTCTTAAATTCTTCATTCAATTATCTCAACCACATGATGCTTGTCTGAAACATAGTAGACCTTTACGTTACGTAATCCCTCGGACAGTAGTCTCTCTATCTTAACTCTGAAGCCCCGCTCAGTCTCTTCATTATATTGACTAAATCTTTTACCAGCTAGCTCCCCTAATATGATAGTTGAATCATCAAGTATTGGCTCCATCCAGTCATAGAATCTGCTAGCCTTACTTAAAAATTTATTTGATACGAGGCTCATAGAACTCTCTAGGAATATTAGGGAGTTTATGAATTAAAGAGTTCACCTTTCTTCCATCCTTCCTCCTATAATTCTGTTAATCCGTAGGAAAACTTATACCTAATCGATCTTAGAGAAGTCTTACACCTAAAGAAAGAGGGAAATTTGTTAATATTTGTAGAATCCTCTTCCTGATGTCTTCCCTATCCATCCTTTATTCACGTAATCCACTATTAATGGACAGGGATTGTACATCTCCATCTTATACTGGTTGTATAGTTGTTTTAGTTTCTCAAGTATATTGTTTAATCCTTTCTTGTCAGCGTATTCGCATGGCCCCTGCGGCCATCCCGTTCCGAGCTTCATCCCCGTATCTATGCTTTCAGGTTCCGCTACGTCATCATGTATGAGCCATGCTGCTTCATTTACAGCTACTGCCCAAGACCTCTCATAATCATATTCATCTGATAGTTCAAATGGTATTCTCGGTCTACCCTTAGACCAATCATAGAAGCCTACCCCCGTTTTCTGTCCAAGCTTCTTCTCTTTAAGAAGTGGTTCTATAACTTCGGGGCACGGTTTAAATCTTTCTCCGTAGGCTTCATAGAGTACTCTACCTACTTCATACGCTATATCTAGCCCTACGTAATCACATAGCTCAAACCATCCCATTGGAAAGCCTCCACTATATTTTACCGATGAATCTATACCTTCCATAGTCGCTTCTTTTCTATAGTACGTCCAGAAAGCTTCATTGAATACTAAACCGAGAATCCTATTAACTATGAATCCTCTAACATCTTTCTTGCATAGTATAGGTGTCTTACCCAGAGCTTTACTCAACTCGATTATCTTCTCTACGGTATCCTCGCTTGTCTTCTCCCCTCTAACTACTTCTATTAATTGCATTAACTGAGGAGGGTTAAACCAATGCATCCCAACTACTTTCTCAGGTCTCTTAGTTGCTCCGCCCATCTCACTAATACTCAATGTAGATGTATTTGATGCCAAAATAGCGTGAGGAGGAGCGAGCTCATCAACTTTACTGAAGATCCTTTTCTTTAGATCGATGTTTTCAGAGACAGCTTCTACCATTAAGTCTATTTCTCTCGTAGCTTCTTCGTAAGAGACTGTCGTCTTAATCCTTGAGAGAGCTGCTTCTGCATCTTCCTTCCTAATCCTCTTCTTCTCTACGAATTTGTTTAAGCTCCATTCAATATTCTGTAGAGCTTTCTTTAATATCTCCTCGCTTACATCTACGAGGTTAACATTGTAACCCTTCATAGCGAGTACTTGTGCAATCCCATGCCCCATTACTCCTGCACCAATAACTGCAATATTCCTAATCTCTCTACTCAAAACAAGACACCTCAATCATGTTTATAGTTAATGAAATATATACGTTTTCAGTTGCAATATTATTCTCTCTTCTCGGCAGGTCTGAACTCATACGTAACCCTTCCATCTTCGCTGACTCTTGGAGCAAGCTTTACCTTCATACCCACCTTAACATCTTTCCTCTTTACATCTTTTAACCATGCAAGTGCTTTTACACCTTCTTTCAGTTGAGCAATTGCAACTGTGTATGGCTGCTGGTCCTGGAAGCTTGTAGGTCTAACAATTATATGAGTAAAGGTTACGATCTCTCCTTCACCGCTAAGCTCAACCCAATCCATCTCAGATGAATAACATTCACCGCAGTCTGCCACAGGCGGGAAATAGAGTTTACCGCATCTTCTACACTTCGTTCCATATATTTTCCCCTCTCTCAAACCATCCCAGAACTTCTTTGTCTTGCTTATCGGTATATTATATGAGAGTTCAAGTCTACGTGAAGGTAGAGTTGGCATCTCACTCAATCCTTCTCACCTCCTCAGTATTGTTACATAACAATAATGTCCTGTAAACTATTTAAGCTTGTTTAGATTTTTACCTTAGACTAGATCCTGTCGGCTAGGTAATACCTTTCGTGTACTATAGTTGGATAATAGCTTCTCCAGCCCATTACCTAAAGAACTCATCTCTAAATTCTGTATCATAGGTGTATGATTATTGATGCTATTGTTACTAGGGCTTTGTATGTTGATGCAAGCTTCTCATACCTTATAATTATCCTCCTGAATGATTTTAGCCATCCAAAGAATCTCTCTACAGCAGACCTCATCCTTCTATAGATGCTTATATTATATGATTTAGGCTTCCTACCATCCATAGTGTTTACAGGTATGTTAGCTTCTATCCCCATGGATTCTAGATATCTCCTTATACCTTCTGTATCCTATGCTGAGTCTGCGTATAGCTCTCTAGGCTTCCTATCTAATCCTTCTACAAGCTTCTTAGAGTCATGCTCGTTCCCAGGCCCTATAATAATGTTTAGAGGTATTGAAGGCTCATCTACAGCAACATGTATCTTTGAGCCTTTCTTATGCTTGAATCCATTGTATCCTATAAGCCCCCCTTCTTAGTCTCTACTGTTGAGCTATCTACAGAGACTCTATCATAACATCTCATAGATACCAACACCTTGAATATCCTATCCCATACATCTTCATCCTGCCATCTCTTAAGCTTCTTCCAAGCAGTCTTATATGAGCCATACCTAGTAGGCATATCCATCCACCTACAACCAGTAGTAAGAACATATAGTATACCGTTAAAGACTATCTTATCATCAGCTTTAGGCCTACCAACCCTAGCCTTAGGAGGAAGAAGAGGCTTAATAACCTACCATTCACCATCAATAAGCTCACAAAACTCCATAAAGAAAACTATCCCAAGCAAGCTTAAATAGTTTAGAGATGAGTTCAAAAGATTAAAAACTTATAAATAAGAAGAGCTTAAATAAAAGTTAACAGGATCAGGTCGTCATCGTAAGCTTTACCAACGATAGCTACATCATAACCTATAGACTTAAGGTCATTAAACGTCTTATAGAGGAATCTTATATTGTCTTTCAACCCCTTCTCGCATCTATGGTATACGTGGTCTATGTCTGCTAGAACCTTCAGTATTCCATCTTTAAAGTATAGGTATATTGCTCCTGGATGTAGGGTAAGCTTTCCTCCACTTTTTAAACTACTTAGACCATAATATTCACATTGAACTTCTACACTATCTATATAGTCATCTAGAGGTTCTGGTAATCCGTCGTCTATAATACTTCTAATACTGCTCCACACTTCAAGCATTTTATAGTAACTGAGAATATGTCTCTACAGCATGAACCATCAACTTCTACAAGCTCATAGCCATCATGGTCTTCAGAGTCTATGATTGTATGGCATATTGGGCACTCAACCTTTCCATCTATAGACTCAACCCTGTAAACCTCCTCCCCCCATAACCATCAATCACTACTCAGTAGAAAACTAACCATAAACATTCTAGACCTAATTACATTGGTATACTCTTACTCTATACACTCTCTTAGGCTTACTTCTAAGCCTAGAACCACATCTAAGACAATACTTAGAGTCTATCAAGAATGCTTCTCTAAATGATGAGCAGTACCTATACCCCTTACGGTATCTCAGGCTCTTCAAGCCAACTATAGGGTTCATGAAGCTTAGCTCAAGAATACAGTCATCTATACTCCTCTGACCATGCTCGAATATCTCTACATACCCATCTGTCTTCCTAACCATAAGCCATAAATCGATATATCTATCTCTAGAGCCATCAAATATCATGGATGCTACGTCTCTAGGTATATGTATCCTAACATATTCATCATATAGTAATGTTCTACTATATGTTACCCCTCTAAGATACAATACTACTCTACATGACCTGCTAAGCCCTGAACCCCTCCCCAGCGACTGGCATGTCTAAGTGTGGAGGCAGGCTAGAAGTAATAGTTCCTAGAAGTAATAGTTCATGGTAGATGTAGTTTGAGGTGTGGGAGTGGGCTGGGGGTGGTGTAGACTAAACCTCACACCCCCAGCTGAGAGGTCCAATACCTTGGATGAGGTAGGCAGTCATGCATACACGCCCTAAATACAACAGGCATTAGATAATCCATCTTCACTACCTAGTCTTATCTCTTACTCTATTTTCAGGATAGTGTAGAAGAGATAAATCCATATGCTTACATATCACATGTATGTTTGCTGCTAAACCGTTAGGATTCGATGATGCTGGACAAGCGAGGCTTTGGAGGCTGGGGATATCCGGGATATATGAGAGGCATAGAAAAGTCTTCGGAGACCATAGGTTAGACCGAGACCTTAGAAACCTCTTGGATAACCTAGACTATCCATTGAATATTTTATCCATTAAGCTACCGTATCAGGTAAAGATCGCTAGAACTAGAGAGTTCATGGAAGACCTCGACAGGTTCAGGGTATATTCTTCGAGGTATCTTAGAAGGATTGCTGAACAGCTATACAGAGATGTCAGGGAAGTTATTGGTGGGGTGTTCGTATCTAAGGTGGGTGAAGAAGATGTCTAGAAAAGGGATGAAATACAGACCATTAGAGGTCAGGATAAAACTCTATAATGAAGTTCATAGACTCCGAAAACTTAGACTGTCACATAGAAGGATAATAAGAGAAATCGAAAGGAGGTATGGCATCATACTTTCACGTTCCCATGTAGAGTATTGGCTTAAAGGAAGAGACCCTAGAAGAAGATTTAACCTATTACCTGGAGAGATCAAAGCATCCAAAGAATTAGCATACATTCTCGGCGTGGTTGCGGGAGATGGGTATACTCAAGCTTGGGGACGACAACGTATAATCGCTCTCACAACAAAGGATGTTGAGTTTGCCATGGAGTTTAAGAGATGTCTAGAAATAGTAGGTAAATGTAAACCGATGATTAGATTAAGATATGGACGCTATTATGAGGTTAAAGCAAATTCTTCAGCACTATATGACCTCTGTAAGAAACCACTAGACCTAGAAAGGCTGAGAAAATATATCGAGTATAATGAAAAGACCATTATATCATTTCTTCGCGGATTCTTTGATGCAGAAGGACATGTAAGTAAGGCATATGGATATATATACCTTTGTAACTCAGACCTACAACTACTAAACTATGTTAAACAACTCCTACTAAAAATAAGAATAGAAGCTAGCGGTCCACACCTAAGTATAAGGAAAGGCACACCGTTCTACTGCAAGAAAAATGGTAAAACTTACTTCAGAGATGGCGATAAGTATCTTCTATACATTAAGGCAAACTCGAGACAAAGATTCGCTAAGGTTATCGGCTTTACTATAAAAAGAAAGATGGAGAGGCTGTTCCCCTCCCCCAATTTTTATTTAGTCCTCCTCAATATAGTTACGTAGGCATATGAACCAACTCCTCCTATGTTATGAGCTAGTGCTACATAGTTTTTCATAGGTGCTTGACGGCTGGTTGGCTTGACTTCTTCTCTTAGTTGTTTTGTTAATTCAACCATCATTGAGACTCCTGTAGCCCCTATTGGGTGACCCTTGGCTTTCAATCCACCGTCAATATTTACGGGTATTTTTCCACCTATCTCTGTTTGACCTTCTCTAACCATCTTGAATCCCTCTCCTCTACCGCAGAATCCTAAGTCCTCATATGCCATAAGCTCGGCAATAGTGAAGCAATCATGAACCTCTGCTACATCGATATCTCTAGGTTCTAGTCCAGCCATCTTGTAAGCTATTCTTGAAGCTTTTACGGCTGCATCCAATCCTATGAAGTCGCTCCTATACGATAGGGTACCAGTTCCAGATGAAGACCCTATACCGGCTATCCATGCTGGTGTATCTACCTTTAATTCTTTTACTTTTTCCTCTGATGCTAAGACTACTGCTGCACTACCATCCGTTATAGGACAGCAATCATATAGCTTAAGAGGCCATGCAACTACATATGAAGATAATACGTCTTCTACTGTTATCTCTCTCTGTATATGTGCTAGAGGGTTCATCGCTCCATATCTATGATTCTTTACTGCAACTAATGCGAGGTCCTCCTCTGAGGCTCCAAACCTATTCATGTAAGCTGTAGCGTATAAAGCATAATAGCCTGGAAAGGTTAAACCAAAGTTCTCGAACTCCCATAAATATGAGCCTGCTCTCCCCATCAATTCAACAGCAGTAAAAGTATCAACTTCTCTCATCTTCTCAACGCCTATTACTAGAGCAGTGTCAACGTATCCGCTTGCAACCGCAGTATATGCTGAGTGGACTGCTGCACTACCAGTTGCACATGCAGCCTCCACTCTTATGAGGCTTGCACCTGTTAATCCACAATATTCAGCTATAGCTACTGCTGGAAGAGGCTCTTCATACCATACTCCTATAGTCCCAACAGATACATATGGTATCTCCCTTGGTGTCAGCCCTGCTTCTTCTAATGCATTCTTAACAGATTCGAACGCAAGTTCTCTAACATTAACATCTTGTCTTTCTCCAAACCTACTGTGACCTACGCCTACTATCGCAACCCTCCTCATCTGTGCTCACATCTAGTCTCCCTTAAATTCAGGTTTAGACCTTGACATGAATGCTTCTATCCCCCTCTTAACATCATTCGTTGAGAATAGTAGAGCCATGAGAGCCGCTTCAAGCCTTAGCCCTACTTCAAGTGGTACTTGGCTACCGAAGTTTAATGCATACTTTGCATATTTTAATCCTATCGGAGGACCATTACATAGCTTCTGAGCTAGAGATTTTGCTTCTTCTCTAAGCTTCTCGAATGGTACAACCTTGTCTACCAAGCCTAACTGGAGTGCTTCTTCAGCTTTCAATCTCTCTCCAAGCATTACCAACCTCTTAGCATTTCTTAAACCGATTATTCTTACAAGCTTCTGTGTACCTCCCCAGCCAGGGATTATTCCAAGATTTATCTCTGGGCTTCCGAGTTCAGCATGCTCTGAAGCTATCCTAAAATCACATGCTAAAGCTAGCTCCAGTCCTCCACCTAATGCATAACCATTTATTGCTGCTATAACTGGTTTAGACAGTTCTTCTATTGTTGAGAAGACTTTCTGACCTTTCCTTGATAGTTCTTCTGCCATGACCGGCGTAGCCTTGGGGAAAGCAGTTATATCTGCTCCTGCACTAAATGCTCTATCTCCTTCGCCTGTTATTATTACGCATCTTACGCCTGGATCATTATCAATTGTGGTTAAGGCATCTAGGAGCTCCTCCATCATAACACTATTTAAAGCATTTAATCTATGCGGTCTATTTAGGACTATCCAGGCAATGCGGTCTTCTCTCTCAATCCTGATTGTTTCATAAGCTTTTGACATCTACACCACCTCACACATATCTTTCATCACCAGACTATTTTAGAGTTTAGTGAGTAGATACTTCAAAGTTGTCAGCCTCTGTATCTCTGAAGTCCCTTCATATATTTCCGTAATCTTAGCATCCCTAAAGTATTTCTCAACCCTATATTCCCCCATGTATCCATATCCTCCTAATACTTGTATTGCTAAGTCAGCTGTTTCTACAGCTACTCTACTAGCATAGAGCTTAGCCATAGATGTAGCCATAGGATCCATCTGTCCCTGATCTATCAACCATGCAGCTTTATAGGTTAAGAGGCGAGCAGCCTCAATCTTAGTTGCTGCTTCAGCTAATCTACAACCTACATCTTCAAACTGTATTATCGGTTGACCGAATGCTTCCCTAGTCTTAGCATACTTAAATGCTATCTCCAATGCACCTTGAGCTGTCCCTACAGCTTGAGCTGCAACTATCACTCTACTACGGTCGAAGAACTCCATTGAGTGATAGAATCCCCTATTTAATTCTCCAACAATATTCCAATCTGTTACTTTAACGTCCCTAAGAGAGACCTCCCCCGTCATTGTACATCTAATCCCCAGTTTATGTTTCTGCTTAGTTACATCAAGCCCAGGAGTTCCTTTATCTATTACGAATAGTGTTTGTCCACGGTATGTTGGTCTAACTTTCGTGTCTGTTTGGCACAAGACTATAATCAAGTCTGCGATAGGAGCATTGGTTATAAAAGTCTTAGTTCCATTAATCCACCATTCTCCACCATATTTTACAGCTACAGTATCCAGCTTGGTTAAATCACTCCCTCTAGCAGGCTCGGTAAAAGCTGCAGCCGATATATACTCCCCTCTTACAACTTTTGGGATATATTTTTCTTTTTGTTCTTCTGTTCCATGACGTAGTATTAGCTCGCTTCCAAATGTACCTATCATCGTCGCTATCCCAAGAGATGAATCAGCTCTACACATCTCCTCCACGACTATGCATGCTTCTAGATACCCGTACCCCTGGCCTCCATAATCTTCTGGGAAGGATAAACCCACGAACCCTAGGCTTGCAGCTTTCTTGTAGAGCTCCATTGGAAATTCTTCTTTCTCATCTAGCTCCAAGGCTAGCTCTGGCTTAAACTCTTTCTCACAGAATTCTCTTACAGCTTTCTTGATCTCCAACTGTTCTTCAGTTAACTTAAAATCCATAATACATCACGCTATAATTAGTGTCTATACTCGATATAAGCATTTAAGATATTCAATCACAATTACCGTATATTCGACTCACTTACCCCAAGATTCATCTATTCCGATGAACCGTGCATGTGGATCCTAAAAGTCTAAATATGAATTTTTAAGGATTTAGGGAGGTTAAGATTGGCGGGTAAGAGCATCTTTGATAAGATATGGGAGCTCCATACCTTGTATGAGAAAGAAGATGGTGAGACATTAATCTACATTGATAGGCATTTAACTCATGAAGTTACTTCTTTTATGGCTTTTGAAGAGCTTAGAGAGAAGAGTAGGAGAGTACGTAGACCAGACCTAACATTCGCTGTAATGGATCATAATGTTCCCACAACCGATAGGCTTAAACCGATAAGAGATGAATTATCAGTAAAACAGATAGCAGCGCTTGAGAAGAATGCTAGAGACTTTGGATTAGCATTATTCGACCTATACAGCCCCTACCAGGGGATAGTACACGTAATTGGGCCGGAACTCGGTCTAACTATCCCAGGAATAACGCTTGTATGTGGAGATAGCCATACATCCACTCATGGAGCGCTGGGGGCACTAGCATTCGGAATAGGTACAAGTGAGGGGGAGCATGTCTTAGCAACCCAGACACTATGGCTTAGGAAGCCTAAGAAGATGCTCGTCAACTTAGAGGGGAAGCTGTCTGAAAATGTTACAGCTAAAGACGTAATTCTATGGGTTATCAGGAATATCGGTACAGGTGGTGGAATAGGACATATAATAGAGTATGATGGCCCAGTCGTTAGAGAAATGAATGTAGAAGAACGTATGACATTATGTAACATGGCCGTAGAGGGTGGAGCAAGAACAGCTATAATATCTCCAGATGAGAAGGTGTTCAATTATGTTAAGGGTAGACCATATGCTCCAAGCGACAATGAATTGAGTCAAGCATTAGAATATTGGAGAAGTATTGTTAGCGACTTAGATGCAGACTACCACAGGATTATCAGATTTCATCTAGATAAGCTGGAGCCCCAAGTTACATGGGGGACTAACCCTGCTATGACTGTAGGGGTTACGGAAGAAGTACCCGACCCAAGAGAATTTGATGACCCCGAAGAGAAGCAAGCTGTTGAGAGAGCTTTAAAATATATGGGGCTGCATCCTGGCATCAAGATCGCAGATATTAACGTAGATGTAGTCTTTATAGGTTCATGCACTAATGGTAGATTAACAGACTTGGTGGATGCCGCGAGAGCCGCGCTAGGCAGAAGGGTTGCGTATAATGTGAGAGCACTAGTTGTTCCAGGATCACAGCTTGTTAAGAGAAGTGCTGAGAGGCTTGGTCTCCATAGAATATTTATAGATGCAGGGTTCGAGTGGAGAAACCCTGGATGCAGTATGTGTATAGCCATGAATGAAGATAGACTCGGACCTGGAGAGAGATGTGCTAGCACATCTAATAGGAATTTTGAGAATAGGCAGGGTCCAGGTGGTAGAACCCATCTAGTAAGCCCGATCATGGCTGCTGCAGCAGCAGTCTATGGTAGATTTATAGACGTTAGAGAACTAGACCTTCCTAGTAGAGAAGAGGTGCTAGAGCATGCCAGAGCCTATTAGAGTCATTGAGGGTAAGGCAGCTCCTTTAAAGTTAGAGAATGTGGATACTGACCAGATTATTCCAGCTGAGTTCTTAAAGATACTTGGTAAGAAGGGTCTGGGAAGATACTGCTTCTACCGTTGGAGATATAATGAGAATGGAAGTCTGAGAGAAGACTTCATATTAAATAATCCAAGATATGGGGATGCATCCATACTTATAGCTGGAAAAAACTTTGGGATAGGATCTTCTAGAGAGAATGCTGTCTGGGCTCTCAAAGACTTCGGGATAAAATGTGTTATAGCTCCATCATTCGGAGACATATTCTACGTTAACTCTATTAAGAATATGCTTCTATGTATAAAGCTACCCGAAGAACAAGTAAAAATTCTTCAAGAATTAGCAGAGAAAGAAGACCTTATACTCAGGATAGATTTAGAAGAAAATACCATTAAATTCAGAGATAAGATATTAAGTTTCGAGATAGACAAAGTGGTAAGAGGGAGATTCCTCCAAGGGTTAGACGAGATAGAGATGACCCTGAAGTATATAGAAAAAATAAAAAAGTATGAAGAAAGTATGCCGTCTTTTATGATCCCTAAACCTAGAAAGTTTATCCTCGATTAAAGCTTTAGCTGAGCTATAGCATTCTTAACCGTCTCTGCACTCTTCATGAACGCATTCTTTTCTTCATTATTTAATGGAAGCTCAATTATGTTTTCTACACCATTCTTTCCTAGAACTACTGGGACAACGAGACATACATCTGATACACCATACTCTCCTTGGAGATATACTGAGGTCGGTATAACTCTCTTCTGGTCTTTTATTATTGATTCAACCATTATTGCGACTCCAGCGCCTGGAGCATGAGATGCAGACCAACCCTTCAACTTTATTACTTGTGCACCCATCTTCCTCGTTTCTTCAACTATCTTATCTATCTTCTCTTTGGGGAGAAGCTCTACAAGTGGCTTACCACAAACATAGGTGTGTCTAGGGAGTAGAACCATCGTCTCCCCATGTTCTCCGATTATCGGAGCATCAATGGATTTGTATGAGACGCCAAGTTCTCTCTTTATCAGCGTCTTGAATCTCCCAGTATCCAGTGGGCCGCTGAAACCCATTACTCTATTCCTTTCAAATCCTGTAACCTTGTATGCTACGTAAGTCATAACGTCTAAAGGATTCGTTACAACGACTACTTTAGATTTTGGAGCATGCTCCTTAATCTTCTCGGAGACAAGCTTTAATACCTCGTAGTTCTTGAAGAGTAGGTCCATTCTAGTCATATCAGCTTTACGGATAAACCCGGCTGGCACAACAACTATATCCGAACCCTCCATATCTTTATAATCATTTGAGCCTCGGACATCCACGTCTATCCCAAGTATTCCACACATATGCGATAAGTCTAATGCTTCTCCTTGAGGTAATCCTTCAACAATATCTATCAGGGTTACATCGTCCAATTCTTTTAACGCAATATGTATAGCTGCAGAGATACCTACACGTCCAGAACCAACCACAGTTATCATGTACAAATTATGGATATGGTATGCCAAAAATTTAACGTTGTTCTTTTAGGTATTTTTCCATGCCTAGATATGATAGCTTTATGGTTATATATAGGTAGAACGGGATTGATGCTATCTTATTCTTTAATTTTTGAGAATATTGATTTACTATCTCTTCTACTGCATCATCCATGGCTGATCCTTTCTTTACATGTTCTTCAACATTCTTCTTCCAGTTCTCTAGTAGGGCTATCTCTTCATTAAAGTAGTCTGGAGACCACGCTATCTCTCCGAAGTGCGGTCTCAGAATAATCTTAGCCTTGAGTTTCGATAGTTTCATTAAGGTTTCTATTGCTTCTAAGTGATTATAGCTTGGAGGCGGAGTTGTTGGAATTCTCAATGGAAAAGATGGGCAATCAATAGATACTGCATCTCCAGTAATTAATGCCTGGTCTTCTTCCACATATACTACGATTTGGTGAGGTGCATGTCCAGGAGCATAGATAAATCGTAAAGACGTATCTCCCATCTCTATCCTCTCATATTCTTCGACACTTCTTATATTCTCAAGCGGGATAGGCTCAACCAAACCGAAGAAGTAGATTAAATCTCCATAGAACTCTCTTACGCTAGCATTGAGCTTACTTGGGTCTAAGAAATGTTTTACAGCTCTCGGATGACATAGTATTATGCTCTTCTTAGAGTTTTTAATAAATTTGGATGCACCTCCAGCATGGTCTAGGTGGAGGTGAGTGGGGATAACATAATTTATATCTGTAGGCTTTAACCCTGCTTCCCTTAATCCTTCGAAAACTCTTGGTAGAGATGAGGCATATCCTATATCTACTAGCGCAGAGCCTTCACTCCCAACTACTAAGTAAGCAGCTACAAACTCTGCGAGCTCCAAGGCACATGTATCAAGCAAGTAGATATGTTCCGAAACCCTTTTCAAGGATAACCCCTCTAACACTGTAGTACATTTTATACAAGTCTTAAATGAGTATCCTTGAAGCATATATTAAATCTTGTGGAAAACAAGTATATCAGTAATCTAAGCTGCTTAAGCATCTAGGAAGTTTTCCCACAGGTCTAAAATTAAGACTATAGGATAGATTTGTGGAGCAACCTCATTCATGTTCGTCCACCTTAAAGATACATCTTATATAAAACATCCTTAACAAAACTTTGAAAAATTTGGAGGATGGGCTGGTTTGATAGCCCTAGCCACCCACAGACAACCAAACCTGATCCTCGCTTCGAGCCAAATGACTCGCCGAGGATGACAATCTCTCAGGTGCGGGTCTTGCCAGGGCTTACACCTCAGCCCCATCCTCGGTGAGTCCTATCGACTTCATTAGGTCTTTAGTCTTCTTCAGCATTTCTCTTAAATCTTTGTATCTTAATGTACGTCTCTGGCTGCTCTTCAATAAAATCGTATTCACAAGCATTACTAGGTATCTCTGAACTTTACGGTTATACTTCTTATCCCCCCACCATTCCTGCCTTTAGCCTTGTATAATCCAGGGTAGTTGATAGACTTCCCCAGTGATGTAGAGTTTTTTAGACTAGTAGTCCAGCTAATCCTGCCAGCCCCTCAACATCATCTATCTCCAACCCTAAACTATCATCTATATCCATGAACCCTAGGATAATTTGAGCAGCTTTATCAACGATCTCCCTCCTACCACCTTCAGCCACCATCTCTCAGACTTAATTGATTATCTTGCGGTATTTTGCCAAGGAGAGAATATATAGCGTGGAGGTCTGCAGGCTCACTAATTAACCTAACCACCTAGAGGAGTATAGAATCATGGAAGAATATTCAAATGACACTTTATTAAGAAGATACATCAATATTGAGGGAGGGAGATTATGGCAGAAGTAGTTTTTAGAGAAGCAACCGAGAAAGATTTAGATGAAGTTGCTATCTTGGTAGCTAGACTTAAAAGATTGAATGAAGAATTTGATCCATTACTTAAGATATCTGGAAAACTTGAGGATTCCTGTAGAGAGTACATGAGGAAAGCAATAGGTTCTGAAGACTCACTCGTCATAGTAGCGGAACATGGAGGCAGGATTGTAGGAGTTTTGAAAGCGGGATACATTAATAGAGTCTTCTACGACCCACCTCTTGAAGGTCAGATACAGGAATTCTATATTCTTCCACAGTATAGGAGGATGGGTATAGGTAAGAAGATGCTTGAATACGCTATTGAGAAGCTTAGACATAAAGTAAGCTTCATAACTGTAAGCTTCCCCTCCCTGAATACTATAGCTGTTTCATTCTATGAAAGATTCGGGTTCAGACCGATCTTCAGCGTCTACGCTAGAGAAACAGTTGAGAAAACTAGCTAGTGTCCCTTCAGCAGTCCAGCTACTCCTCCAAAAGCCTTCTTCAACATCTCTCCTTCCTCGTGGCTTGAAGATATTAATTCTACTTTTGCTTGTGCCTTCTCTCCTTCTTCTATCCAGAAGTCAACCATAGATTTCTGATTTATGAACTGTAGAGCTTGAGTTCCACACTTTTGGCATGGTTTAGAAATTATTTCAGGAACCTTAGAAGTAAGCTCAGATTCATCTAGAATGTACGTATATGTTTCTTCACAGCTTCCACATTTTACTTCGACTTGAACTCTCTCAAGGTCTTCGGAGACTAGGAGTGTATCTATGGTTCTAGATTTTAATGCTTGCATAACTTCTTTCTCACCATAGACTACCGCGGGATTATCTGAAGAAAGCTCACTCATGAATTTCCTTACTAAGTCTTGTTCTTCAATCATTCTAAGCTCCTTCAAGATATCCCTAGCTCTCTGGATTGCTTCTCTTACACCTTCTCCTCCAGAGTACGATGTATCTACAATGTGTAGTTTATCCTTTAGGGTGTAGTGAAGATAATCACCTTCAGCGAATATCTCCTTGGTCGGCCCTGGACCTGCAAGTATTACTCCATTAATCTCAGGATACTGGAGAAAGATCTGGTTAGCGTGTTCTCCAACCCTCTTATAATACTCGTTCAGACTCATCTCTCTCAATCTCTCGAATCTACGAGCTGACTGTCCTCCAGCTCTATGCTTACCTGGAACACCTGAGGTAAATTTCTTCATCTCAACTATTCTCCTACCTTTTATAACTGCTACAGCTGCTTCTTCATTATCTATTACCAAGACTCCATATACATCTCTTTCCTTGAGGAGGTCTTTAAGAGGTTCAAGATAGAATCTGCTATCACACCGATAGAGGAAGATGTCTATAGGTTCTGGAGGAATAATATGGTAGACTTCTATCTTCTCTTTTCCCGGACCATTCTGGGGTACTGCTCCACTAAATACTATCAGCCCTGTTGGACCAGCTCTGTTAAACAACTTCAATCTCTGAATTGCACTCTCAATAGCGTCTTGAACATTCTTCCTCGTAGTCTTGGATTTGATGTTTGCCGCAGTAGAATATTCTTGCCTAAGATAACCGATAACATCCGAGATAGGCTTACCAGGTGGAATATATATTGAGATAAGCTCTGTACCTCTACCCTCCTTTGACTCAAGCTCTTTAATCAGCTTCTTAAACCTATAGAGGGTTACAGAGTCCTTTCTATAAAACTTAACCTCCATAAATAGAAACACCTCCAAGTAAGAGTAGTAGTCAAAAGCCTCCAGGTATTCTGCGAGTACTAGAATACTTACACATTCTCTAGCAAAATAGGGTAAGGAGTAGTTAAAATGTATTTTCATTTATGAAGCACTCATCTTTATGGAGCTTTAAAGATAGACTGTGTTCCGCATGAATAGTAAAACTTCTATTCTAATACTGGTAGACTACTCCGGTCAGTTGAAGTTTATTAATACGCTGGGCAGGTTTTCTGCTTGGAAATGCCGACGAAAGTGAGGATTAAGCTGACGAGCATAGACCTTGAGAAGATTGAGAGAGTCTGCTCTGAAATCAAGGATATAGCTGTTAAGACAGGCACGAAGATTTCTGGTCCAATACCTCTTCCAAGGAAGAGACTTCTCGTACCTGTTAGAAAGTCTCCATGTGGTGAGGGAACAAAGACTTGGAGGAAACATGAGCTCAGAATATATAGGAGGCTTATAGACCTAGATATTACAGACCAGAGAGTTATGAGAGCTATAATGAGGATCCAGATCCCTGAAGACGTCTCAGTTGAAATGATCGTTCGATAAACAAGCATTCTAGTAGGATTCGATAAAGCTGGTAAGACTAGGACCTCTCCACTATATGCTTCATGAAAAGAAAGATTGGATATACGATGCATTCTATTTCAAGATATTAGGCGGTGATGGAAGGATACTCACTGAACATGCAGTAAATTATAAACTGCGGTACTACGCCCAGTTATCTGCTTGAACTCTAAATAACTCCTAAAATTGCGTATAAACATTATTTATATCTTAAGACAGTCGAGTCGGAAGAGAGCGTCGCCACCTCTGCAGCCGCTCGGAATATGCTTCTAGCAGCACACGTTCTAGGGTTGGGTGCAAATTTGAGGGGGAAGCAGCTTATGGAAAGAGGGTTAGGGAGTTCTTTCAGCTTAAGTGACCGAGAATATCTGCTTGGCTTCATCTATCTAGGATACCCCAATGTGAAGCCTCAGAAAGGTTTCCGACACCCTTTCATAAAAACACAGTGTGGCCTGACAGTGTTAGGAGTTTTAAATGATGGAAGTTGGGCTAGACTTTCTCCGGTACTGGCTTCTTCGCCTAGCTAAAGTGGTTTGGTTGCCGTAGGTAGCAGTTTCAAATAGGTAGTTTTAAATATTAAGTTGTCTCTATGGTCTATTTGATGGATGAAGAACTCTTACGTCCCTCTGAGGTTTCTAAGAGGTTTGGAATCTCTGTGAAGACTCTGTGGAGGTGGCGGAAGAAAGAGATTATTAAAGCGGTCAAACTTCCAACTGGCAAGCTCGGATACTCCAAGAGTGAGGTTGAGAGATTGTGGAAGCAGTTGAGAGCTACAGAATCTCGATTGAGGCTCCGAAAGACCTCGTAAACTCGTATTTCGAAGTTGAGAGAAAGGCTTTAAGGGTCATCTCTATCATACTAAATTCGATAGAAAAGCTCATCTAGAATTCAAGAGTAGGGAAGTTTTCTAAACATTATGTAGACTCAGCTATAAACTCAGTTATCGGATTAGTTAAGGAATGGATAACACTATACAATAATGGGAGAGCTGAGGAGCTTCCGGAGATAACTAGGAAGACTGTCTACGTTAAGAATACACTATTCAGCTTCAGAGACGGAATCATAAAGATAAGCATTGAGTCGAACAAGAGATATTAGAAGTTGATTTAAGAAAATATCATTGGATCCCCAAAGGACTTTAATAGGTTAGGAGGATTAATCTTAACAGAAAAGAAACTCATAATCACAGTTAAGAAGAGTGTTAAGCTTAAAGTAGATAGATGGACTTCGTTCGATGTGAACATAATGAATATAACGGCACTCGTGGATGCGGGGATAAAGCGATATGACTTGAGGAGGCTCTACTACATCCACAGGGTCTATGAAGTTAAGCGTCAGAGAATCCAGAAGCTATCAAAAGATAAGGCTAAAACATCCAAATGATTACTACGAAGATATTCAAGGCGTGAGGGAAACAGGTCTAGAGAATTCATGTATAAGCTGACTACGGCGATGGCTAGAGAGCTTAAAGAATCTTAAATGGCTAGGCTGGGGCTACCTATAGAGTCAGACTCATGAAGTGCAGAAAATGTAAACTCGTATTGGACAGAGATGTTGTAGCAGTATTAAACATTCAGATGCGAGGAGAAGGGTTCCCCAAAGAGTCCTCAATAAAATAATTAAGAAGCAAGAGCTAAGTAGAGATAATGATCTACCACTTATCTCCACTTAGCTCAGAACCCTTTATTTTAATAGCAGCAGTGTCATCTATACTTAATATCATGGCTGTATTAACATTTTTTGATGAGTATTTTCTCTTAAACCGGCAACTGGCTTGAAGACACCTAGTAATAGAACTCATCTCTGAGTTCTTTATCTTAGATGAATCGTTTTGGACGTTATTGTTACTATAGGTTTGTATATTGAATGAGCTTCTAGTATCTTATCATGATTCTAAGAGAGAAAGCCCATGTAGCCTAGAGACGAGTTTCGCCGCATATGAAATAGTGTCGGGATATTTTTCAATTTACTTTAAATTTTTTCCGTCAAAATGACTTAAACTATCTCTTTCTTAGGTCTATTAGTCGGCAAAGAAAGGAGTTTGTGGGAAAAAAGTTAATTAATAAAATGATGCTGAAGATAGACAACGGACATGGAGTCGGTAGTCGACCAAATCTCTTTTGGAGGAATAGTTGCAATAAGAGATTCTCTCTTAAAGATGCGTAGGGAGGGAAAGAAGGTCTACAGACTTGAGTCTGGAGATCCATCATTTAATATTCCTCCACACGTTAGAGATGCTATGATAGATGCATTAATGAATGGATACACTCACTATACAGAATCTACCGGTATAATGCCTCTCAGACAAGCGATACATAGGAAAGTTGTAGAAGAAAACAAGATACCAATAAAGGACCATGATCATGTTCTCGTAACTAATGGAGCTATGCATGGATTATACGTAACGTTTAGAGCTTTACTAGTACTTGGAGACGAAGTTATAATTCCAGACCCAGTATGGACGGAGATAGCAGATAACGTAAGGCTTGCGGGTGGAGTTCCTGTAAGATGCATTCTGAAGCCTGAGAATGACTTCGTATATGATCCAGCTGATGTGGAATCGCTAATAACGTCTAGGACGAAGGCGATCTTCATACTTACACCACATAACCCAACAGGGGCAGTATTCTCAGAAAAGATTCTTAAAGAAATAGTAGATATAGCTGTGAAACGGAATCTATATATTGTTAGTGATGAAGCATATGAGCATATAATCTACGATGGGTTGAGGCATGTTAGTGTAGGTTCTCTGCCTGGAGCTGAAGATAGATGCATAACCATATTCTCTGCATCTAAGAGCTTCGCAATGAGCGGCCTGAGAATAGGATACATAGTAACAAACATAGATAAGATAATTGAGAGGGGGAAGAAGCTTCTTAGATGTACTATAAATGGTGTGAACTCTGTTGCACAGTACGGAGCTTTAGCAGCATTCAATGGACCGAAAGACTACATCGAAGAAATGAGGAGAGAATACCAGCATCGGAGAGACATGATATATGAAACAACTAGTAAGCTGAGATCTCTTAAACCCTTTAAACCTAGAGGAACATTCTACATATGGTGTAGAATAAGCGAGGATTGGAGGGATAGCGAGGGCAGAAGAAGCGATTGGGCAATGACAAACTATCTACTAAGGTTCGGGCTTGGAAGTACACCTGGGTCAGAGTTCGGACCTGCAAGCTCAGAATACATAAGATTCTCATTTTCATGCGATACAGACCATCTCGCAGAAAGCTTGAAAGTACTGAGGAAAGTACTAGAATAGATTGGAGAATCTCGAAAGTCTATATCCTTCAACACTGTCTAAGTCTTTTCTTCCAGATGCAATATCTGCGAGAAGATATCCTAGTGCAACGCCTCTCATTAGCCCATACCCTCTCAATCCATCAAGGAAGAAAACATTTTCATATCCCGGCAAGTTATCTAGTATTGGGTCTAGGTCTGGTGTGATGCTGATGGGGCCACTCCATTCCTCGATAAACTCTATCCTACCATTTAGTCTTAATCTTAGAAGTCTCTCTGTATCGTTTCGGAATCGCTTAGGTGGTTTCTGGAAGAACAATGAGGGGTCGTTTGCCATCTCTGCAGGGTATCCACCGCCGACTATTGTTCTGTTTACTCCTGGCCTCCAATAGCTTTCATAAACTTCATCTGAGAAAGATATTATTTCTTCATCAATTTTAAATCTATAAGCGGGAGCACGCAGTATAATGACTGGGATTACTATCCCGTTCTTTGAGAGGAAATCTTTAGTCCAAGCTCCTAAACATAGGATAACTACATCTGCTTCAACCTCTCCAATTTGTTGGAGTAATAGCTTATGCTTCTCTCCGAAAACTATCTCTTTAACCCAATCCTTCTCCAGATCCGCACCTTTCTCTCCAGCCACCTTAATTAGAAACTTGATAAACTGGTCTGCCTCTACAGATAAATCATCAATAGTATAAGTTACTATCTCATCTTCTGAGATTTTTAACCATGGCCAATTCAGTGATGCATCTTTAGCATCAAATTGTTTAAACATTACATCTGCTTTCTTTAATAATTCTGCACTCTCTTCAGCTTCAATAGAGTCTTCAATAGATATGAAACCCCTACAGGTCACTCCAGCTTCATCTATGCTATAATCTTTTATAAGGTCATTTATTATCTTGATGCTTTCTTTAACGAGCAGGATGTCTTTAACGTCTTCAAGTTGTAATGTTATAATACCTGAGCATATAGCTGATGCACTCTTCTCGTCACCAAGCAATACAACATCGTAACCATATTCTCTCAACCTGATAGCTGTAGATAGCCCAGCAATCCCCCTGCCTACAACCGCAAATTCGTACAAGCCTCTTCCCTAAATCAATCTTGATAGAAAGGGATTATTTAACAAATGAGTAATTATAACCTATAGTACACCAATTATTAAATAAATATATGGTGCAAAGTTTAAAACAACTTCTGACCTAACTCTACCGAATGCTAGCCGATTCTCACTGTCATGTAACTAAGGGTAGAGGTTAAAGTTTGGAGAAATGGAGAGACTGCTTAATAGCTAATAGCTCATGATGCAAGCCAACTCCTACCCGATAGACTCTTAGAGCAGAGTGATAGATATACGGCATACTTCTGCCAAGAGCGTGGTCTTCCAGCATACTACGACTTTATGGAGACACTAACTTACATTCTAGGTTTTTCTAATATGGATCTGGTTCATCACTCTAATGTTAGTAAAACAATATAATCGTCTCTGAACAGGCTATACTTTCTCCTAACAACAATGATATCTTCAATCTCCACCATTAATAAAACCTGTTTAACATTTTTATCTAATAGATATGCAAGCCTCTCTAATGTTGCCTCTCCACTCTCTCTTTGTAGAACCTCTCTCTCAAACTCTCCTCTCTAAACCCTATACAATCCATTATTATTTAATGAGTCTTCTTTTAAGGCTAAATATGCCATGTATTTATCACAATAATGCCCTGTAACCTTACCATCCGTAACATGCACTTATCTAGACTCTTGAAAGCAATCATCAGAAAACATACTAGCGGGACTTATAGACCTATTCTTTCCATGGTATGGATCATCCTACCACTACTATTCTCTCTCTAACGGTGACATAGATGATTAAGGTACCACTTGAGGCTCATGATATAAGTCAGATGAGACTTTGGAGGCAACAGGTATTCGAGATCTATGACAGGTATAAAACTGTTTTTGAAGACTATGGATTAGACGAAGACCTCAGAAACCTCTTGAATAATCTATACTATCTACTAACTATGTTATGCACAAAACTACCGTATCAATTGAAGATTGCTAGGGTCAGAGAGTTTCTATCGGAGCTTGATAGGTTCAGAGTGTTTTCTTTGAGATATCTTGGAAGAATAGCTGAACAACTATACAGAGACGTTAGGGAAGTCATTGTTGGGTTTAATGTTTCTGAGGTGGTGGAGGAATGAAATATTTACCATTAGAGCTTAGAATAAAAATCTATGATGAAGTACTTTAATTACGACGACAAAAACTGACATATAAAGAGATAATACGAGAAGTTGAAAGAAGTTATGGCATTAAACTTTCAATATATACTGTTTACTCTTGGCTTAAAGGAATTTGTAATTCTAGACGGAGTACTAAGCTCCTACCGAAGAACATTAAACCATCGGAAGAGCTGGCATACATCATCGGCGTTATCGCAGGTGATGGAAGTACATGGGCAACTAAATACAATTATAACATACGTTTAAAATGTAAAGAGTTTGAGTTTGCCAAGGAGTTTGCAAGATGTCTTGAAGTTATTGGATGTAAACCATGGATTGGGATACAGGATGGCTATTACATAGCAATGGGCTATTCAAGAGTTTTGTATAATCTCCTAAAGAAGCCACTAGACTTAGAGAAACTAAGATACTATATCGAGTATAATGAGAGAACTATTGCAGCATTTCTCAGAGGACTCTTTGATAGTGAAGGAAACGTAAATGAGAAAGGGGAGGTCCGCATACTCAATACCGATATCATACTATTAAACTATGTAAAAGAACTTTTGGCGAGATTGAAGATAGAGGTAACGGGACCGTATCTTGGTAATAGGAAGGAAAACCACGCTACGACAAGAAAAAGAATAAAATATTCTATTCGAAGAAAGATGAGTATTACCTATTTATCCGAGCTCGTTCAAGACAAAGGTTCGCCGAGCTCGTCGGTTTTACAATAGAGAGAAAAAGAAAGAGACTACTAAAAGCCCCCCAATTTTTTAGTTAACTAACACAATCATATACCATTAGATAACACTTGCTCTAGTAATCATCCTTTACTCAACAAAGTAAAAGTAAGGTTTAAAATAACCTTTAACTTACCCATATAGATGCTGATAGATTGTCACCTTCATGTATATGGTTTTAGGATTGACGAATTAAGAAGCTTCAAAGATATACTGATAGTAGGGGTTGCAGAAGATTATGAGAGCAGTATTAAGAATCTTGAGATATCTAAGGTTTTCCCGAATATCTATGCATTTGTAGGGGCACATCCATGGAACCTTCACGATATTGGAGACGAAGAAGTTGAGAAGATTCTAGAAGTCGCTGGAGAATCTAGTGGGATAGGAGAGGTAGGCTTAGATAAGAGGTATAGTAAGAAGACTATGGAAGAGCAGGTCAAGGTCTTCAGATCATTTTGTGAAGTAGCTTCTGAGAAGAATCTACCAATGAATATCCATGCTCTAGATACTTGGAGAGAGTGCTTCAATATTGTAACTAGCTATAATATTAAGAGTGTGCTCTTCCACTGGTATACTGGTCCAATCGACCTTCTAGAAGAGATAGCTTCGCAAGGATACTATATCTCAATCAACCCGGCTGTTATTATCCAACCGAAGCATAGAAGTATTCTTGAAAAAGCTGAGGTCGACATGCTAATTACTGAGAGTGATGGCCCCTACCTATATCATGGTATGAGTCTCAACCCTCTCAAGATAAGAGAATTGTTAGAGACCATGGCGAAAGTAAAAGATTTGTCATTAGAATATCTTGAGAGAGTTATCGAGGAAAACTTTAAGAAATTCATTGGATAGATTCTACTTTATCCCATGCGTTCCTTCAATATCTTAAAGAGAATACTAGCTTCTCTATCAATTTTTGTTCTCCTATGTGGAAGAAGGTTCCCACTAAATGTTTTTGGAATGTGAAGAAGCTCATGAATAATAATCTTGTCTTTCCCATCTTCAGGGAGAGCATCAAAGTTCTCTGATACAAACTCTATAACGTAGTGGGGCTTAATCCTTAAACCTGCTAGGAATGCTCTTGAGACCCCATGTATCCTAGCATAAGTATCAGACCTTGAGCCGAAACTCCTAACACATTTAATCCTCTCAATGTCAATATACGTAAGCCCAATAACTTTAATTATCTTCTTTACACGCTCCTCGAGGTCAGGAGCCGGAACATATCTAACCTTCATCACTCAAAACAATATCTAAATGTAATAATAAAATAATAAAAAGATTATTCCAAATTACGATTGTGGATTGATAGAATGTATAATATTGCTCAGCTCTTCTTGAGAATATCTATCTGATTCCTCTTCATATTCTTCTATCATCTTGAGTAGCTCAAGCATTCTTGAAACTACCCAATACTCCTTACTTGACATAATTGATGCTAAACTAAGCCCTCTACCAGTCTCTACGAAGAGGCACATAGCCTTTAAGGGGAATCCTCCAATAAGCCTTTTTAAGACCTCTTCATCTGTTACTGGGAGACTGAAATATCTATCCATTCTCCAACCTGAAACTACGTTAACAACACCTCTAGATATTTCTTCTATGATGCTTTCAACGAACTCGTAGGGTTTTGTATTCTCGAATATTTCTACTTCTTCTGCTACTAGTTTTTCTTCTCCTGTCTGCCTGCTTACCACTACTTTTACCCTAGCAAATACTCCAAGCTTAAACCTTCTCGGAACCTCCCTCATATAGATTACCCAAGACCTTACTCCAGGGGAGATAACTCTAACCCTATAGTTGATTATGTTCTTCTTCAATACAGGTTCAAAAGATACAATATATCCATACACTTCATAGGATTCCTTATCCATAGATGTTAGCCTCCACCAACCGAATACAGATTATGGAATGTTAGATAAAAATAATATACCTCATCTAGTATAAATAAGCTAGGTCTATATGGAGAGAGCGAGGATTTCAAGTTGGATGGATGCGAGAAGTATAGCTGAGGGAGAAGTTGAGAAGAGGCTCGGTGGAAAGATTAAAGATTCATGGGTTGACAGTATCTGGTTGACTCCATATAGTGAGGGGAGTAAATGGATTGTTAAATTAAAAGTAGTATTGACTAAAGGATTATTTAGGAAGAAAAGCTACGATGTCTTTGTGAAGATCGATTCAATGACGGGAGAAGTAGAAGAATTCAGAGCCTCATAACTTTCTAGGTGATCCTGGTATTAGGCTGGCTCAGGGAGGGCCATTTATCTTCACAATTCTGAACTCGGCAAACTCCTCATCGCCAGCCAGTATAAAGATATTCAATCAATTATTTAATGTTGATCGTCAGAATATCATCTATCCTTAACTCCTTTTTTCTCATAGAATATCATTGAGAGATAGTTTCTCAGTAAATGTACTCCATGCCTAAGCTTCGATGGATTCACTAACATGGCTTCATTAAGCTTCTCTTCTATCATTCTCAATTCTTCATCATTTAACCTGAAACCCATTGAGCCCGCTATATCTAATACATGGCTGACACTCTTTACTCCAGGTATAGGTACAGTATTCTCCCATCTAAGTATCCAGTTTAAAACGATCTGCGTAACCGTCCTCCCTCTTCTACTCGATATATCTCTTAAAATATCTAGTAAAGGAGCGATGCTTTCTAGCTTCCTCGATGTAAAGTATGGGTTGGATCTTCTAACCAAGTCTGTAGGCTTATTCATCTTACTGTATTTCCCCGTAAGAGCGCCTTGCGCTAGAGGGCTGTAAGCTACTATCGTTATCTTTTCTCTTAAACAGTACCCCAACAAGTCTCTCTCAATGTCTCTCTTCAGCATATTGTATTCTACTTGGTTGGATACGATGTCTGTCTGGGATAGAGAGTCTCTAGCTTTTACGAGTTGTTTTAAGTTGAAGTTGCTTACCCCAATTGCTAAGATCTTACCTTCACTCCACAGCTTCTCTAATACTCTCATCCTATTCCGCATAGGGACTAGAGGGTTAGGCCAATGGACTTGATACAGATCTACGTAGGATGTCC
>Ga0209183_1000213_pt1 | contig 27602 bp, 34 predicted proteins | sample LHCtaG_2_FD_184120 | JGI IMG/M metagenome (GOLD analysis project Ga0209183, IMG submission 184120) | Hot spring microbial communities from Little Hot Creek, USA to study Microbial Dark Matter (Phase II) - LHC4sed_replicate (SPAdes)... | ecosystem: Environmental > Aquatic > Thermal springs > Hot... | reverse complement strand
AACCTCTCTCATCCTACCTGGCTTAGAGATAAACATCTATGGTGCATCAGATGAAGTGTGCGTTATTGGCGAGGCAACAGTTGGAGCTGGCCCAAAACTTGTTGATGAACTCATAGAGAAGATTGAAAAACTTAAAACAAACTATCCGAACCTATTAAGGAAGAAAGTTGTACTCGTAATCTATACATCTCTACAAATGATTGGACTTATAGAAAAATCAAAGGAAAAAGGGATATGGTTATTAAAGGCAACAGAAGAATTCTTCAAGCCAGACAGAATATTCCATGAAGTGTAGGTCAAAGCAAGACTAATACAATCTATTAGATTCTTCATCTGGTTTTGTTTTCCAGTATTTTACATAGATTTAATTTTTAATAGAGTATTACATGGGATTCGAAAGGTTCATCTAGCCTCTCTTTCTAAAGAGATGAATCACGATACTAGGATCAGCCTCAGTCACTATCAATATATCTATATAGCTAGATGATGTGTACTCCCTTCTCACTGTTGAACCAAACAAGAATACTCTCCCATTGGGGTCAATTCTATTAACAATCTCCTTAAACTTGTTAAGGTAGGATAGGATGTTTACGAATACTTCTCTTCTCCGCTTAGCTTCTCTAACCAAGAAATCTTCCTACACAACTCAACTACCCCCGGATAAAACTTCATTAATCTCTCAGTTTCCTCCTTTGTAAACTCTCTTGGGAAATATCTCGAAGTAGTATATACATCGTCAAGGCTTTAGAATTCTAGTGATCTGGATCTCTCAAATTCGCTAAAATCTACATTATGGTCTATCACTTGCCCCAAGATTAGGAATAGTCTCCTTAGACTACGTGTCTTAGGAAAATCTACACCATTCTCGATCAACTTAGCCTTAGTAAGAGCTTTAATGATTGCTCTAGGCTAAATATTGTAAGGTCATAGTCACCTCTACTGAAATAAAATCGGCCGCATCCTTAAAGCTTCTGGACCTCTTAAGAAGCCTGTCAACTTCTTCTTTCTTCATATATTGTAGCTATTTACTATGTTTATTAAGAGTTATCTGATTCAGCACGCTATTCAGACCCTTTATTCTAGTTCTTAAACTGGATCTTTATAGGTATAGATTCAATACTCTTCTTTACGTATTTAGCAACCTTGTATATTACTATACCTACGAAGGCTATTGTACCTCCAATTATGATTAGCTGGATAGCTAAGTTTAGTAATTCTCCTGTAAATACTGGTTTCTCAAATGTAAACGTTATTGTAGAGTTTGGATTAGCTGTCTGAGTTAGCTCGCCATCATCATGCTTAACCTTCACAGTGTAAGGTGATAGCTTGGGGAGAAGTTTGAAGAAAGCATAACCATTCTGGTCCGTGTAGCCTCTTCCAAGGGATACCATTCCATAGAAGACTGTTACTTCAGCATTTTTAATCGGGTTACCCTCCGAGTCGATAGTCCTCACTCCGAGCCATGCTTTCTCAACTTGAACCTGTATTACTTCACCATCAAAAAACTTGTTAAAAATCTTTAATGTAAGAACCGTGTCAGGATAGTTTACTCGTATAGAGTAATTTGAGAAAACCATCTTCTCAAACACTGCTATCCCATTTGCGTTAGTAAACTTTGAGTACTCCGAACCATAGTTCAAATCTTTAATCTTAACCTCCGACTTCGCTAAGGGCTCCCCACTACTCCAAGTAACGTTAACAATTAAGTCATCAACAGGTAAACGAATTTCACAGAGCTTCCATAGATCTGAAACCTTCACATTACTATCATAGAGCAGCTTACCTTCGAGACTCCTGATAACCAGCCTTGAGAGTCCTTCTGGAACCATCTCAATAGATAGTTCATCTTCAATCTTAGTAGAGTCAATCTTTATTCCACCGGGTGCTTCAAAACTATAATTACAGAGTAGTCTTCTACCCTTATTATCAATGAATCTAAGATGTAGATCATATACGTCCACGCTAATCCTATATGATGTAGTTGATGAAATCTCTAAATCAGAACTATATACTGCCTCGCTTCTCCAATAGATATTAAGCTTATACACTCCCCTAGGTATACCGATGATCCTTACTATACCATCCTCATCAAGTCTCAATGATAGCGGTCCGAATACTATATCTGCTTCTGAGATGGGCTTATCATCCATGCTAACGATCTTCAGTTCAACACTATGGATCGGCAGCTCAATATAGCTGACTGCCCCTGGACCTGGAATATATACGTCCTGCTTCTCTACAACCTGATTAAAGATTCTAGAGCTATTCACTGCTCTCACCATATATTCTCCAATGGGAACCTGGGAAAGATTAATCATCCCATTCCTAGAATATATGTTCCCGATACTTGTTTCAGGATTCAAGCCTATTACTGTAAAGTTTGCCCCTACAGGGTTTCCTCCTGAATCTACAGCTTGTAAAATCAAGTCTCCTACAGGGAGATTAAGTATATGCTTTACAGCTGGTCTAGTCATCCATGGATAGATTGTTGGATGATAACCTATCCAGAGCCATCCGTCAAAGACTCTAATCTTCTTCCAATATACTTGGACAGAATGATTTCCCTCGGGTACAAGCATGTACCTCGTCAAACCATTGACTGTTATTGTCTCAACACCATCAAATATCACTCTTGCGCCACTTATTGTAGAATTCTTCAAATCTACAGTCTTAATCTCTGGGTTGAATAACCTAGTCTTTATGATCTTAGATGATGCAAGCTCATAAGCCCAATGCTGTTCAAAGTAAACGTGAGGATACTGTTGAAGATAATCTGAACTATTCCAGTAAACTTCTACCTGATACTTGTCATCGAGTAGACGATGTATCTTAACCCTACCGTTATCTGGAACGATGTACTCTCTAACATCATAGTAATGTACCAACCTCCTAATAATAAGCCTCGCACCTGAGAGAATATTCAATCCATCAAAATCAGCAATCGTTAAATTAAAACTCCTATATGGCAGAAGCTTCAAGTAGCTTTCTAATGGATAATTCTCTAAAGTATACTCTCTCCAGCCTGGGAAGATCAACCTGATATCAATTGATGGTTCAATGTTAATCTCGTCGGGAGGCACATCTTCAGGAAATAGAAAATCAAATTCAATAATAGTTGAGGATAAACTATCATACCCATTTAAAATAAAGTTTACAGGATTAAAAGCTTCAAGATCTATCCTAACATTCTTCCAAGATATTAAAGACCTACCATAATTCGTCCAAGCAAACCATAATCCTGCCCTCGTCAATGTGATCTTCCTTCCCTTACATGCTCCCTCAATATAGAGAGTATAATCTCCATAAACTTCACCACCAACTCCATGGAGATTTACTGCTCGATATGAATACTTCTTTATGAAATCTTTGGAAACCATTATTTCAGCTCTCTTAAGATATTCATTGAAGACCTCTTCTCTTATATTGTTAAATGTTCTTGGCTGAGGATTTATTCTCTCACTACAATCATTGTTCGTAATGTTTACTCGGACTTTCCCCCATTCACCCATATAGTATTCTCCGGGTAGAACCTCTACTCTAAAACTCCATGTAGGTTGACCTTCAACTACCAATCCATAGGGTGGAGATATAGATAAAATAGCTAGATACATCATAATGACGAGTAGGAATACACAGCAATTCTCTAGACCTTCTCCATCCATCCTTATCTAATCTTAAATGTTATCTACGGAGTTATAAAGAGTGCGTTCTATCATGACGAACAGCAAAGCCTAGATTCTCTTATTTCTTATCTTTCAAATTGTAGTCTAAGAATACACATATCACTAATATCCCACATAGAAGTCCATGTGATATGTTTCTCTTCTTTAAACTTCTAAAGATAATTTATTCCTGCAGGCATTATGAACACGACTCGCCTACAAAACTGCCCAGAAACCAGATTTGTCAACTAATAGAGGCATTCTTAACTTAATGTAGATAACTATAAATCTACATAAAACCTTCAACCGCAAATAAACGAACCCTGTTGGTACAATCTGTTATTTAACATTATGCATGTAGGAATCTATACGTTTTTCAATATTTTTAGGTGGGATATCCATAAATACGATCTAAAGTCTTTATTTAGTACGACTAGATGGTGAGTGTCATGCCCGGGATAGACCCGGAATTCATGAAGAAACGCCAGAAGGTTAGTGAGCATGAAGGTCATGCAGTCTGGGGACCTGTGGAGCCGCCTACCAAGCTTGGAATACATGGTACAAACGTTGCAGTAGATTTTGATATATGTATAGCTGATGGAGCATGCATAGATGTATGCCCAGTAAGTGTTTATGAATGGTTTGAGACACCCGGTCATCCAGCCTCTGAGAAGAAAGCAGATCCCGTTAGAGAATCGGATTGTATCTTCTGTATGGCATGCGAGTCCGCCTGCCCTGTAAACGCTATAAAAATCACGCCCCCCTAAATTCTCCAGTTCATCTAGAACACATTTCACTCCAAAACATTATTTTCAGATTCGGTTTACTTAACAGCAAGGTAGGATGTTGAAGGCTTACTACGTATTCGGATTAAAGAGAAGAAAAATTCGTAACGTTTTTTACCATCCCCGCATATCTTTATATTGACATGCAATCGAAATGGGGAAGCCTTGATGAAGTTGATTTAAAGATCCTGGAGATGCTGAAGAAAGATGGAAGAAAACCATTCGTAGAGATAGGGAGGGCTCTAGGACTTTCTGAAGGAGCTGTAAGAAGAAGAGTCAAATTAATGCAGGAGGGAGGGATCATCAAGAAGTTTACAGTTGAGTTGGGTAGAGATTTTGTTGTAAACGCTGTATCATTCATATTTTTTGAGAAAGGTGAGCGTTCAAAGGATACTCTGCAGAAGATAGCTGAAATGGAAAACGTCGAAACAGTATACGAGCTTACAGGGAGAATAGATGCTCTAGCATTAATCTCGGCTAGAAGCATCTCAGAACTAAATAAATGCATAGACGAAATTAGGAAACTAGAAGGAGTAAAAGCTACGGAAACAGCTGTAATTCTTAGAGTAATAAGATGAAGCCGATTACTAACATGAATTCTAAGAAATGGATATTAGAAGAGAGATGGGAATGGGGAAAGCTAGTAACATTCATCCCAAACAAGAGTCTACCTGTATACTCGTGGTTTTATTTTAAAGAAGGATTCTCAAGAGATTTCGTCCACGTAATGATTGACATGTTTAAGCTTGATAATAGGTCGGTTATTCTCGACCCATTTGTTGGTTCAGGAACGACTCTACTAGCATGTAAAGAAAAAGGCATAAACTCAGTAGGCGTAGATGTTGCACCCCTCGCCGTATTCGTATCTCAAACCAAGGCTGCAGACTACAAGATTGAGGAGTTGATAAAGATAGCTAAACAAGTATTTGAGAAAAAATTTGAAAGACAAGACTTAAGTCAAGTAAGTAGGTTTACTAGACAGTTCTTCTCTAGGCCTTCTCTAGAAGATATATTATTTTTCAGAGAACAAGTAAGGAGGATCGAGGATCCAGCTGCTAAGAACTTCTTTACATTAGCATTAATGAGTGCTGCTATGAGGGTGTCATACGCTTATAAAGATGGGGCAGTTTTAAGGGTAGTCAAAAAACCCGTCCCACCATTTAGAAAATTCTTTAAGAAGACAGTTAAGAAAATGATCAAAGATTTAAAGAATATGCACTTCAAACCCTGCAAGGTTGAAATATATCTCGGGGACGCTAGGAAAATGGACTTCCTAGAATACGATGCCTTTGATGCCATCATAACTTCACCTCCATACCTCAACAAGATAGAATATACAAAGGTTTACGAAATCGAGTATGAACTATTCTTTGGGGATGTTAAAGTAGACCCTCTCAGGTCGTATATCGGTTTAAATCCGAAGAATGTTATCGACCCGTTTCCAAGCTTAAACCTTCCAGAAGCTGCTAAAGCATACTTTCATGACATAAAACTTGCACTTGAAGAAATGTTTAGAGTATTGAAGAACGGGGGGAAAGCTTCGATAGTAGTTGCTGGTGGAGTATTCCCAGACAGAGTAGTCGAGTCAGACATTCTTATAGCAGAGTTAGCTGAGAGAATTGGATTCAATGTAGATAGGATAATCGCAGTAAATAAGAGGGTTGCAACTACGAAGAGAGTAATAAAGATTGGTGAGGCAAGAGAAAGCATAATAGTATTATCTAAACCTTGACAATATATCTTCTATCTTTCCACTTAAATTCTATTCTTCCCCTACACAGAGAGGTAAGTATGTAGATCAACACAGTAATCAATATGAATGCTGCAATGAGGTATCCCAATGCATAGATTACGCTATGCTTATTTCTCGCCAATTCCAAAATGTTTAATGTAATGCTTAGAATTATTGAGAGTATCCAGACTATTGCATAATAACCACTTACGATGAATACTGAGACCAGCGGTGTTACAAAAACCATCAGATAGAAGAGTAATAGGAGTATTGTTACAGTAGCCTTCTCCTTTAATCCTGCGATAAACCTGATCACCGAAAACCATACCTCCTTAATTCCGGCTTCCACTATAGTCTCCACTAATTCATTTCCATTAAATATTCTGAAGTTAAAGCCTAAAGCTCGAATCTTCTCACCGAGTATTTTATCTTCAAGTATTTCACTAAGAACTTGCATATGGCCACCAACAGATTCGTAAGCCTCCCTCTTAAATAGTGAGAATGCACCGACGAGAAAACACTTGTTGGAATCATCTCTATTTATCTTACTAAACCTCTCGAATAAGATTATTGTATTAATGTATAGAGGATAGATGAAACATGCTGAGATTCTAGCTAATTCAAATCTTGGAAATAGAGATAAGTAACCCAGTTTGAGAGACTCCAGAGTCTTGATACTATTTACTAGAACCTTTTCATTTAGCAGGATCGTGTCAGCATCGAGAAATAGCAGATAATCCTTCTCTGCTCTTCTATATCCTAGATAGCATGGCCAACCCTTCCCAATAGTACCGGGAGGTCTATTAGATACTTCGATTATCTCGATAGAATACTTTCTAGAGTACTCTTTAACGATATTTTTCGTATCATCTATTGATGAATCATCTATAACTATTATCTGGGAGACGACTCCTCTCTGTTTAAGAATACTATCTAGGCATCTTCTAATCTTTACTCCTTCATTTCTAACTGGTATTATAATTGATATATTTTTTACAGTAGAGTTGTTGTCTCCATCAATTAGTCTCGGTAATCTTCTGAACTCAACGTAGCGGACTCCAATCCAATATGCTAGTATCAATATAGATAGAATATTCAGAGCGGCAAGTACTATGGTAAGCATATTTTTCAGTAAAGTAAATGTTTTTGAGGGAAATATAGATTTAGGATATAGGATGGGAGTAGGTGGAGTATCAGATGAAAATAGTAAATTACAGCGTTGAGGGAGCCACAGATTATGGTTTCCTAGTGAATAGAACAGAGTTTGTTCCAAGGTATTTCGTAGAAGAAGTTTTGAGGGAGAAGATACCTAGGGATATTAAGAGACTTCTACCAGATACAGAGTTAAGAGAACTTATCAAAGCATCTCTTGAAAATGTAAAACTAGAAAGAGTGCCTCTATCATCCGTTCATATTGAGCCGCCTCTAAAGGATCCTAGGAAAATAATCTGCATTGCATTAAATTACAGAGATCATGCTGAAGAAGTAGGTTCAAAAATTCCTGAAGAAATCGTCTTCTTTCTGAAGCCACCTACTACTTTGATTGGACCATTTGATTCTATAATTAAGCCTGGAATAGCTGAAAAGATAGATTATGAGGGTGAGTTAGCAGTAATCATCGGTGAAAGGGCTAAGGAAGTAGATTCTTCTGAGGCCATGCTCTATGTTTTTGGATACACTGTATTTAACGATGTTACAGCAAGAGACTTGCAGTTTAGAGATGGACTATGGCGTGGATGGACTATGAGTAAATGTTTTGATACCTTCGCACCTACAGGTCCATGGATAGTATCAGCAGATGAGATAGAGGACCCACACAACCTGAGAATAATAACTAGAGTTAACAAAGACATTAGGCAGAACTCGAATACTTCAAACATGATCTTCAAGATACCTGATATAATCTCATATCTAAGCAGGGTAATGACGCTGGAGCCTGGAGACATAATAGCAACAGGTACACCAGCAGGAATAGGTTTTACAAGGGAAGACGGGCTACTGAAAGAAGGAGATATCGTAGAAGTATGGATAGAGAAGATAGGAGCAATAAGAAACCAGTTAATATCAACTAAGTAGTTCTTAATGATAACTTACTGGCATATTATCCTTTGTTTAGACATCTTCGTAATTTATCTTAGGTAAGGTTACTATCTCAGCTATCAGGAAAACATGAACACACATATCTAAAGATGAGTGATTCTTTTCCGTGGAAGATGGAACAAAAGTATTAGCTGAGAAGATTCGTAAAAAACTCCTAATTGAATCTACAATTACAGATGAAACAATAGATAAAGCGAGTAGATTGATCGGCTTGACAAAAAATGGTAAAATAATATTCAAAATAGATAGAAGAAGGATTTCAATATCAAACCAGATTCTACTCTATTTAGCCGGGAAAAACTTGCCCATGAAGCAGAATTAGTAGAGTCTGACGCTTGCTCAATATCTGAGTTAGGAGATAAGCTGGGAATAAATGAAAAAGTCATTGGAATACGGCTCTCTGAACTCGTAAGAAAAATCGCAAGTAGATAGACTTAAAGCTGGACTAAATAGAATGAGTCCTATAGCAATTATTGATGTATTAAATAGGGTTGAGGGGTATTATCCGAAGAATCAAAGAATAATCGTGCATAGAGATGTCCAGCTATAAGAAGTTACGAAGATAGATTAGACCTAAGACGATTATAAACATAGAAAATCTCTCTAAGATACTTAATAGATAAAAAATCAGCCATCAACTATTTTGAATTACCAAATTCGGGAGCTGTAATGTTTAAGATAATGTTTGGTGGCAGATATCTTATTTTAGCATATCTTCTAGCTAAACTTTATAAATGGATTGGAGGTCTTGAAGATAGAGACGATGCTTCAGAAAGAGAATTAATAGAATTGCCTTTCATAACTTCTTCAGATATTGAGTATGAGGTTAGTAGATTAATTAACGATGACTTAATTAAGAGGACTGAGAAAAGATATTGTTTGAACTTTATGAGGTTAGATGACATCTTCCAATTACTAGATGAATACGTGGCTGCTCAGAGAAGACCTTGAAATCTAGTTACTCAATGGTTACCTCACAAATTAGATGATGAGCTAAGTCTAAAATTATGGGTTACAATAAGTTAATTTACATACTTTTCTCTGTTAGTATAGCTAGAGAATACTTATAACTAGAGTATTTTGGTTTAGGGTATGATGAGAAAGTATGATGTAATTGTTGTAGGTGGTGGACCTGCAGGTGTGTCAGCTGCTAAGGCTGCCGGGAAGACTGGCGCCAAGACTCTTCTTTTAGAGAAAGCTCCAACTATTATGGCTAATAAGCCGTGTGGTCAAGCTATTAGCCAAGAGACTCTCCAGACAGCTGAAGTTAAGCCTGAGCCGAGTATAGTACTTCATAGAGCTTATGCTCTAGTCTATGCTCCAAACCTTAACTATGTAAAGATAGATAGGATAGGATTCTTAATAGATAAGTCTAGGCTTCTACAATATATTGCTGCTCAAGCAGCAGAGTATGGTGCTGAGATACATGTTAGAGAAGAAGCTCAAGATGTTAAAGTAGGGGATGAAGCTGTTAAAGTCAAGACGAATAGGAGAGAGTATGAAGCTTCGATGTTAATTGGTGCAGATGGTTATAATTCTACTGTAGCTAGAAGCTTAGGAATAACTGAGAAGCCAGAGCCTATACCAACAGTGCAATATGTTATGGTTAACTGTAATGTAAAGTATCCTGACGCAGTTAGGTTCTATCTTGGAAATAAAATTGCTCCAGGAGGGTATGCATGGATATTCCCACATAATGAGAAGATAGCTGAAGTAGGTATAGGTGTCAGAGGTGGATCCTCAAAGGAATATCTAGATGCTTTCGTTAAGAGATTCAGTGATGAACTTGGTAGAGCGCAGATAATAGATTATAGAGGTGCTCCAGTACCTATAGGAGGATTGATTAGTGAACCTATAAAAGACAGAGTTATGCTGATTGGAGATGCAGCTGGAACAGTTATCCCACTGACAGGCGCAGGTATACACTCATCCATAGCTGCAGGTCTTGCAGCTGGGAGAGTAGCTGGAGAAGCAGCACAGGAAGGCAATACTTCAAGAGAGAGGTTAAGTGAATTCTACATACTCTACAAGCCCTGGATAGATAGGATTAAGAAGAGCTTGAAAGTTATGAGAGCATTGGAGAAGATGAGTGATGATGAATTAAACCTACTTGCAGAAATATTGAGTGACCAAGACATACTCGATTTAGCAAACGGCTTAGATATACTTAGAGTGGCTAAAAAGCTGGCTATGCATCCTATATTTGCAGTAAAACTCGTTAAAGCAATAACATGAGCGCTTAGAGTCTTAATTTTTGTTTTTGTAGAAGCTTAAATTTTATATGAGAGGTTAATATTTCTAATCCATAGAATGAGCTATGTTCCCTGAATATGTTAAGGTTCCTGGGGAGATTAATGTTAATTCTATTGAGTTAGAAGCATCAAAGAGTGCCTTAATAATTGTTGATATGCAGAACGCTTTCGTCCATGAGAAAGGCAGATTGTTTGTTCCAGAATCTAGAAAAACAATTGAACCCATAAGAAAGCTTCTTGAGAAAGCTCGTTCAAAGAATGTCTTAGTAATCTATACGCAAGACTGGCATCAGAAGGATGACCCAGAGTTTAGTGTTTGGGGTGAGCATGCCGTTGCAGGAACGTGGGAGGCGGAGATTATAGATGAGATTAAACCAATTGATGGAGATGTATTAATAAGGAAGCTAAGATATGATGGATTCTATGGAACGTATCTTGATGACGTTTTAAGAATGAGGAAGATCGTGAACACCGTGATAACCGGGACTGTGGCCAATATATGCGTTCTACATACAGCGGGGAGCGCTGCATTAAGAGGATATAAAGTAGTTATCCCAATCGATTGCATCTCATCTTTAAGTATGTTTGACTATATCTCAACTCTTAGACAGGTAACATTCCTATACAGGGGGCTGCTTACTACTCATGAGAGGATAAGTTTTGTGTAAGCTCTATAAGGGATAGACTACGCTTCTATAATAATCCAAAAAGTTGAATAATAGGGATACTGAATGACGTATGAAAGCCTTGGAGGTGTTCTAAACGAGGAAGTTATCGATAGCTACCGAGGAGGAGATTCTTGGTGGGGAATCAACCGATATATATTTTATTAGGAGTAGAGAAGTCTTACAGAAGACTGGTATAGATAAGAAAGTCTACGCTGAAGTACACGCATATTCTCTTCCTAGAGGGTATCAGTGGGCAGTAGTCACAGGGATAATGGAGGCGTCTTTGTTACTTGAAGGAAAGAAAGTAAACGTCTACAGTATGGATGAAGGAGAGATCTTCAGAGTATATGAACCAGTTATGGCTATAGAAGGAAGCTACACCGAGTTTGGCATATATGAATCAAGCTTACTCGGTATACTCAGGCATGCAACCAGCATCTCAACAAAAGCTGCTAGAATTAAGATCGCTGCAGGTAATAAAAGAGTACTCTTCTTCGGGATAAGATGTGTTCATCCGGCTATCGCACCAATGGTTGATAAATATGCTTACCTAGCTGGATGCGATGCTGTATCAGGTGTTATAGGAGCTAAACTTCTTGGGATACCTCCAACCGGCACTATGCCTCATGCATTAATACTAACAGCTGGAAACCAGGAAACTGCTTGGAAGCTATTTGATCAACATATGCCTGAAGATGTCCCCCGTATAGCATTGTGTGATACGTTATCTGATGAAAGGTTTGAAGCATTAAAAGCTGCTGAAACTCTAGGAGAACGACTACACGGTGTAAGATTCGATACACCTGGATCTAGAAGAGGTGATATGAGAAAGATCGTACAAGAAGCTAGATGGGCTCTCGACATCTCGGGATATAAGCATGTTAAGATATATGTTAGCGGTGGATTGGATGAAGAAGAAATATTAGAGCTTAGAGATCTAGTTGATGGGTTCGGTGTGGGAACTTCTATTGCTTTCCCACCATCTGTAGATCTTGCATTAGATATCGTAGAAGTAGCAGGAAAACCTTCTTCGAAGAAAGGGAAGATGCCGGGAAGAAAGCAGGTTTATAGATGTGTTAAACTCCATGATACTATTACACCCTTTGATAAACAACTTAGTAGATGCCCAGTATGCGGGGAAGCTGCTGAGCCCCTACTGAAGCCCTTAATAATAGACGGGGAAATAGTTAGAGATGTGAAGCCTACCGTAGAAGTTAGAAAACAAGTAATAGAAAAACTGGAGAAGATATCATCTCTACTAGAATTTAACCCCGAACCATTATTGCTGTCATCCATATAACCTAGTTATTATCCTTTTTATATAGGAGAGCTTCGCTATGAAGCGGTTAAAAGGTAATGATAATGTATGAACCAACCTCTTTCTAGTATGGAAAGATTTTTCAGAAGGCAGTCACCAATTAATGACGTGATCCCTCTTGAAGATTGTTAGAGTTGAAGAGATTGAAGAAGCCGTTAGAAGACTCTCGATGGATGTGAACTATTATATTAGAGATGAATTGAGGGAAGCATATAAAAGAGCATTGGAGAGAGAAGTCTCAGAGACAGGTAAGGAGATACTCAGCCAGATAATTGAGAACGTGGAATTAGCTGCAAGCGAGCAGCTTCCAATATGTCAAGATACAGGTGTCTCAATCGTCTATGTAGAAATGGGGCAGGATGTAAAGATTGAGGGTGGAGACCTGTATGATGCAATAAATAGAGGTGTCTCAAGAGGGTATAGAGAAGGGTATCTAAGAAAATCGGTCGTTAGAGACCCGCTATTCAATAGGGTTAACACTGGAGACAATACACCAGCTATGATTCATGTGGAGGTTGCCCCAGGAGATGTGTTCAGGATAACATTCATGGCTAAGGGAACTGGAGCAGAAAACATGTCTAGGCTTGCAATGCTTACTCCCGCAGCAGGTGTAAAAGGTATAAGAGACTTTATTTTAAAGACCGTCGCAGAGGCTGGTCCAAACCCCTGCCCACCTATAGTCGTAGGTATTGGGATAGGTGGAACATTTGATACTGTTGGGTGGCTTGCGAAGAAAGCACTAATGCGTAGATTCGGCTCTAGGCATCCAGACCCAAATTATGCAAAGCTTGAACTTGAACTCCTCGATGAGATAAACAAGCTGGGCATTGGCCCTCAAGGCTTAGGTGGACGTATAACAGCTCTAGATGTAAGGATTGAGACCGCGCCATGCCATATCGGTGCTCTACCAGTAGCTGTAAACTTGGATTGCCATGCACATAGAGTAGGGGTGTGGGAAAAGTGATTAAGAGAATTACTCCACCATTGGATGATAAGATACTTGGAGACCTAAGGATAGGAGATAAAGTATTGATTACAGGGAAGATATACACTGCTAGAGATGCTGCTCACAAGAGATTTGTTGAGACAATCAATAAAGGTGGACAGCTCCCAATTGATCTCAAGGGCCAGGTTATATATTATGTTGGTCCAACACCACCTAAGCCTGGATATGTTATAGGATCTGCTGGTCCAACGACTTCTATCAGGATGGATAGCTATATGGAGCCGATGCTTAAGGCGGGTCTAAAAGCAACTATAGGTAAAGGATATAGGAGCTGGGGTGTAGTAGACCTATTGAAGAAGTATAAAGCTGTCTACTTTATAGCTACAGGTGGTGTTGGTGCATTAATCTCAAAGAAGATAAAGAAGGCTCGTGTTGTAGCTTATGAAGATCTTGGTCCAGAAGCTGTAATGGAGCTTGAAGTAGAAGATTTTCCAGTGATTGTTGCAAATGATATCTATGGTGGAGACATATTCGAAGAAGGGGTAAGGAGGTATCAAGAGATAACTCTACCATTCAAGATCGAGAGGATATCAGAAGTTTAAGGCCTGCAACATCTCTAATATATCTCTTTATTTTTATTTTATTAAACCAGCATAAAGCTAAGCTGGTTCTTCAAGGCTAAGATACTATTTTTACTCCAAATTCCTCTTGGAAGAACTTCATAGATTCTTCCTTAGTTACTAAATGTTTTTTACCTATCCTCGACCTAGCCCTTCTCCTAAGCATTACTCTTCTCCCAGGCCTTGAGACGTGGATTATTATATCCATGCCGATTACTCCGAGCTCTGGGTTATACTTTGTTCCAGGTAAGTCTAGGTGTTCTTTAATCCCGAAAGAGAGGTTACCATACTGGTCAAAATTTTCCTCTCTTACTCTATACCCTACTGCTGCAAATGCTTTTTGTAGGAATTCTCTAGCTTTATCTCTTCTTAGAGTGACCATTACTGCTATTGGTTCGCCACGATGAATCCCGAAACCTCTAATAGTCTTCTTCGCTTTCCTTATGCTCGGCTTCTGACCTGTAAGCATCTCCAATATTTTCTCGGCTCTCTCTAAGGATGCCCCAGATTTACCTACAGAGCAGTTTACGACTACCTTCTCTATCCTAATCCTCCTCATCGGGTTATCTAGCCTCGGAGCACTCAAAGAAGCATTAAGTGCTTGCTCACCCATACTAGACCCACCAATAAATAGTCTAACTTTTTAATAATGATTGAGGATTCAACCACAGACATCATCTATGAATGATGAGAGTTAGATTTATGACTGTTATTCTGGCAGGGTTATTTCAGGCTTTTCTCTTCCGACGACCATCACGTAATCTAGTATCGTTGAAACTTCACCTATCTTCGTCTTAGATAATTTAACAGTAGGTTTTGAGGGGTAAGGTGCATCACGTTTAACTTCAGCTATCTCACCATGTAATCCTTGCTTGGGTCCTTTAATTATCAATCCATAGCATCCTTCTTCTAGTCTTATATATTCCAGTATAGTCTGGCTGGGTACCGATATCTTTAATGTATCCTTAGTATTGATCCGGCGTACTTCTTCTGTTACCTCTTTAAATAATATGTTTCTACCATCATGGAGTGTTATCTGGAACCTAGCTCCAGCTATATGCATCTTCCTGATTATTTTTCCAAGTTTTATTCCTGATTCATCTTGAGGTATCTCTATCAGTCTCAACCCCCTTCTATATATTGGGAGGATGCGATAGTTTTCACCTGTCTCAGGGATAGATATAACATCCATTAATCCTACTGGAAACTTGTAGTCTCTTACGACTCTACCGTCTACCAGTATTTTGCCAGCCTTGATTATCTTCTTAGCTTCTCCAGCTCCCTCTGCATATCCTAGATACTCTCTCAAGATCAAGAGTAACGGGATACATTCAGTCTTTGAATGAGGGCCAGGGCTGGGTGCAACTGTAAAAACATATTCTTTAACCTGTATGTCTAGATGGGGTGGTGCTGCAGGTCTTTTTAGATGAACCATAGCTACCCAACCTCTTTACCTCTAGTTAGCGAAGACTGCCTATCTTTATCGTCTAACTTCAACTGTGTTATCATAATATTTGATACATGGATAGGGCGAGGCTTAGTCGTTCCATCTGCTTTCTTAATAGTAACATTCTCGACATAAACGTACTGCCTCTTCCTATCCACGCTTGTTACCTTCCCCTCTACACCTCTATATTCTCCTCTCATAATCTTAACTGTATCACCAACTCTAACTGGAAAAGATCGACGTGCATGCTTCTCTCTTAATTGGGGAGATAGATGGGCTGACATAAGCTTGGGTAATCTATGGTAAGGAGCATTGTAGAGAAGCTTCCTCTGCTTCCTCGGTTTAGATGAGATCCTACTCATATAATGTAACCTCGCTATTCTTTAATGAATAGATCTCTGTATGCATCCTTATCTGACATTCAAGTTATCTCTAACCCTCTATTAAAGATTGTTATTTTGAGAGAAATGCTTCCCACGGCTTATTGAGGTAAGTTTAACTTATTAAGATTTTGCACCTAGACCTAGCAGCTTAGCAAGTAAGACCTCTACGTTTTAAACTGTTATATCTCTCCAACTTTTTTAACTACTTACATACTGCATTCTACAAGAAAATTACCGGAGATACTGTGTGCTTGAGGAGCTACTGAAAGACTTCGTCTAATACTTGAGCTTAGAAGGGAAATGAAGAGGCTTGAGGAGGGGATTGGACATATGCGTATAAAGAAGGTTATAGGCGAGCTACGTGGCTATGAGAGTGAGGATCAAGATAAAGTCAGGAAAGAATGAAATAGAAACATCCGGACTGGTAAATACTGGGTTTGAGGCTGCAACTCCCGATATAGTTTTACTGCTAGAAGCTGTTAAGACTCTAGGGTTGTGGCCTCCTAGTAGAGCAAAACTTATTACAGTCGAGATTGGTAGCGGAGAAGTTGAGCTCTTCTACATTGAATAGTCAGTAGAATCATCATTAATTGACCGGCCTGATAAAAAGCTATATGATGTAAATCTTATAGTATACCCACATATAAGAGAGTAATCTTAAGCGATTATGTTTGTAGTGTATTAGGGATGATCTTACCAGTCCTAAAGAAAGAATCTGGGAGGTTGGTAGATGGTCAAGAAGACATGGTAAGAGAGAGCAGAGCCAAAGACCTGGTAGGGTAAGGTGGATAGAAATCATAAGCATGATCGGTAACAGTTTATATGTTGAGATAAATCTTCATTACCTTATTCAACCTATCTGTATTCATCATTTTTAATTATACTAATTTCTGGAAGATACAAAGGGAGATATAAGTTTGCATATTTTAAAGAGTTAGTGTTAAATTTCCGCTAGCTATTTCTATCTTAGTATATGGTTGAGACTGGTCTGCTCGTTAAGCCTCCGACTAGGAGAGCTGATATAGAGGCTTTAGAAAGTGTTAGGAGGCTCCGTCCTCAAGCTATCCTCTTAAGTCTTCCAGAGAATATTGAGGGGGTCCTAAACGATTACAGTAGGGGTGACCTAGATTATGAGAGCTTCATAGATTCAATACATGAAAGGCTTCCAGAGCCTAAAGGTGCGTGGATAAAAGAATTTGAAGTATTCTTGAATGAGATTCCAAGCATCGGTGGACTAGCTGACATATACTGTTACATTGACTCTCAGTCGTTCAATCAAGAAGCAAGTACATCTATAGAGATTGCTCTCCTCACTATTAGGGGTATTATAAGAGAGAAGGTAGAGTTAAAAGAGTGGGTGAATATCTTGAAGAAGTCAGCTTTAACGGAGACTGAGAAAAGGGATAAAGAGTTCTCTAAGATACTTGACATATCTAGGAGTTACGATAGAGTAGTCTGCATATCGGGTTTTGAAGGTAAATACATTAAGAGAAGACTAGAGCATTTTGGAGTAAAGTCATGGATGAGATATTTAGACCAGCCTTACCACTTTACTCCACTAGAGATCTTGAAGAGACTCATACTACTAGATAGAATAGACGAAGAATTGTTCATTAAATTAATAAAAGAACACATTAGGTTCTTGAAAGAATACATATACCGTATGCCTTACACTGAAGCTGTTGAGAAATGGGTTAGAGAGAGATTATATTGGCTCCCCATAAGGAGGCAAAGACCTGACTGAAAGAATAATCTTAGCCAAGTTAGAGTTATTCCATGCCAAGATTGTTAAGAGAGATAGTAGAGTAACAGTAATAGCTACAGACAGTGGGAAAACCTTTAGACTACATTTAACAAATACTGGGAGGCTAAATGACCTAGTCTATCCCGGCTCTAAAATACTTTATATCAATCTACTTCATGGGAGAAGAGTGTCTGGTAGAGTTGTAGGAGTATCGCTAGGTGATTCTGCAGCTTTAATCGATACAATCCTCCAAGCTAGAATGTTTGAAAAAGCACTAGAACTTAAGTTAATCCCATGGCTTCAAGGATACAAGGTAGAGAGAAGAGAGATAATTAAGTATGGTTCGAGGTTCGACTATCTTTTGAGTAATGGATTGGATGAGATTATTCTTGAACTTAAGTCAGCGGTATACCTGTCTTATGATGGTGCTGTAATGTATCCTGATACTATATCAGAACGTGGTATAAAACATTTCGAGATACTGAATAAGCTTAAACTAATGGGGAAGAATACTTCAATAGTTTTCATTGCCGCCCACCCATATGCAAGATATTTCCGTCCAAATTTCGATGTAGACCCGAGGTTAAGAACTATTCTCTGCACGTCTTTGAAGCTGGATATCCTGATTAAATCTATTAAGATGCATTTAGAAGAAGACGGCTCAGTAATCCTCGACAATGCTGATCTTCCTGTTATGATAAAGTGCTGATATATGTAATATTTTCATTCCATGCAGTCTATTAAATAGATAGATTAAACTAATATCTCAGCAGATATTCTTGATATACGTAATGTATGAGATAGGTTATGTGTCAAGGAAGAAGATTAATCTGAAGGGTAGGGATTTTCTTGAGCTTCAAGATTTCTCAGCGGAAGAGATTTGGAAGATACTGAAGACTGCACGTATCCTGAAGAAGTATAGAGGTAAGAAGCAGGTCAATAAGCTCAGAGGCAAGAGTGTGGCCATGATTTTTGAGAAACCTTCTACAAGAACTAGAGTATCATTTGAAGTAGCTGTAGAAGAACTTGGTGGTAGAGCTCTATATCTAAGTAGGAATGAGCTTCAGCTTGGTAGAGGTGAAACAATAGCTGATACAGCCAGAGTCCTCTCCCGCTATGTTCATTTAATCATGGCTCGGGTGTACAAGTATGAAACACTCGAAGAACTAGCAAGATATTCATCTGTGCCAGTTGTAAATGGTTTATCAGATATAAATCATCCGTTACAGATTCTCGCAGACCTTTATACTTTATGGGAGAGATTTAAGAGGCTTAGAGGATTAACTATTACATGGATAGGTGATGGAAATAATGTATGTAATTCTCTACTTATTGGTGCATCTAAACTAGGTATAAATGTTAATATTGCTTGTCCACATGGATATGAACCTCATCCAAAGTATCTTGAGTGGGCTAAGATGAACGCTAGCCAGTCTGGTTCAAGTATTAAGTTAGTTAACGAGCCGTCAGAAGCAGTTATTGATGCTGACGCTATTATGACGGATGTTTTCGTTAGCATGGGCCAGGAGGAAGAAAGAGAGAGGAGAATGTCTATCTTTTATCCGAGATACCAAGTTAATAGTGAGTTGATAGTTAAAGCAAAACATGGAGTAGTTTTCATGCACCCTCTTCCCGCACATAGAGGTGAAGAAGTCGTAGATGAAGTAATAGATTCTAACTACTCTCTCGTATGGGACCAAGCAGAGAATAGGCTACATACTAGTAAGGCTTTACTATATCTACTAATCTAAAAGATTTGAAAACAACCTATCTAGAAACCGATACGGATATCTTTACATTCTTTCAGAAGTCTGTGGAGATGAGGCTTCCAGTATTCTCTTAGTAAAGTTGTACCTATTCCTAATTCTTGGTATAACGCCCTTCTTGGGTCTTGCTTCTATCTTAGGAGTTTGAGACCTAACTTTCCCGGCCTTTGTTATTGAACCATGACTCGGCATACCAGCATTAGTACATTAAGCTTTAGAATATAAGCATTGTCTTCTACTAGGCAGAACTCATAGATTAGACCTTATAGGCATATAGATTTTTTGAGGTGAACTCTGTACTTCCTTTTCCTATATCTGACCAACCTTATAAACTGCTCATCTTAGATATTATATTGAGAAGATGTCACCTGTTGATTTATTCGTGACCCCGCTTGGCGTTATCTCTGTAGGGGATGATGGAAGAATAATTGCTCATAGAATATTTAAAGACGTGGATGATGCTGTCTCGAAATATTCAAGGACTATTAAAGGTGAAATGATAGAAGATGTAAGAGAAGTCATTGATGAGCTTTCTTCTAAGGGTTTCAGAGAATTTTCAATTGATCCTCCACAAATAATTAACAGTCTTTCATTAAACTATCCTGAATACAAGTTTTTAGAATCATCAAGTTCTGTAGATGTTGAGAGCTTACTAGTTGATAATGGTCTAGTTGGAAGCATCGAAGAGTATAGGGATAGATTGAGGAAGATAACTGATGCCATCCTAACGGTTCAATTAAAGGAGGCTGTAGCTAGGAGAGACATGATGATCGTATACGCAGTTCACGTCCTAGAAGATTTAGATAAGCAGATAAATATGTTCTATACTAGGTGTAGGGAATGGTATAGTCTACATTTTCCGGAGCTTGCCGATATATTAGAAGAACCTGAAGAATACATGAAGATAGTGGGTGAAATTGGAGCTAGGAGTAAATTCAGTCTAGAGAGTTTATCAAGACTAGTCGGGGAGAAGAAAGCCAAGGCAATAATGGAGAAGACTTCAAAATCTATTGGAGCAGAATTAAGCCCTGAAGATGAAGAACAGCTTAAGAGAGTTGCAAGGGAGGGTCTCAGACTGGTGGAAATGAAACATCAACAAGAAGCATATATCAGAGAGCTTATGAATTCTGAGGCGCCAAACCTGTCAGCGGTAGCCGGGGCAATACTTGGAGCTAAACTCATATCATTAGCAGGGGGGCTGGAAAAACTTGCTAAACTTCCAGCCAGCACAATCCAAGTTCTTGGAGCAGAAAAAGCTCTATTCAGATTCTTCAGAACAGGTAAAGGTGCCCCAAAACATGGAATTATCTTTCAGCATCCATATATTCATGGCTCTCCTAAGTGGCAGAGAGGTAAGATTGCGAGGCTTCTAGCTACAAAGATAGCTATTGCTGCTAGGATTGATTACTTCTCTAGAGAAGATAGGAGTGCAGAGTTGAGGAAGACCCTAGAAGAAAGACTAGCTGAGATCAAGAAGAAGTATGCTCAACCACCTGCTAAGAAGATTAAGCCTATAGGTAAAGAAGTAAGGAAATCTAAAGAAAGGAAGAAACGTAAATGAAGCTGTGAGTAGAAGGTAGAAAAGGTAGAGTGATGTCAAACTTTTTATCTTGACTGTGAGAGTATCTAGCTGGTAGAGATGGTGATTGTTAAACCTCATGAGAAATTCTGTGGAGTTTATTGGGTTTTAACTAATGAAGGAGAAAAAATCCTTACAACAAAGAATCTTGCTCCAGGAGTTCAAGTCTATGGAGAGAGATTATTCAAAGTTGGTGGAGAAGAGTATAGAGCATGGAGCCCATACCGTAGTAAGCTTTCTGCAGCTATATGGAATAAGATTAAGCAGATATATGTTACAGAGGGCTTCAGGATCCTTTACTTGGGATGCGCAACTGGGACTACTGCAAGCCATGTCTCCGACATTATAAGTAGTAAGGGGATACTTTATGGAGTAGATTTTGCTCCAAGAGTTATGATACAGTTTAAGCAGAATGTTGTCCAACATAGAAAAAATGTTATCCCGATCTTTGCAGACGCACGTAAACCTAAAGAATATGCACATATAGTTGGGAAAGTCGATTTTATATACTGTGATGTCGCTCAACCAGAACAAGCAAAGATTCTTGTTGATAATGCTATCTTAACACTGAAGAATGGAGGTCACGGGATGATAGCTGTAAAAGCTAGAAGTATTGATAGTGTTGAGGAGCCTGAGCTAGTCTATAAGAGAGAGATAAGAATACTTGAAGAAAACTCATTCAAGATACTTGAAGTAGTTGATCTCGAACCATATGAGAAAGACCATGTTATGATAAGTGTACAGTACTAGAGCTATCAAAAAATAAGGGGAGGTAAGCTTCCTACGTAATGATCCCACTACACCTCTCTTAATATCCATGTACTAGTAAGCGTAGAATATTAGGAGTGGATACAGGGTTGTGAGGTCTCAAGAATTCTTCTACTTAGACTGTAGGTATTTGTGGATCGATTCAGCGGCTTTCTTACCATCTGCGAATGCTTCTATAGCGGTCGCAGGTCCTCTTACAGCGTCTCCACCTGCAAATACACCTAGTCTACTCGTAGCCATATTCTCATCTACCATGATGGTGCCCCATTTTGTTAATTCTATACCATCTTCAGGTTTGATAAAATCTAGCTCAGGGTCTTGCCCAATAGCGAGTATTACGTAATCTACTTCTTCTATGAATTCTGAGCCTGGGATAGGTTCTGGTCTCCTCCTACCGTCTGGTCCAGGCTCACCAAGCTTCATTCTTATACACTTCATCTTCTTTACTACTCCATCCTCTCCTATGAATTCTATTGGTGTAGCAAGGAGTAGTATCTCAATCCCCTCTTCTTCTGCATCGGCTACCTGCTCATGGTCTGCAGGCATTTCTGCTCTACTCCTTCTATACATTATCTTTACCTGTGAAGCACCTAACCTTAACGATGTTCTGGCTGCATCCATTGCTACGTCTCCTCCACCGATTACCAAGACTTTCCCAGAGATCTTCTTAATCTCTCCATTCTTCACTTTGTATAGGAACGGTAAAGCTTGAATGACTCCTTGAAGGTCTTCTCCTGGGATACCCATTCTTTTAGGTTTGTTGGCTCCAACGCCGATGAATACTGCATCATATTCTCTTGCTAGATCAGATATTGTTATATCTCTACCTACTTTTTTCCTAAGCTCGAATCTTACACCTAACTTGTTCAGGACGCTAACTTCATCTTCCACAATATATGATGGGAGCCTAAACTCTGGAATAGAAAGTCTAAGCATTCCACCGATTTTGTCAGCCGCATCATAGACTATTACTGAGTAACCATTTAACGCTAAATGATATGCTGCATTTAATCCTGCTGGGCCTGACCCTACGATGGCTACTTTCTTACCCGTTGACGGCTTAGGTGTGATCCGGATGCTACTCCTATCAGCGTAATCTGCAATAACTCTATGCGAGTACCTTATAGCAAGCGGCTCCATACCTATCTCATTCATAATACATGCATCTTCACAGAATCTTACGCATATCCTACCGGTTATTCCAAGGCATGGGTAGTAAGAGAGGGATAGTTTGTAGGCTGCATCGATCTTGCCTTGAGCGATCAATCTGAACACTGCGGGGATACCGAAGTGTATTGGGCATGCTTCAACACATCTAGGATTCTTGCATGTTAGACACCTCTGAGCTTCTCTAATGGCCTCATCTAAGGTATAGCCTTTCCTAACTTCTTGGAAGCTTGTCTTTCTAACATGAGGTGGGAGAATGCTCATAGGCGTTCTAGGATTGAACTTGCTAGCTATAGGGTTTCCAGATTCTTCAAGCAGCTGCCTCAATGAATATATTATCTTCTTCCTCTTATCTTTTGATTGCTCTCTTTCTACTAGTAGTCTTATGAATGCTTCAAGAATTCTATCATCCATCATCTTCAGGTCTTGGTCTAGCTTAAAACCGGCTTCTCCTAGTATACTTGAGACAAGATTGTATTCTTCGAGGGTGAGTAGGTTTCCAAGCTTGGAGATTTGAGCCAAGATACGAGACCTCCTTGGCAATAAGTAGTACACTAATCTATAATTTGAGTCTATTCCATGTATGCCTGCTAATGAAGTGAGGGATATAGCTAAATAATAGCTTCAACTTAGGTTTTCATTGAATAGGGAAAAGGGATATATTTTGTTAGAAAATTGTATTAAAGGATTCTGAGTGTTGGGAAATGTTCACACTTATTGAGTTAGAAGAGGTTATAGGTATACCGCCTAGAGATTTCACTAAACCTCTAAGAGAAGCTGCTATTGATAGGCTCAGAAACTTGTATGAGGGGACTGTTATGGAGGATGCAGGATATGTTGTAATGGTAATCGATGCAGATGTAGATCCCGTAGGGATTCTCCTCCCTCGAGACGGCTCAGTCTACCATAAAGCTAAAGCAAGACTGCTCGTCTTTTCCCCGAGGATACAAGAAGTAGGCGAGGGAGAAATAGTTGAGATTACAGAGTTCGGTGCATTCATTAGAGTTGGACCGATGGATGCATTGCTACACATCTCTCAGATCATGGATGACTACTTATCTTATGATGAGAGACATTCTGTACTGCTCGGAAAGAAGACTGGGAAGAAATTGGAGGTGGGAGATGATGTTAGGTTTAGAATAGTTGCGGTCTCTATATCTCCAGGTAAATCTGGAAAGATTAGTGTCACGACGCGTCAGCCATGCCTTGGCAAGATTCAATGGATTAAGGAAAGCTTAGAACAGATGAAAGCAAAAACCATAGTAGAGGAAGGGTAGAAAGATGCCAGGGTCGAAAGAGAAAGCGTGTATGAATTGTAGGAGGATAACTACCGGTAACGAATGTGATAACTGTGGGTCAACAAACTTAACAACAAACTATTCAGGGTTGATCATAATAATAGATCCCGAGAAGTCTGAAATTGCGAAAGAACTTGGATTAAAGAAGGCTGGAGCATACGCTACAAAAACGTAGATCTTGTCGTGGAACTTAATCATCCTATACGTTAAAGATTTTAAGCTTTAATCTTACTCATGTAGTAGATAATGCTATGAATAGCGTCCTCTGGCCTCCACGCTCTAAGATAATTTTTACGGAAGAGATGAAGGAAAGGTTGAGAGAGCCTATTGGAGAACTAGTTACAGGAGGGGACCCTGATGAAGTAACCGAAAGATTAAAAAAGACAATTGAAGAGATAAAGCCACCCATAGTTATCGCTGTTGGAGATTACGTCTCGAGTAAACTACACAAGCATGATGTAAAAGTCGATATATACATTGTTGATGGGAAGATCGAGAGAATAGGAAAACCCGTAGAACCGGTTAATCTAGAAAATATTGTAGAGTCAATTAATGAGGCAGGAACGATATCGCCTTCATCCTCTGAGAAACTACATGAATTAATACATTCTCCTGAGGCTTGGCCTATAATATTGAAGATAAATGGGGAAGAAGACTTGCTAGCTCTATCGGCTATATTATCTTCTCCAGATAATTCAGTAATAGTATATGGGCAACCAAAGAAGGGGGCTGTACTAGTGAGAGTAGATGAATCTATAAGGAGGAAGATGATTAACATTATACGTGGAGTTCAAAATCATTATTAGTATGCTTGAGATAAGGCTTGTAGAATTTATGCTAGATTCTAGGATAAGATTACATCTAGTATGAGCATTATTATTAATCCAATTATTAGACTGTATGTTGATGTTCTCTCTTCTCCTGATCTATGTGTTTCGGGGATTATCTCATCGCTTACCACATAGATCATTGCGCCTGCTGCAAACCCCATTGCGTAAGGTATTATGTTTGTGAATATAGATGTAAGATATGCTCCGAGGAGAGCGAGAGGAGGTTCAACAAACCCTGATATTACTGATATCGTGTAGGCTCTTCCCCTACTATATTCTCTGGTGGCTAGAAGTGAGAACCCTACAGATAATCCTTCAGGAATGTTTTGTAGACCTATTGCAAGCATTAGCGATATCCCAGTAACAAGGTCTCCCGACCCGAACCCTATACCTACTGCTAAACCTTCAGGCATATTATGAATAGTTATAGCGATTACAAACAGCCATATAGCTCTGAGCTTACTAGATGATCTCCCCTCCTTACCTTTAACAAAATGTAGGTGAGGCATCAGGTAATCTATAAACGATATAGATACCGCTCCGATTATTATTCCAGCTACTACTGCTAATATACCTCCGTACTCTACACCGGGAAGAATTAAGCTAGTGAAGCTTGCAGCTAACATAACTCCTGCTGCAAACCCGAGTCCAGCATCGATCAATATCTTTGGGTAGGATTTTAGGAAGAGTGTGGGTGTAGCTCCTAAGAGATTCAGTATCGCTCCTACTGCCCCACCAATTAATCCCATTAAAACGAGATTTCCACCGGTGACCCATGTAAGTAATTCGGAAATCATCTTAAGCGATTGGGGACGTCATTATTTAAAAATATCCTGGTTAACCATCTTCATGTAATCCTTTTATCTAATGTTGTTGTATATTTCCCACTTCCTAGATACAGCAATATCTTAACTTTGGCTATATTGTATGTGTCTCCTTCTACTGCTTCTTCTCTAACGTACGCTTTCTCAACCTTCCCTATTATCAATTCATGGTCTCCTGCAGGATACTCATTATATAGAGTGCATTCTAATACAGTTAATGCTTCAGCAATGTATGGAGACTTGACAATATTTGATCTAGTTAATGTGAGCCTAGATTTCTCAAACTTATCTACACTCCTCCCAGAATAGCTTCCAAAAAATTCTGATTCATTAACCATGCTGGCATCGAGGACGTTCACAGTAAAGTCTTTAGACTGCTTAATTAACTCATATGTATATCTCTTCGGAGAGATTGCTGCAGCTATCAGTGGAGGGTCTCTAGAAGTAGGCGTAAGCCATGCAGCAGACATGCCATTAGCCTTCCCAGAAGAATCGATGGAAACAATTATAGCTACGGGTTTGGGTTGCAGAAGATAAGCAAAAGAGCGAGGCTTAACTTCTATCAAACCCATTCAAACAACACCTATAGAACGTTATGTAAACTAACTCAATAATATTTCCCTAAGTGTTCGCGCCCTTACGATAGTATGCTATGATTATATAGTATATATATTGAGAGTATTTAGAGATGTCAGAGATTAAAGATGAGCAGAAAACAGTAACGGTCATGATCCTACCTGTTACGGTAGATGATCTAGATGAAGTCTATAAAATCGAGCTAGAATGTTTTGGAAGAGAAGCTTATCCTAGGTTTATCTTCAACTATCTGCTAAGTAATCCTAACTCTATCTTCTTGAAAGCTTTAAAAGAGAACCAGGTTGCGGGCTTTATCGCTGGAGTTTGCCGTAGCGATACGTGCAATATTTATACTCTTAACGTTAAGAAGGGTTTCAGAAGGAAAGGTATAGGGTCGATTCTTCTAGAAACTTTTGAGAGAGAAGTATTAAGGAGAAATGTAAGAAAGATAATACTGCAAGTTGAAGTAACAAATATAGCTGCTCTCAATCTATATCTTAAGAACGGATACCAGATCAGTAGATTACTGAAGAATTACTACGGTTGGAGGAGGGATGCTTATGAAGCATTTAAAATACTATAAAGAGATAAATCCCCGATTTTAGCAGTAATTTGTAGGATGGTTTTAAGGATTGATGATTATGGGTTCGGTTACATAGTTATAGATGGCGTAACATATAGTAGGGATTTAATAATACTCCCAGATAGGTTGATAACTAATTGGTGGAGGAAAGAAGGTCATAGGATAGATTTAGATGACTTAAAAGATGTATTAAACGTAGATTTAGAGTATCTAGTAATAGGTACCGGTTATTTTGGTAGAGTTCATGTCTCTAATGAAGTACTTAAAGAATTAGAGAAAAGGAACGTGAAACTAATCGTAACCGATTCTAGAAATGCTTGGAGAAAGTATAATGAGCTGGTAGTTAAGGGTGTAAGAGTAGCTGGAGTATTCCATCTAACATGCTAGGCTAGATAGGAGATGGCTAGGAATGGATAGATTAATTGTGGATAGTATGGGTGTAGGTGGAGCTAACGTTGACGCAAGAAAGTATCCTGCAGCTAAACCTATTATTAACGCTATTATTACTCCAGCTACAGCAACCACTCTACTGACCGCATATATTCTCCTACTCA
>Ga0209183_1000211_pt1 | contig 27689 bp, 26 predicted proteins | sample LHCtaG_2_FD_184120 | JGI IMG/M metagenome (GOLD analysis project Ga0209183, IMG submission 184120) | Hot spring microbial communities from Little Hot Creek, USA to study Microbial Dark Matter (Phase II) - LHC4sed_replicate (SPAdes)... | ecosystem: Environmental > Aquatic > Thermal springs > Hot... | reverse complement strand
GGCCCTCACCCCCCTCAGGGGCAACCGCCTCAACCCTCACCGGGAAGCTCATCGAGATACCGGTACATAGGTTAATCAAGAACTTATAGGTGTTCTTAGCGACCTAGCTTTCTACCCGCTAAGAAAACACCACGGAAAGCAAAAGCATTGGTGGTAGAGAGTAGCTAATGTACTCACACCTACCTACGAGTGCTCACAAGTAATCACAGGTATCTTCATTTACCACAACCCCCGCAACAGACTACGAGAGAGGTACAGAAAGCTCGACATCTTGAGGAAGACTGTTAAGCTCATTGAGGAGCTCGTCACTAAGAACAGAGTTGTAGTTGGCAACATAGGCAGGGGGGTTAAGGAGGAAATGGAGAGAGATAAGAACACGAAGCTTAGGCATAGGATACACCAGTGGAGTGTTTCAACACTAGTTAAGCTACTAGAGGAAAGGCCGGTACACGTCGTTAAGGTTTCTGAGAGGGGATCTTCATCCACAGACCCCTTCACAGGTGCAAAGATTAAGGGCTTCAAGCCCCTGATGATCTGCTTTTACGGTGAAGGGGGCTAGGAGAGTTAATGTGAGTATCCTCGAGAGAGACATTGTAGGTGCAATCAGCATCGGGCTCAAATACCTCCCCACAGATGGGAGCCCCATGGCGTTGGGCTCGACGAGCACCCATGGAGTGCGGGTGAAGCTAGTGAACCCGCACAGAGTGCAACCCCACTAACAGAACTACAAGTACTTACAGATACCATCAAGTACCGTTAGTGGGGAAACGCACTCAAACCCGCGGTCAGAGCCACCACAGTCTTATATACCTTCTCTAGCCTGTGGTAGATCCTTGGTGACGGCATGTGACTAGGATACTAGCTATTAACGCCTCACCTAGGAAGTACGGGAGTAGCTACAAGCTCCTCCGGGTAGCGGTAGAGGCAGCTAGGTACGCTGGTGCTGAGGTTAGCGTAGTACACCTATACGACTACATAGTAAAGCCCTGCATAGGCTGTGTAAGCGATGAGCAGCTCTCCTGCAGGTTCCCGTGCGTCGTCGATGACGATGACGGCAATGAGCTCCTTAAAGCCGTGGTTAAGTCCGACGCGGTTATAGTATCCACACCGGTCTACTGGTACGGCCCAAGCGGACAGTTAAAGAACTTAATAGACAGGATGACCTCTCTGGAGAACATGATATTCGTATCCGGGAGGTCCTTACTCGAGGGGAAGGTCGGGGGCTTTATAGCCTCCGGTGCGGATAGCGGTAACATAGCAGCTATCTCCTACCTCATGGTAGTAGCCAACTCCATGGGTATGCTAATACCTCCGTGGGGTCTAGCCTACTACCTAGGTCAGGGAGACCCCTTGGAGAGTCTGGAGGCGGTACTAGATGCAGCTAACGTAGGGTACCTAGTAGCTAGAGCAGCTCAGGGGCTTCATCCCAAGGAGCTTAGGTACGACCCTCAGCTTATTGGGAAGTTAGGGGGTGAGGAACTCATAAAAAGAGTATCTGCAGAAGTAAAGGAGTTAGCTGCGAAGGAGGTTAAGCTACGTAGTCGCCTCATAAAGATTACTAGGTCAGATAGCAAGTAGCAGAGCCTAATGCCCTGATGTAGTACTTCGTCAAGACTACGTAGTACCTTCAAATATTACGATAGGCCGTGTCGCATGAGGTTTAAATCTAACTCAGCCGCGGGTTCAGAAATCACCGATCATCCCTTGTAAGACTCATCACTACAGTAGCCTATTGCTCCCAGAGTTCGGGGTTACCGTACTTATATCTACATGCTGTAGCTCAGGTTATGTACTCACTAGGGAGTCTGTTCTGCTACAGCTAGCTTAAAGCTCCTTAGACCCCGGGTTTATAAGCCTTATAAGCTCTACAACCCCCTTTTAAACGGGGTTTAGGATGTCAGGGGTTACCCCTCTAATTAAGATTGAGAACATTGTTGCTACGGTTACCCTAGATCAGGGGCTTGACTTAGGGGCTATTGCCAGGTCTATACCTAACGTGGAGTACGACCCGGAGGAGTTCCCAGGTCTCGTTCTACGCCTAGACAACCCTAAGCTAACGGCACTGGTTTTCAGTACCGGTAAGATGGTTATTACCGGAGCTAAGAGTACTCAGATGCTGATTAAGGGGTTTAAGAGGATCCTAAGGTTATTCTACAAGCACGGTATACTAATCGCTGGGAAGCCGAGAGTGCAGATACAGAACGTAGTTGCTTCTGCAAACCTCAATGCAGAGGTAAACCTAGAGATAGCCGCTGAGCAGCTGGATAACGTAATGTACGAGCCGGAGCAGTTCCCCGGGTTAATATACAAGATGAACGAGCCTAGAGTAGTACTCCTAATCTTTAGTAGCGGTAAGATGGTTATTACCGGGGCTAAGAGCGAGGAGGAAGTAGCCCAAGCTGTAAAGAACATACACGCCAAGCTAAGCTTTATAGGTGCCCTTAGGGAAATAGTCGAGGAGGAGTTAACCAGCGAGGACATATTCTAGCAAAAGAGACCAGAGTTCTGCACTTATCCCCTAGTTAGCTGTTTAACTCTCCCCACTAGGATCAGAACGTGTAGAGCTGCTTCAGCCTAGCTCTAAGGTAGGGCTCTCCTCTCAATAATCTCTATAGAGACCTTGTAGGGTATCTCCTGGATTAAGGTCCTTATTAGCTCATCGTAGCACTCACTTACGTTTCTCGGGTTAACGGCCTCAGCTTCAACCAGTAGGACAAGCCTTTCATCTCTAACCTCTACAGGTTTCACCGATATAGCGCTCTTCTCAATGAGCTTTGAGGATCTAACTATGTTAGTAACCTTCCTCACTATCTCATCGAGGTTCCCCCTAGGGCTCTCGATCTCGATCCTTAGTAGTATCGGTACTTGGCTTAGCTTCACTATTACGGACTTGAGTAGGCGGCTATAGGGTATTAGGACTGAAGCACCGCTCTCGTTCTTCAGTACCATGTAGTTACCCTCAGATAGCAAGGCCCTACCTTCGTATTCCTTACCGTCGATTTCAACCCTTACCAGCTCCCCATCCTTAATTACGGAGGTAGTAGCTACGACAAGGTACGAGAGTGAGTTAGCTATGTACCCCATGATCGAGAACAGCACTATAGCTGCAACAAGTAGTGCTACAGCAATCGAAACCGCGGGTACTAGTGGGTGCGGTGTTACAGCCGAAAGCGCTGCCGGGATGATTATGATCATAGCTACAGCTAGTATTAGCACCTTCGCAGTCTCTTCAGACCTCCTACTTATTATACCCCTTAACCTAAGCCTAGCTAGGAAAGTTCTCGAGGCGTAGTATATGGCTACGAGGGCTGCGAGGGAGATAAGTAGGTAGAGGATAGGTAGGTAGCTACCCGCTATGCCCTCTATGGTCTCCACCCACTACACCCCGCCTTAAATTAAGGTCCCCGCTATACCTACGTGCACAGCTAAATAAAGCGATATGTACCACGTTGAAGCCCTTAGGTCATTACCCTCTCTGCAGCCGACTTACTCGCTAAGACTACCAGAGTCTCCCCTTCCTTGATGATGTAGTCTTTTACCGGGTTTATAGTTATCCCATCGCTACCCACTACCTTCAATACCTCGACCTCTAGGTCCTCCTCGAGCTCCCTAATAGTCCTCCCTACGTAGTCTCTGAGGGTATTGGGTTTAAGTACGAGGACTGCTAGGTCTTCAGTAAGGTCTACTGAGCTAACTCCGTAGATCGAGCCTACTATAGCCTTACTTACGACCTCGTTAACCACTATAACGTCCCCAGCTAAACCTAGGGCCTGTAGAACGTTTGCTAGTTCACGGTTAGCTGTTACTACGATGACCTTCGGTATACCTACGTGTTTAGCGTACGCAGCTAGGGCTACGTTTATGGAGTCGTACCTATGGCCTATGATTACTACATCAGCTTTCGAGAAGCCGAATCTCTCTAGGTCTTGGAGGTTTAGGAGGTCTACCACAGCTCCGGTTATCCCTAGCTCAGCTTCCAGCTCCTCTACACCCTCCCTACTGCTATCGAACACTATTACCTGATGCCCCCTCCTAGCTACGTATCTAACGACATCAGCTATAGCTCCCGTAGACCCTATGAATACGTACCTCACTGAGCGGAGTCCTGTTTAGAGTGCTCTACCTCAGCTTATATTTTCAGCTACTGCTACCCCTTCTTAAACCACCTCTCCAAGCTACCGGTCGGCTGCTTAAGAGCTTTTACAGCTCTTAATAGCCTCTCCAAGGCGCTGCTAACCCTCTCCTCCGAGAACTCGTACTCGTCTACGAGTATCCTCTTAACCTTCCCAACGTCCACCTCTCTCCACTCAAGCTTGTAGTCGCGCGTTACTGGGGGGTTCATGAAGACCCTCTTTATCTCACCGGGAGGTACCGGGAAGGTAGCTCCAGGGATGGCTCTAAGGGCTTTCTCCAGGCTACCGTAGGTTTTAATTAGCTGTAGGGCTGTCTTAGGTCCAACACCCTTAACTCCGTCGGGGTTGTAGTCGGTCCCGATCAGAATAGCTACATCTATGAGCTGCTCCCTGGTTAGCCCAAGAGCTTTCAGTAGATGCTCTAGCTCTATTACCTCAGGCTTTATCTCCACGTAGACCTCCTTCTTAGGTAGCTTCCTCCTCCCGCTAATGGCTAGATTCCTGATGAGCCTTGGGGAACCGAAGAGTAGGGAGTCGTAGTCCTGTGAAGCTGCTGCCCACGCATCTCCAGATGCAGCCATGTAGGCTGCCTGAGCCTCGCCCTCCGAGGGTGCCTGAACCCAGGGAACCCCCATTGCTGTGAGGAGGTGCTTAGCTGCTGAGACCATGTCGCTGGTAAGAGTTGAGGAGATCTGTGCGTACCGCCTAGCCGCCTCTAAGTCACCGTAGGATAGGGCTTCCTCGTACCTCCTCCTAGCCTCCTCCCTTACTTGAGCTCTCTCCGCGATCTCCCTAGACTTAAGCTCAGGGGGCTTCCCATCGAAGACGTAGACAGGCTTTAAACCTGCTTCGAGGAGATTTATGGTCCTGTAGAAGAGCCCACTGAGGTGGCTTGTAATCCTACCCTTACTGTCCATCAGCGGGGTCCCGTCGGGCTGCCTTATCGCAGCTAGGAACTGGTATAGGGCGTTGTATGCGTCTATAGCTATAACCTTGTCCTTAAGTTCTCTAAGGTCTTGTACCACCCGGATAACGCTCTCGGGTACTAGGTCACGTAGGTTAACGCCCAAACTATCACCTTCAATAACAAGGCGGAACCAGAACTAATAACCTAAGAAGTGGGGCGGCGGCCGAGGGTCCAAAGCCCCGCATCCTTGACCGCTAGACGACCCGGCTACCGTTAAGAAGCAGGTAAGGGGGCTTATAAGCGTTTAGGGAGCTACCCTACTTACTATATTGTGGTAAGTATTCCTCCTACACACCGGGCACCAGTGGTAGAGCTGCTTAAAGTCCCCTATATGGTAGCTTAGCTTCAGTAACCTCTCAGTACCGCATACGGTACACCTAACTACCCAACCCCCCAAAGCGGTCACCCATTTAACACTACCTCCGCAGGAGATAAGCCCGTACACCAGCACCCGTTTGCCCCTAGATGCTCACCCTCATTAGCTTATATTCGTTGCACCTAGGGGCTTCCACCTCGCCTACACCTCACGAGCTATCGATGCGAGTTCGTGGGCCCATCACCTAGGCGGGGTAGCTATAGATAAAGTGAGAGATTAAAACCAACCTCCAAACATCAACTACTTAACAGCTCTGACTACTAGCTCGTCGTACTAGGCTAACCTAAAAACCTAGGTTAAGCTCTGGTGCGCGGGTACACACCTTCACACTCTCGCGTAGCTTTTGGTATGCCTCCCCCACCTGCAGAACCGAAAACAGTTTGAGTTCGGCTTAGAAAGGGTTTTAAGCTTACCTGAGGTGTTTTCATGGTGCCTCTATGGGCTCTCTTAGAGGTAGGGACTATCTCTCAGTAGTAGATCTTAGCCCTGAGGAGCTGGTCACAGTGCTTGAGCTATCTAAGGACTTTAAGCGGAGGCTATACGGGGGTGAGAGGGTAGTACCCGTACTCCAGGGGAAGACCCTTATGCTGATCTTTCAGAAGCCTAGTACTAGGACTAGAGTTAGCTTTGAGGTAGCTATGAAGCAGCTTGGGGGCTTTACCGTAACAGCTAACTGGACCGAGCTCCAGCTAGGGCGGGGGGAGACCGTAGCCGATACTGCGAGGACCTTAAGTAGGTACGTTGACGGTATAGCCGCTAGAGTTTACAAGCACTCGGAACTTGTAGAGCTAGCTCAGCACGCTACCGTACCTGTAATAAACGCTTTAAGTGACCTAGAGCACCCGGTTCAAGCTCTAGCAGATTTCCTTACTATATGGGAGAAGAGGGGTAGGATAGCTGGGGTAAACGTAGCGTTCCTCGGTGACGGTGCTGATAACGTAGCGCACTCCCTAATACTAATGGCGGCATCCCTAGGTGCTAACATAAGGGTGGGAACGGCTAGAGGCTACGAGCCTTCCCCGAAGATCTTGGAGCTAGCTGAGGAGAGGGCTAGGAGGAGTGGAGCTAGCATTGATTTAGTGTACTCCGTAGAGGAAGCCGTTAGAGGTGCTGATGTTGTGTACACGGACGTATGGGTTAGCATGGGTCAGGAGGCTGAAGCTGAGAGGAGGGTAAGGGACCTAAGCCCCTACAGGGTTACCCCTGATGTAATGCGGCTAGCTAAACCTGATGCTATATTCATGCACTGCCTACCAGCTAAGAGAGGCTACGAGGTAGTTGATGAGGTAATCGACGGCCCGTGGTCTGCTGTATGGGATCAAGCTGAGAACAGGTTACATACACAGAAGGCTCTACTAGCTCTACTTCTTTGAAGACCTTTTCCTCCTAGACCTCCTCCTTTTCCTCCTAACTCTCTTCCTAGCCTGCCCTACTGACACCTTACGTAAGGCCGTAGACTTAAGCTCATCTGTCAGTAGTACCTTAAGACCTCCGCTTGCTACCTCCATACCTACGGCTACGACGCCCCCCTCCCTTACCTCTCCAACTAAGCACGTAGCGTAGAGGCCCTTGCTAAGGGGTACCTTCCTAGAGGTAAGTATACCTCTCTGAACGGCGTCTAACTCCTCAACACCACTACTCGAAGGCTTTGATAGCAGCTCTACAGATAGAACTTCATCTGGGTACGCACTTAGTGGTACGCACTTAAGCCTCTCGGTACTGTAGGTATAGCCCAGCTGAGTATCCCCACTGCTCAACTCAACGTAGTATAGACTGCAGTTACTCAGGGTACTGGGTATGATCTCCCGGAGGTAACCTCCAAGTTCCTCACTACCTAGGGAATCCCAAGAGCTACCCAGGTTAGTAACCTCTTGCAGCACTCTACCGAGGTCTGCGGAGGTCTCTGCTACGAATCTGTAGAGCAGTAGCTTTACCCCATCTACCTCAACCCACTCACTCCTAAAGCACCTAATCCTAGCTTCTATACACCGCACCAGACGTAGAAGGATTGGAAAAGCTAATATGCTCTCCCTATTGTGAGGTGGGTTTAGTTAGCGCTTATAGCCGATCTTCCTAAGGAACTCGTACCTCTCTTTCTTATCCTCAGCTCCCTCAACCCCTAGAGGGGTACCACCGTCTACTACCCCAATAATGCTCCTCCCTAGGTCTGTCTCAGCTACTACTACCTGCATAGGGTTTGCTGAAGCTGCGTAGAGGGTTGCAACCTCGGGGACTTGCTTAATGGTGTTTATAACGTTGATAGGCCACGCATTCCTTATGTATATAGCAAAGAGGTGCCCAGCTCCAACACGCTTCGCAGCCTCTATAGCTAGAGATACCAGCTCCTCATCGTTACCATCGTACCTAATAAGCCTCTTCCCACTGGACTCGCAGAAGGCTATACCGAACCTTATGCCGGGTACTGATGTAACTAAGGCTTCGTAGAGGTCCTCTACAGTCTTAATGAAGTGGGACTGCCCGAGGATTACATTAACTCCCTCCTTATGTGGGATATCCACTACCTCAATCTTCCTCAGCTCACCCAAAGTCCCACCAAGAATAGCCTTAAGAGCTGGGTAAAAAACGGTCGCTAAGTACCTACCGCCCCATACCCCCTACTAGCTAAGGTTAGTAATGTTGAGGAAAGTAGCTAAGCTCTAGAGAGTAAAGCACCTACAACTTACGTAGGGTCTACCTAGGTAAGACTGGGTGTGCTACCTTCCTTAGACCTCTTAGAGGCCTCAGCTACTCGTCTAGCTTCGTAGAGCTGAGTCCAACCTTCATCGCTGAGAGCTTTTAGCTCATCTACCAGTACTTCCCTCCTATCCCTGTTCTTCATGAAGTACCATACAGCATAGCTACAAATAGGTAACACCTTTAATCCGCTCTGCACAGCATCCTCCACAGCTTTCTCTACAAGAACTCTAGCAACACCTTGCCCCCTCTTTGACTCCGGTACGTAGGTCTCGATAAGCTTCATAACGCCTCCCTCTACCTCGGTTGCTAGGTAGGCCTTACTACCATCCTCAAACTTGATGTAGTACACCCCTCCAGACTTCCTTACCTCCACCACCTCACCCAAGAGTGCGACAGGACTGGAAATTAAATTCGCAAAGCTAGTTTGGGAGTGCGGAGCTACCGGTACCCTCAGTGCTAGTTTTAGGTTGTACGTGAAGTTATTCTGGTAGGTCAGATGTCTGAGCAGTCCCCACCTAGGGTTAAGGTATGTAGCGTTAGCGAAATGAAGAGGATCGATGAAGAGGCTGCATCGAGGTTCGGGATAGACCACCTCCTCCTCATGGAGGACGCTGGGACAGCTGTTTACCAGGTTGTAAGCAGGGAGATCGGTTGCTTAAGTAGGAGGGTGGTTGTTGTTGCTGGAACAGGTAATAACGGAGGGGATGCCCTAGTAGCTGCCCGTAGGCTACACTCCTGTGGAGCTTACGTAGAGGTATACGTAGTCGGGGATCCGGGTAGGTACCCCGAGCCCGCGAGGCGTAACTACGAGATAGTCTCTAAGCTAGGGATACAGCTGAAGTTAGTTAGGTCTCCCGAGGACTTAGAGACCCTTAGGGAGAGCCTTAGGAGCTGTGATGCAGTTATCGTGGGGCTTATAGGTATAGGGCTTAAGGGCGAGGTATCGGGGATTCACCGAAGCGTAATCGAAGCTGTAAACGCTAGTAGTAGGGTCGTAGTAAGCGTCGACATACCCTCCGGGATAAGCGGTGATAGTGGGAGGGTCTGCGGTGTAGCTGTTAGGTCTACCTACACAGTTACCTTCGGGCTACCGAAGATCGGTAACGTACTCTACCCAGGCTACTACTACTGCGGGAAGCTCTACGTATCTAGGCTATCCTACCCCCCAGAGCTCCTAGACTCAGATGAGCTACTTACAGAGCTCAACGTCCCAGTACCCCTACCTGAGAGGGTTAGGTGGGGGCATAAGGGTACCTTCGGCAAGTTCCTAGCTGTTGCTGGGGCTAGGTACTACTACGGAGCTCCTTACTACGTTGCCTACTCCTTCCTAAAGGCTGGTGGAGGGTACTCCAGGCTCGCAGCTCCTAAGTCTGTAGTCCCGTATATTGCTGCTAGGTGTAGTGAGGTAGTCTACATACCCCTTGAGGAGACAGAGGAGGGCACGATCTCCGCAAAAAACCTAGACTACCTACTCAACCTAGTGGAGAGCTTAGGTATAGACATAGTCGCTGTGGGCTCTGGTACGTCCCTTAACAGCGAAACTCAGGAGCTAGTTAGAGACCTAGTGGAGAGGCTGGATAGACCCGTCATAGTTGATGGCGACGGCATAACCGCGGTAGCTTCTGACACAAGCATACTGAAGAGGAGGAGAGCTCCAACTATAGTTACACCCCACCTCATCGAGTTCACCAGGTTAACTGGTCTAAGACCTAGGGATGTTGAAGAGGACCCCGTTGGAGTTCTTGGAAGGCTCTGCCGGGAGCTGAACTCCTTCATAGTACTTAAAGGCGCGCATAGCTTAATAGGGTACCCCGACGGCCGCGTCTTCATCAACATGACCGGTAATCCGGGGATGGCTAAAGCTGGGAGTGGCGATGTACTAACCGGGACCATAGCCGCTATGTACGGTATAGGGCTTAGGGACCCTGGGCTAGCTACGAGGATGGGGGTGTTAGTGCACGGGCTAGCCGGGGACCTAGCGGCTGAGGTTTTAGGGGAGGATGGGGTTACCCCAGACGACATCCTAAACCACCTCCCCAAGGCGGTGAAGGTCCTTAGGGAGTCCCCGGGTGCTGTGTTCAGGAGGTACATGCCGGAATTCCTGTAGCTACCGCGTTAACCTACTACTCGAGGCTCCAAGGTACTGAGCATAGGAGCTACGTAACTATGTAGGTCTTTAAACTGCGCTAGGGTACCCGTAGGTGGAGCTAGCGTGCTGGAGCTAGTACCCGGTGTCGAGGTAGTAGCTGAGCTACCGGTGGTCTACATTAGGAGCTACAAGGCGGTTGTACTAGCCGACGTCCACATAGGGTACGAGGAGGAGGTGTCGCTTAAGGGTGGGTACATACCTAGGTTCCAGCTAAGGCACTCACAGAAGATCCTTGAGGAGGTCTTTAGCCAAGTTAGAGCAGAGAGGGTTATCTTCGCTGGCGACCTAAAGCACCTCTTCAACACCCTGGGGAGGGTTGAGAGGATCGAGCTACTACAGCTACTCAACTACGTTAAGAAGTACGTTAACGAGGTAGTGGTCGTCCGGGGGAACCACGATAACTTCTTACCAGCTATGAGGAGGTGGGTTGAGTTTAGCATCGTAGAGAACTACCTAGCCCAACCCTACCTGATAGTCCACGGGCATAAGCCCCTGGACCCCTTAGAGCTTCCACAGCAGTGGGACTACCTAATAATGGGCCACGAACACCCTAGCATAGCTCTCAGAGACCCTATAGGTGTTGTCGGTAAGTTCTCGTGCTTCCTAGTAGGGGATACGACTATAGGTAAGAAGCTGGTAGTACTACCAGCTGTAGGAGCCTACCAGACAGGCTCTAAGGTAACCCTATCTAAGGATACCTACCTATCCCCCGTAATAAAGGACTACGCCGTGATCGAGAGCCTTAAACCCGTAGTTGTAGGTGCTGATGTAGGGGTACTGGAGTTCCCAACCCTAGGTGAGCTGTATGATATCGTTGGGTGAGAGCTCTGTAGCTAGGTTAAGCTCGGGAGCCCCATCCTTCAGGGTAAGAGCTACCACTTTATAAACACCTTACTACTATAGTTGCTTTTAGGCTTGAAGGCTTTGGAGGACGTAGTGGAGGAGGTAATAAGGAGGGCTATTAGGGAGAGCAGGATCTTTAGGAATAGGGAGGCTCTCTCATCTGACTACATACCCTCAAAGCTCCCCCATAGGGAGGAGTACATTAAGAGGATCGCCGAGCTCCTCTCCCCCATACTTAGGGGTGAGAAGCCGAACAACATACTGATATACGGTCTGACAGGTACTGGGAAAACCGCCGTAGTTAAGTACGTTATCCGGAGGTTCGAGGAGTACAGTGAGAGAGCTGGTTCGAACCTCTTTAAGTTCTCTTACATCAACTGCAGGAATGAAGATACGAACTACAGGATTCTCTTCAAGCTTGGAGCAGACCTCGGGATGAAGCTACCGTTCACAGGGCTTTCAGTCGCTGAGCTACATAACAGGGTTAAGGAGTACATAGAGGTTAGCGGGCTTGCCGTAGCTATAGTACTAGACGAGATCGACTTCCTAGTTAAGAAGGTGGGCGATGACCTCCTCTACAGGTTAACCAGGGTTAACGATGAGCTAGCTAGAGGTAGTGCAAGCATCGTGGGGATAACTAACGACGTTAAGTTCGTGGAGTCCTTAGACCCAAGGGTTAGGTCTAGCCTAGGGGAGGTGGAGATAGTTTTCCCACCCTACGATGCTGTACAGCTAGCCGATATCTTAAGGGAGAGGGCGTCTATAGCATTTAGGGATGGGGTCCTCGGTGAGGGGGTTATAGAGTACTGCGCATCTATAGCCGCTAGGGAGCACGGCGATGCTAGGAGAGCTCTCGACCTACTGAGGCTTGCTGGTGAGATAGCTGAACGAGAGGGTAGCCCTAGAGTTGAGGTAGAGCACGTTAAGAAAGCTAGGGAGGAGCTGGAGATAAACGCCTCGGTAGAGCTAGTTAAGACCCTCCCATATCACAGTAAGCTCCTACTCATAGCCCTAGCCCTAGAGGGAGGGTATGCAGAGAGTACCGGTACCCTCTACATAAGGTACAGGAAGATCTGCGAATCCCTCGGTGTAGAGCCCCTTACCCAGAGGAGGGTAAGTGATATAGTGAACGAGCTGGACATGATGGGGGTTGTAACAGCCAGGGTTGTAAGTAGAGGTAGGTACGGTAAGACTAAGGAGGTAGCCCTAGCTGTAGACCCGGAGACCCTGCTAAAAGCTCTAAGTAGTGATAGTAGGATAGGTGAGTACGTTAGAGTACTTAAGGCTAGTAGGGGTAGATGACGGCTTCTTCCCGCAGTACTATAAGGAGCTTAAGCTTAGGACCGTACTAGCTGGAGCTCTCTACCGAGGTAGGGAGCTAGTAGACCTGAAGCTAAGCTCGGTAACCGTAGACGGGGATGACGGAACCGAGAGGGTCTTAAGCATCCTAAGGAGCTTCGGTAGGGTGGATGTAGTATTCCTAGATGGGGTTACCGTAGCTGGCTTCAACGTCGTGAACCCAGAGGCTCTCCTCGAAACGTGCGCGGCCGTGGTAGTAGTGTACAAGTTCCAGCCTAAGCTGGAGAAGGTTGAGACAGCTCTTAGGAAGCACTTCGTAGACTGGCAGGTAAGGTTTAACGTAATTAGGAGAACGTACGAGCGGTCGCAGGTTATAGCAACGAGGTGGAAGCCTATGAGGGTAGCCCTTCTAGGGAGTATAGCGGAGGACCTAGGTAGGCTCATATCCTACCTACAGCTAGTCTCATCCATACCGGAGCCTCTGAGGGTCGCGGACCTCGTAGCCTCCGCGATATCGAGGAACGAAAGGCTCTTAAAGATCCTTAACAAGGTAGGGGCAGCTCACTTTACCGGTCATACCTAAAGACAGCCCTCTAGGATACCGAGGGAACTGGGAGCTGGCTCGAGTTAGGTAGCTCCTAAGGTCTTACTAGATCCTCTCTACAGTATCAAGCCCGAGTAGCTTGAACGAGTTCTCTAGAACTACCTTAGTTCCGTAAGTTAGGACTACCTTTAAGTTCCTTAGCTGGGTATTAGGCTCTGATAGAACGGGGTCCGTATCATACCACTGGTTGAACACCTCGGCTAGCCTGTTTAGGTAGGTTACGAGGTCCTCTGAAGTAAGCTCCCTCACTACTTTCATGAACACCTCAGGGAACTTTAGGAGCAGGATCGCTAGCTCCCTCCTCTTACCTACCAACCCCTCCTTATCGACGTACTCGAAGGGCGGCTCCCCACCGTACTTACTCAGTAAGCTGTTCGCTCTAGCGTAGGTGTACTGTAGGTAGGTCGCTGAGCCGGACTTAACGTTCACAGCCTGCTCTAGGTCGAAGGTTAGGGTCTTCCTAGGCGATACGGACAGCATCATGTACTTGAAGGCCGACCTAGCTATCTTCAGTGCTAGGTCTTCGGATATCTGAACACCCCTACTTGCTGAAAGCTCGTAGGCTTTGGAGATCAGGATGTCCAGTATCTCATCAACGGTTACGTACCTACCTCTCCTACCGCTCATTGACATACCCTTAACGTTAACCATCTCATAGGCGTAGTGGACTAGGGATCCAGCCTCCTTGGTGAACCCTAGGGCGTAGAGAGCTAGCTTTAGCTGGGCCTGCGGGAGGGTCTGCTCAACGGCTATTACGTTGTAGACTACATCCGCGCTGAACTCACTAAACTTCTTTATGGTGTAGGCGATATCCCTAGTAGTGTAGAGTGTGGTACCGTCAGACCTAGCTATCACTAGCGGGGGTATCTCAAGGGACTTAGGTAGGGATAGCTCCTCCCGGATGGACTCCTTCCTAGCTAGGACCCTCAAATCCAGAGCTGGAGCTCCCTTGTACTCGGTAAAGAACTTGGATAAGCGAGCTCTCCTTAGGACTTCGTCTACCAGCCCTGAGTAAACTAGGTCGCTCTCGTAGTCCCAGCGGTCAAACTCTATACCCAACCTCCTTAGGGTATCCCTTATGCCTGCTACCACCTTACCAACGACCTCCCTATGGGCGTCGACTACCTCCAGATCGCCTCGCTCTATAGCTTGGGATAGCCTCCTAACCTCCTCCTCAGGATCCTCACCAGGGGCTATGAGGCTCAGCAATCTATCTACGACATCGGGAACCCTGCTCCGGATCCTCAGCAGGTCTCCGGCGAGCTCCTCTATCCTCCTCTTAATGCTCTCCGCATCCTCCGAAGCTCTCTCAAGCTCTAGTCTAAGCCTGTGTAGTTCGGCTACGGTGGACGCGGCAGCGTAGACTAGGCCTAGGAAGTGGTCTACCTTCATTGATGGGGGTGCTTCAGGTCTCCTAAGCTTTAGGTACCCGTAGAGTAGGTAGCTTACCTGAAGCCCAAGGTCGTTAACGTAGTACCTCCTCTCAACGTAGTCTCCGGAGAGCTCGTGAGCTCTAGCTATGAAGTCCCCTAGAGCGGCATTCCTACCTGACCCTATGTGAAGGGGGTGTACAGGGTTTGCGGATACGAACTCTACTACCACCCTAAGAGGTCTCTCACGCTTAGCTACGAGTACACCGTACTCCCCCCTAGTAGCTGCTAGGGACTTTACCAGTAGCTCAGCTAGGTAGCTACTTCTCAGAACTACGTTTAGATAGCTCCCAACGCACTTAGCCCTATCTATGCAGGGGCTACCGGTAGAGCACAGCTTAGAGGCTATGCTGTTACAGATGGGTACGAGGTCCTTAGAAACCCTAGGTAGGGGTAGCGCGAGGTCCCCGAACTCCTGCCTAGGAGGCTCCTGAAGTACGTTGAGAACCGCGTTTACCTCAACCTCAAACCCCTCGGATCTAGCGGCCTCAACAATAGCTCTCGCAACACACTCCCTTATCTCAGCATACGGATTCAGCTCCCATACCCATACGAGAGTAGCAGGTAGAAACTTAAAGAGTTGGTTCCCAGCAGTAAAGAACGGGCGGTAGATGTAGGAGCCGTTGAGAAGTAGGTAGTGGTTCATCGTCCTTCATTTTTATTTACTTATTTCAAGACCCCACTACCTACTTCTCAACGGCTCCGAACTCTACCGAAGACGTTAAGCCCTTCTCCTAAGTTAGACGCTGGGTGTTAAAGTTTATTAACTGACTACAGCAGATCCTCCAGGGTATCCTTAATGAACCTACGTGAAGCTATCTCAAGAACAGCTGCTTTAGCTATAGTTGCTATAATCGTTATCGCTGTGGTCGTAGGTGTAGCTGTGTATCTAACTACCCTACCTGCGCCTACACCTACCCCTACGCCTACTCCAACGCCTACACCTACTCCTACCCCAACCCCAACGCCTACACCTACGCCAACCCCAACACCCACTCCTACTCCTACACCAACTCCTACACCTACACCACCACCTAAGCCGGCTCTACATACGCAGGTCCTATACCTTATAGTAGACGATGAGATGACTAGGATAAGTCTGTACAAGGCAGGGGTAGCTGATATAGCTGTGGTAACGCCAGCTAGGTGGAAGGACGTTAACCTAACCCCTGTAGATGGGCATAAGCTACTCCTGATAATCGATAAGGAGAAGCCTAGGCTAACTATCCAGTACATACTGCTAAACACCATGAGGGAGCCCTTCAACATACCAGAGGTTAGGCAAGCCCTAGCCTACGCAGTACCCTACGGAACCATACTCGACCAGATATTCGGAGGCCTGTACACGAGCCTCTACACGATAGTCCCCAAGGGGATGTTCGGGTACACGGAGTACGGGATAATAAAGTACGAGTTTAACGAGGCTAAGGCTAGGGAGATAATCAGTAAGCTTAAGGAGCAGGGCTTCGACCCAGGCAAGTACTCAATAACGGTAATATACAACCTAGGTAACACAGCTAGAGCCCAGATAGCAGCACTACTACAGAACTTCTGGACTAGGCTAGGCTTCAAGGTCTTCGTAGAGGTCTACAGCTGGCCGGAGTACCTGGATAGAGTAGACCACTTCAACTACGACGTATCTCTCATAGGCTGGATACCGGACTACCTAGACCCCGATAACTACCTAATGCCCTTCGTATGGGGCGGCGCTGAGTTCACAGAGCTGAAGTACTACGAGGACGTAGCCCCAGCTGATGTGGGTAAGTACATATCTAAGGTTGAGAGAGCTATCGAGACGGAGAAGTTCGTAGTAGTGGTAGGCCCTAAGGGTACAGGTGCTACCTACACCGGACCTACCGGTAAGCCTCTCATAGTGGTAAGCTACGTACTAGATGAGGAGAAGACGGCTAAGAACTGGGAGAAGCCACTAGCCTTCGTAACTATAGGAGCTGCAGGCTGGAAGGACGTACCTGTTAGCGCTCTAGTTAAGCTCTCCAGGATGGTCCTAGATCCGGAGGTAAGGGCCGCGATAATCAACGCTGCCGTTAGGGTGTTCAACAACGAGGCTGTTATGATCCTGCTAGGGCAGGCAGTTACCGGTAGGAACTACGGTAGCTGGGTCCAGAACATGTACTACCCGCTATCGGCCTTCGCTAGGTACGACCTAGTCTGGGAGACCCCGGACGCCCCGGTTAGGGATACCGGTGTCCTAGGGATTAAGAACGACCCGCAGACCATGGTGATAGCAACTATAGGCTGGCCGGATACCTTCGACCCAGCTAAGTCCTACGAATCCTTTGGCTGGGAGATATTCTGGCAGATATACAGTAAGCCGGTTACCTATCGCTACGAGGAGATAGAGCCCGAGCCAGAGCTAGCAGTTGCGTGGGCCTTTAGCGAGGACGCTACGGAGCTCTACTTCGTTATAAGGGGAGGTGTAGTAGCCTACGACCCGTGGAACGACAAAACCTACCCGATAGACGCTACCGACGTACTCTTCAGCTGCTGGAGGGTAGTTAGGCTAAACCTACCAGGTAGCGCTGCCTGGATGTTCTCAGACTTCATAGACATGGACGCCTCCACGGTCCTCACCGAGGAGGAGTTCAAGCAGGAGCTAGCTAAGGGGCTGGCGGCAGTCTACAGAGGTAAGGAGAAGGTCGTTACGTCCCTGGACGAGCTACTGAACTTCTTCGGCTACAAGGGGCCGACCGCCGGTGTAGTTAAGTTCAAGCTGTACTTCCCGTACCCACCGATACTCCACATATTCACAACAGCTATAGCTAGCGTAATACCGATGGAGTACGCTCTCGGAGATAAGTACGAAGCAGCTCTAGCTGAGTCTAACTACGGTAAGAACCCAAGTGCTTGGGCCAAGTACGTAGTACCTGGAGAGGAAGACCCCAGCTACAGGCTACTTAAGGATAAGCCAGTATCCACAGGTCCGTACTACGTAGCTGACTACAGGGAGGGTAGCTACATCCTCCTAAAGCTAAACAAGTACTACTGGAACGCAACACTCTGGGAGCAGCTATACGGGTACAAGCCGTAGGCTTAGCGTGCTCGTAGGGAGGTAAAGAAATTTTTTACTTAGGTAACAGCTCTTCTGGGGTATTAGGTGGGCTTAGCGCGGTTCCTAGCTAGGAGGGTAGCCACGTTCGTGCCGACGGTAATAGGGGTGCTACTGATAACGTACATTATAGCCTACTCGATACCTGGGGACCCAGTTAGAGCTTGGGTTGGCGAGAAGCTTCTAAACCCCGAAGCTCTGGAGAGGGTTAGGGAGAAGTACAAGTTTAATGCCCCCTGGTACGAGCAGTTCGCCTTCTTTGTTACCCAGCTTATGAAGGCTGAGCTTGAGGACCCTATACGCCATAGGAACGTCTTTGACGAGATCTTCGAGAGGTTCCCGATAACCGTTGAGCTAGCTATAGTAGGCTTCGTCTTCCTAGTATCTATAGGGATCCCTCTAGGTATAGTCGCAGCTATTAAGAAGGATAGCGTTGTAGACTTCTTCGTAAGAATATTCGCACTAGTCGGTAGCTCACTACCCTCCTTCGTACTCTACTACTACCTAATCCTAATACTGTTCGTTTACACCCGTACAACAGAGCTAGCTGGGGTACCCCTACCATCAGCCCAGTGTAGGGTTATGGTAGCCTCCCTAGCTCAGAACTACCCCTACATAGGTACCGTAGCCAGCGCTATAGGCTCCGTACCGATGTTCGGTGCAGCTATGTGCGGGGAGTTCGGCGTTATAGGGGAGACCTTCAGGAGGCTGTACCTACCGGGGCTAGCCCTCGGGCTACTCAACGGGGGGTTCATAGCTAGGATAGTAAGGAACAGTCTCCTCGATGCCCTCAGCTCTGAGTACATACTGTACGCTAAGGCTAGGGGGTTGAGTAAGCTTAGGATATGGGGGCACGCTCTAAAGAACGCCCTAGTCCCTGTAGTAACGGTACTCGGTATAAACTTCGGCGGGTTACTCTCAGGTGCTATCATAGCTGAGAGGGCGTTCAACATCCCAGGCATGGGGAGGCTCATGTACGAAGCTATAACGCGCGCTAACTTCCCAGTAGTAATAGCCTGTACCTTCCTCTTCGCGATAATATACGTAACGGTAAACCTAGTCGTAGACATACTCTACGCGGTGATAGACCCTAGGATAAGGTACTGAGGTGACCTAAGGTGAACCCGGTTTACAGGCTCCTATCTAAGCTCATAGATGGCTACGTCTACATAAGGGATAGGATATCCCCTGGCTGGAGCTCTAGGAACTCGTCGAGGATCAGGGAGTGGAAGCTTATGGCATACGCTTTCAGTAGGTCTAGGATAGGTGTTCTAGGGGGCTTCATAGTTACCGTAGTGGTGCTACTAGCTATAATAGGCCCGGCAATCGCCTGGGAACCCTACTGGGAGTACAGGTCTGTAGTGAGACCGGAGCTATGGCTACACTCACCCTGCATACCACCAGGCTGTAGAGAGCTACCTCTCTTCGGGACCGATGAGTGGGGTAGGGACATAATCGCGATGTCCCTATACGGCTTCAGGATATCCCTAGTCATATCCATACTAGTGGTCATCCTCGGAGCACCTCTCGGTATCTTCCTAGGGCTCCTCTCAGGTTATAGAGGGGGGTGGGTTGACGAGGTCATCATGAGGTTAACCGACATCTTCATAGCCTTCCCAGGGCTGATACTAGCTATAGCGTTCGCATCCGTACTACCGAGGAGGATCAGGGAGTTCCTCGAAGCGTACCCAGCTCTAAAGGACTCCCTCTCAGCTCTCTTCGGCCTAAGGCCTCAGGAGTACGGGCAGCTAGCAGCTCTCATATCGGTGTGGATAGCTATGGTCCTCGTCTGGTGGCCCGGATACGCGAGAATCGTACGCGGTAGCGTACTTAGCGTAAGAGAGCTACCCTTCGTTGAGGCAGCTAAGCTGCTGGGAATACCGGAGAGTAAGATCCTCCTAAAGCACATACTACCCAACGTCCTATCACCGGTGATCGTAATGATGACCTTCGACCTAGCAACTGCTACACTCTTCGCCGCAGCCCTCTCGTTCCTCGGTCTAGGTCCGCAGGAGCCTGTTCCCGAGCTGGGGTTCATGATATCTAAGGCAGCTATATACTTCCCGGAGAGGAGCTGGCACGTAGTGATCTACTACGGAACTCTACTGCTATTCATAGCCCTAGGCTGGAACCTTCTTGGAGACGCGCTAAGGGATATACTCGACCCTAGAACTAGGAGAGCTATAGAGTTCAAGGGTGAGTAGAGTGGAGGAGAGTATAACAGGGAAGCACGTACTGAAGGTCGTAGACCTAGACGTTAGGTTCTACACCTACGCAGGGGTCGTTCACGCAGTTTCAGGGGTGTCCTTCGAGGTTCTGGAGGGTGAGGTAATCTCTCTAGTAGGTGAGACCGGCTGCGGTAAGACCGTTACAACTAGAGCTATAACGAAGCTGATAGAGTCCCCCGGGAGGATAGTTGGTGGTAGAGCTCTCTTTAGGAGGAGGTCCGGGGAGGTAGTAGACCTGCTCGAGGTCCCCGATGAGGAGCTAAGGAGGATAAGAGGGGATGAGATAGCCTACGTCTTCCAGGACCCAACCTCAGCTTTAGACCCCCTCTACACTGTAGGTACTCACATAGTCGAGACGGTTAAGGCCCATAGGAGGGCTTCAACTAAGGAGATACTGAAGCAGGCTGTTAAGCTACTAGCTGAAACTCTGATACCAAGCCCGGAGGTTAGGGTTAGGAACTACCCACACGAGCTATCGGGAGGTATGAGGCAGAGGGCAGTAATATCGATAGGGCTGTCCAACAGACCGAGGCTACTGATAGCTGACGAGCCCACAACGAACCTCGACGTAACAGTTCAAGCACAGATACTTGACCTACTTAAGGACCTCCAGTCTAGGTATGGGATGAGCTTAATACTCATAACCCACAACCTAGGGATAGTAGCTGAGATGGCCCAGAGGGTTTACGTAATGTACGCTGGTAAGGTAGTTGAGGAAGCTGAAACTGAGGGAGTATTCTACAGCCCAGAGCACCCGTACACTAGGCTGCTTCTGAGGTCGGTCCCGAACCCGGCTAGGAAGCTCGAGAAGCTCGAGAGTATACCGGGCGTCGTACCGTCTCTGATAAACCCGCCACCTGGCTGTAGGTTCCACCCGAGGTGCCCCTACGCTATGGATATATGCAGAGCTAAGGAGCCCCCTTTGGTAAGCGTAGGTAGGAACCACAGAGTTGCGTGCTGGCTAGTTGAGAGGAGGTGATGGATGTGGAGCCTCTAGTTAAGGTTGAGAACCTCCGTAAGTACTTCGGCGTTAGAGGCTCCTTTACTAAGAAGGTTAAGGCTGTTGACGGCGTAGACCTAGAGATCTACCCAGGGGAGACCCTAGGTGTTGTAGGTGAGAGCGGGTGTGGTAAGACCACCCTAGGGAAGACCGTGTTAAAGCTCTACGAGCCTACATCCGGTAGGATACTCTTCGAAGGTAAGGACGTAACGAAGCTAGGTGGTAGGGAGCTCAAGGAGTTTAGAAAGAACGCCCAAATGGTGTTCCAGGACCCTCATACATCGCTTAACCCAAGGCTTACCATAGCCGAGACCCTGCTAGAGCCCCTCAGGGAGCATGGGGTAGACGTAGGTAACGCGGAGGAGTATCTAGCTAAGCAGCTCGAAACCGTTGGGCTAAGCGGTGAGCACCTCTACAGGTACCCCCACGAGCTTTCAGGAGGTCAGAAGCAGAGGGTAGCTATCCTAAGGGCTATAATACTTAGACCTAAGTTCGTAGTGCTCGACGAGCCCACATCATCGCTGGACGTCTCAGTACAGGCTCAGATCCTAGAGCTACTGAAGCATCTTCAGAGGACCTACAACCTGACCTACATGTTCATATCCCACGATATTGCTGTGGTTAAGTACATGAGCAATAGGATGGCCGTTATGTACCTAGGTAAGGTGGTGGAGATCGGTGACTCCGAGAGGGTCTTTAGCGAGCCGAGGCACCCCTACTCGATGATGTTACTATCCTCAGTACCTATACCAGACCCTAAGCTATCTAAGGAGAGGAGGAGGATTAAGCCCCAGGGAGAGCCACCCTCACCGATAAACCCGCCACCTGGCTGTAGGTTCCACCCGAGGTGCCCCTACGCTATGGATATATGCAGAGCTAAGGAGCCCCCACTCTTCGAGAGCTCCAGAGGGCACCTCGCAGCGTGCTGGCTATACTCTAGGACCTAGCTAGCTGCGAGAGCCTACCTAGGGCTTCACGGTCCCTAGATAGTTCTAAGCTAATTGCATGGTTCCTCACCAGCCTATCCCCGAAGACCGCGAATACCTGCTGCTTCTTTAGGTTGACTACGTAGAGTACCTTTACGACCTCGCTAACCCCGCTGCTGAGGAACTCCATGAGCTTAGCTACCAGATCCTTAATTAACGATGAGGCTACCCTAGCACCAATACCTCCCTCAAACCCCCTCGTATTCCCTAGGACCAGCCTAGTGGGGGAGAGGAAGTGTGAGAGCATCTGCCTAGCAGTTCCTGGAAACTCGACTCCGGTACCCGCAAGCCTTTCGGAGAGCTCTAGGAGGTACTTAACGGAGTTCTCCAGTTCTTCCGGGCTGCACCCGAAAGGCTCTAGCTCCGGGGCCTCTACGGGGGCTCTATCGGTTAAGCTAACAGCTTTGCTAGGTAGTACTAGGGAGGATAGCGCGCGGATTACCTCCCGCCTACTGAAGAAGTAGCTGAGGGAGCAGTCGGAGATAAGTACCTCACCGCTTAGCTCCCGGCTACTAATTAGGAGTGAGGGAGCCCAAAGTATAGTAAGCTCAGCCCTACCGCGATTTGTGGAAGTACCTAAGTACGCACTTACGTACCTCAGCCTACGACCCGCTAGTAGAGTACTCAACTAGGTAGAAAACTATTCTTGGTGGGGGGTGCGGTGAGCCTAGCGAAGCCTAAGGAGGCTCTCACATCGCTAGACTTAGCGGTAGTGCTTAAAGAGCTGAGGGAGCTCTTGGGGTGTGCTGTTAGGAACGTCTACGTACCTCTGAGAGACCTCCTGGCCCTAGAGCTTAGGTGTGCCGACGACATACTCTACCTAGTAGCTGAGGCGGGTAGGAGGCTTCACGTAGTTAGGTACATCTTCACAACGGAGTCCCTAGGTGCTGCTAGGCAGTTTAGAGAGTTCTTGGACGGCTCTAAGCTGGTTGGCTTAGGTCAGCTCGGTATGGAGAGGGTAGCTGTACTAGAGTTTGAGAGAGGTTGGAGGAGGCTTAAGCTCTACGTAGAGCTCCTACCGCGGGGCGTGCTAGCCCTAGTAGACAGCGATGGTAAGGTCCTAGCCATAAACAAAAGCCTGAAGGTTAAGGATAGGGAGGTCTACCCAGGCGCTAAGTACGTACCACCACCAGCACTCACCAACATCCTAGAAGCGGGCGCTGAGGATGTCGCCGCAGCTATGAGGGGGTTCTCCGGGAACCTAGCTCAGCTTCTGGTAAGGGTCTTCGGTGTACCTCCAGAGGTAGTTAACGAGGTTTTAGAACCCGAAGTCCGCTCTGCTAAAGCTACGGAGCTAGGTGTGGAGAGGGTTATAGAGTACGTTGAGAGGGTTAGGGAGTTCATTAAGAGAGTCTTAGAGACTCCTAAACCATGCCTCGTAGTATCCTCCGGTAGGCCTGTTAGCTTCCTACCGTTTACCCCTACTAGGGTAGCTAAGGGCTTTGAGGTAGTGGAGTACCAGTCCATGAACCAGCTACTTGAAGACTACTTCAGGGAGCTCTCCTCCTACGGGCAGAAGCAGGTGGAGCTCTCGCGGATTAAGGAAGAGGAAGCTAAGGTATCTAAGACCTTAAAGGAGGCTGAGGAAGACCTTAGGAGGCTTGAGGAGCACGTGGTTACCCTCTCTAAGGAGCTAGAGCTCTTCGAGAGAAACTACCACATCATTGAGGAGGTCTGGGAGTGCTGTAGAAGGGTTATCAAGGAGTGTGGCTGGAGCTGCCTAGAGAGATGCGGTCCGGTGGAGGGGGACCCGACCGAGGGCTCGATAGTCCTAAAGCTACCTGAAGGTCTGCTTAAGCTAGTGGTGTACAAGGACCTCGTAGAGCAGTACAGCGAGCTTAGGAGTAAGTACGTGCACTCCACCGAGAAGTACGAGAGAGCTAGAACAGTAGTTGAGGACCTTAGAAAGAGGTTGGACGAGCTAGTGAGGCGTAGGGCTTCCCTAGAGTCTCTTAGGGTAAGACCTAGGAGGGTCTCGTGGTACAGTAGGTTCCTGTGGGTAGAGACGTCTGGGGGCTTCCTAGCTATAGGAGGTCGCGACGCCTCCCAGAACGAGGTTATCGTTAGGAGGTACCTCGGACCGAGGGACATATTCATGCACGCCGATATCCACGGAGCCGCAGTCTTCGTCGTACTAACCCAGGGGCGTGAGGTAGGCGAGAGGGACCTCTACGAGGTAGCTTCGCTAGCAGCCTCCTACAGTAAGGCGTGGAAAGCTGGGCTAACCTCCACCGACGTCTTCTGGGTATACGGGGAGCAGGTTAAGCTAGCAGCACCTCCAGGGCAGTACCTACCGAAGGGTTCGTTCATGGTCTACGGTCAGAGGAACTACATCAGGGGTGTTAAGCTTAGGCTTGGAATAGGGGTAGCGTACTACGGTGATAGCTACGACATCGTAATAGGACCCCCGGAGTTGATAGCTTCAAGAGCTGTCGCATGGGTTGAGATAGCCCCAGGGGGCCTCAGCGTTGAGGAGGTCTCCAAGGAGATAAGGAGCTACTTTATCGAGAGGTGCCCGGATGTACGCGGGCTTACAGATAGCGATGTAGCTAAGCTAATCCCGGGTAAGGCTTCCATAGTGAGGAGGGGTTAAGGTCCACCTCAGCTTAAAAGCCTTAGAGTGCTCCTCTATTGAACGTGTATGCCAGCTTCAGTACCGGAGGGGCTCTTCAAGTACGTGGACCTGCAGAGCTTAAGGGGTATCCTGAGGAGGCGCTTCAAGCCCCTTGGAGTAGAGGAGGTAGATGTAGCTAATTCTATCGGTAGGTTCCTAGCCGAGGACGTGGTAGCCCCTAAGGACGTACCGGAGTACGATATATCACACGTAGATGGTTTTGCCCTATCTACCTGTAGCGAGCTCTCGTACAGGTTAGTAGTAGGCGGTAGCTTAGGTAGGTGCGAGGCCACCTACGTTAGAACAGGTGAGCCCGTTCCAGAGGGTACAGTAGCGGTGCTCCCAGTGGAGGCTGCTCGCGTAGTGGGAGGCGAGGTCATAGCCCCAAGGTTCTTAGAGGAGGGCTTCGAGATCGTACGTAAGGGGCTAGATGTAGCTAGGTCGGAGGTCGTAGCTAGGAGAGGCTCTGCGATCACTCCAGCTAGGGCTAGGCTCCTAGCCGAGCTAGGCTTATCCACGGTTAGGGTATTCTCTAGACCTAGGGTACTCGTAGTACCGGTAGGTACGGAGTTCACAAACGGCTCTAAGAGGGAGACGAGTAGCCTGGTCGTTGAAAGCATGTGCGAGTCCCTGGCCGCTGAAGTTACCGTCGCTAAGCCGGTGGAGGACTCCGTCAAGTCCATTAAGGAGGTAGTTGAGGAAGGCATAGAGAACTACGACGCGGTAGTGACCGTAGGTGGGGCATCGCTGGGGGATAAGGACCTAACGTTCGGAGCTGTAAGCTCTCTAGAGGGAGTTGAGGTCCTAGCTAGAGGTATAGCTGTACAGCCCGGTAGGGTGACGTCGCTCGCATCTGTACGTGGGAAGCCGGTGGTAATGCTGCCCGGGCTTATCCAGTCAACGGTCTCCGGGACGGTCTTCCTCCTCCAGCCTTTACTTAAGGTTATGCAGGGAGGTGAGCCAGTAGCTCACCACCTAGTGGGGCTTCTAAAGCTAGGCCACGACTACGCCTACAGAGGGAGGTTTACAGCCTTCACGAGATTAAGGTTCGTTAAGCTAGTTAGTGAGGAGGAGGCTATTGCAGAGGTCTTAGAGGCTCCCTCACCTAACCAGAGACCTCTAATGGAATCGTGTGGCTTCATCCTACTAGAGCCTGGGGTAGTTAAGCTAGCTAGGCACTCCTTGGTGAAGGTCTACAGGGCGCCGGGGCTCTACTAAGGGACCAGCTTATCGTAACCTCATACAGGAGGGGGGTGTGCGGCCCCCTCCCACCTGGAGCTAACCCACCTCCAGATCTCTCCGCGCCGTCCTCTACCCGGTGACCCGTGAACGTCGACGTCGGAGGTTAGGTTGCTCCCTTCCGGGCCTGGCCAGGTTCCCTCCGTAAAGGCGGTAGGCTCTCCCCTCCAGGAGGACCTCCGCCACCGCCGACCCCACGGGGCGGGCTTCACTGCTAACGCGGAGTTCTGGAGGTGGGGGTCTCCGGGTGGTATAGGTTACTGGCCCCGCTTTACGCCTTCGGCGAGGGGAGGCGGCGAGCTCCCAGCCCTACCCGCACACCCCCGGATTACAATTAGTTAGAAGCTTATTAGCTACTTAACCTTCGCGAGCTCGACCTCAACCCTACCGAGTTCTGGGTGTACCCTAGCTACTGCGTAGTAGCCTACCATAGCCGGCCCCGGGTTGACTACGGTAGTTCTACCTAGTGTAGCGACCCCCCTACCCTCGTGTATATGTCCGCAGACGTGTAGGAGGGGTGCGAACTCCTCTAGGAAGTCCCGCAGTGCCTTGGACCCTACGACCTCACCGCTGTACAGCATATCGACACCGCTATTGTAGGGTGGTGTGTGGGTAAGCAGTATGTGGGGGTTTATGGAGGACCTCCTCAGCTCCTCGGAGAGGTTCTTAACGAAGTCAGCTATGTGGTACTCCGCTAGGTAGGGTATGCCCCAGAAGCTAAACCCGATCCCACCACCTACCCCAGCAACCCTCAGTCCACGTACTTCAACTACCGAGCTATGTACTACGAGGACGTTCTCTAGCTTTAGGTCGAGAAGCTCCGGGGGGTCTACGTTTCCAGGTACGACTACCGTGAGGGGTACGCCCTCTGAGAGTACTTCGAGAACCTCACCGTAGCCTCCACCAGCGTAGTTGGATACGTCCCCAGCTACAAGTGCTAGGTCGTAGCTAGCTGTCCTAACAATTCTCCTTAGCAGGGATACCCTACCGTGTATATCTGAGAGTAGTAGGGTGAGCACCGCAGTCCCTGGAAGCTTATAACCGGAGGTTAAAGAGTTTCCGCAGTATGAGGGTTAGGTACCTCTGCGATAGAGCTATAGAGTACTACTGGAGTAGGATGGACCTGCAGGACTTCACAGCGCTTAGAGCTCCTGCAGACCCTTACTACATACTAATAGCTACGGTACTCTCCCAGAATACCAGCGATGTAAACTCCACCAGGGCTCTAGCAAATCTCATCGATATAGTGGGGGTACCGATCGACGTAGGTAAGGTACTTGAGATGGGGGTTGAGAGGCTAGCTGAGCTTATAAGGGTTTCAGGTCTTCACTACGCTAAAGCTAGGACCATAGTGCAGCTACTGAGGTCCCTAAGTAGGGAGGAGCTGGAGTACGAGGAGCCGGAGTCTCTGAGAGTTAAGCTACTGAGCGTATCAGGTATAGGCTACAAAACGGCTGACGTATTCCTACTTATGTACAGGAAGCACCCCGTCTTCCCTATGGACACCCACATAAGGAGGGTTCTACACAGATACGGAGCTGTAGACCGTAGGGAAAGCTACGAAAAAGCAAGGAAGCGCGTAGAGGAGGAACTACCGCGGGAAGCAGACTACCTACTTAGAGCACACCTTAGCCTAATACAGCACGGTAGGTCTACTTGCAAAGCTAGGAAACCTCTATGCAGTACTTGTATAGTAGCCTCGGAGTGCCCTAAGAAGCTGTAGCAGACTTCGTCTCCCCCTCATTAGAGGGGTAGAGCTCCCGGCGGTAGGTCAGGGAGACAGGGATTCAGTGATTGCCCGTGCTCTATCTTTCGGTTACTAAGGGTGCTTTGAAAACCTGCACAGGCCTCCCTCAACCACTCCATCTCTATCGACGGTTTATCGGGAGCTACATCCCCGCACACCATGGGGTGCGGGTTACGGAGAGTGCGCTGTCATCGGCAATGCCTGACGGCTTCACTACCTTTAATGCAGACGGATATTTATAAACGTCGCGTTTCTAAAGTAACTCAAGCACACAAACAAGCAAATAGTTCACAGCATAATGGGTTTGCCT
>Ga0209183_1000205_pt1 | contig 28070 bp, 34 predicted proteins | sample LHCtaG_2_FD_184120 | JGI IMG/M metagenome (GOLD analysis project Ga0209183, IMG submission 184120) | Hot spring microbial communities from Little Hot Creek, USA to study Microbial Dark Matter (Phase II) - LHC4sed_replicate (SPAdes)... | ecosystem: Environmental > Aquatic > Thermal springs > Hot... | reverse complement strand
AGATGTATTAAGGAGGGTGGATTGGGGCACAATAGTGTTCTTCATGGCCATGTTCATAACAATGAGCGGGGTTTGGAAGAGCGGGGTCCTAAGTCCCTTGCTCAGCTTATTAATGCCCCACAAGAACGCATGGCCTTTGGACTATTTCGGAATAGTGCTCTGCTCGCTCCTCATAAGCCAGTTGCTAAGCAATGTCCCGTTCACGAAGCTCTTCTTAGATTACATGAAGTCGCTCGGATACTCTTCCTTGGACGTGAAGTCTTGGATTGCCCTTGCAATGGCATCAACTATAGCTGGGAACTTAACAATTTTAGGCGCGGCCTCAAACGTCATAATCCTCGAGGTATTGGAGGCGCGTTATGGCAAGACCATCTCATTCACTGAGTTCTTCAAAGCGGGCACGGTGGTCACCGCCGTGAATATCGCGATTTACACGATATTTCTCCTCTTCCTGGCCTAGACGTGCATGCCGCCAGCAACGTCACGCTAATTTACGGGAGAATCGATCCCTTGCGACTCATCTACATGCGACGAGCCCAAGGTCCCCCCTTCTAGCAACTGTATAACCCCCTTCATAAAGGCGAGGGCTTTATTCAGTTGCTCTAGACCCCTCTCCGTGGCTCTGTACGTCGTTTCGTCCCCCCTTACCTTCGTTATCAAGCCTTCCCTCTCCATCCTGTAGAGGACGGTGTAGACTGTTACCGTCGCGACGTTTATGTTGTACTTCTCCCTCAGCACCACCTTGACCTTGTAGGCGTACATGGGCTCCTCGGCTAATTCCTTGACTATGTAGAGCCACAGGTTCTCCTTCGTCAACTTGTCCTTGAGTCTCTTGAGGGCTTTGGAATCCTCCAAGGCTCTTCAACGGAGACATATTTATATGCTTGAATATAAGCTTACATATTCACTGGCGTAAATATAGAGTGAGGGCCATGAGCAAGGTGAGGGTCGCACTCGTAGGCGTCGGCAACTGCGCCTCGGCTGTCGTACAGGGGGTCCATTACTACAAGGGGGTTGACGACAAGGAGGAGGTCCCAGGACTCCTGCACCCTAGGTTGGGCAAGTACCACATAGGCGACATAGAGTTCGTCGCTGCGTTTGACGTCTCCACTGAGAAGATAGGAAAGGACCTGAGTGAGGCCATATTCGCCTATCCGAACATCACGAAGAAGTTCGCCGAAGTGCCCAAGCTGGGCATAGAGGTCAAGCCAGGGCCTGTGCTGGATGGGGTAGCTCCTCACATGGTCGAGGTCTTTAAGCCCCACAATCTCGACGTGGGCTTAGAGGACGTCGTTGACGAGCTCAAAAGCTCAAGAGCCGAGGTCGTCGTAAACCTCCTTCCTGTCGGGGGCGAGGTGGCGACGAGGTTCTATGCGGAGGCCTCTGCTCAAGCTCGCTCCTCCTTCGTCAATGGCGTACCAGTCTTCATAGCCAGCGACCCTGAGGGGTATTGGCCAGAGAGGTACAGAGAGGCCGGGGTTCCGCTCCTAGGAGACGACATCAAGGGACAGCTCGGGGCGACTATACTTCACACGGCTCTCGTGTCGCTACTTAGAGACAGAGGCGTGAAGGTCCTCGAAACATACCAACTTAACATAGGCGGCAACACAGACTTCTTGAACATGACCGTCGAGGAGAGGCTCAAGAGCAAGAGGATAAGCAAGACGAGGGCCGTGACTAGCATAATACCTGAGGGCTACGACTTAGAGAAGGAGGGCAGGGTGAGGATTGGTCCCAGCGACTTCATCCCCTTCCTCGGGAACACCAAAGTGTGTTACATATACATCAAGGGGCTGAGCTTCGCGGACTTTACAGTTGAGCTCGACGTGAAGTTAAAGGTCGACGACAAATCCATGTTTGCTGGCGCGATGATAGATGCTATAAGGCTTGCGAAGATAGCCATGGATAGAGGGCTTAGCGGTCCGGTGCCCGAGGTGTGCGCCTACTATTTCAAGCATCCACCGAGGCACGCTCCAAGCCCTCAAATGGCGTTGCAGTGGCTTAGGGAGTTCTTAGGCGAGGGACCGGAGGTTCGCGAAAAGGCCATCGTGACGATATAGAAAGTAAGATTTAATTGAGAAGTCCGTTCTCACGCTATCGGCCTTAGCTTAGACACTATCAAGGCCACGTGTTTTTCGTCTCTCCTGTGATGTGGAGGGTGGTCTCCCACCACGAAGAAAGTCGTCTCGCCGACTAAGTTCTCAGCGATGGCCCTCAGAGAGCAGTCGACTTGCTCCATAGACGTCGGCGCAAATCCCAAGACGTCTAAAGACCTGAGGTGGATGACCAGCAAGTTGGGGTCTAGCTCTTTCACGGCGTTTACAGCGTGGCGGCAAGACTCCTCGTCGAACTCCAAAATGTTCGGCCTATCCCTTATCGGTCTAACCGACGTGACGAGGCCTTGAAAGGACAGCGCGCCGTACTCCTCCATTATCACCACGACCTTGAGGCCGTTCTCGTACGCCGCCTCTGGAAGGCACTTTATCTTCTTGGCGTAAGCATCCTCGGTCCTTCTAATACCGTGCCTCTCGGGCCTGAGGCCGCCCAGTACTGACGCGATGGATGGCGTCGTGTGCTTGCTGTAGCTCAAGCACTTGAACAAAAGGCCTTGGGCCTCCATGAATGACATGAAGGAGAAGCTGTCCTTGTTTCGGAGGTACTCTTCAAATCCAAGGCCGTCGATTATAGCCAAGACTATCCTCCTGCAACCGCCAGCATATTCGATTATCTCGTCTATGGCTGATCCGTCGCACTGGAAGGAGAAGCCAAGCACCGATGCTATTGACGGCGCGATATCAGCTTGCTCAGCTTCGCGGAGCACGGTCATTTAGTAGCCCTCGCCGACGGCTGGTCTTAAAGCTTATGATCATCAAGCACGCAAAGGCTAGGGAATTGCAAGTCGTGGAGAACCACATCATGTACTCTGGGCAACTCTGGTACAGGTAGCCGTAGGTCATGGAGCCTAACATCCAAGAGAAGCCGAAAAAGGCCCCGAAGACCCCGTAACCGTAAGCTCGGCTCTCTGAAGATGTCACGTCAGCTACGAAAGCTCTCGCTATGCTCTCATAGACCCCCATAACCACACCCCACAAGGCGCCGGATATCAATATGAAAGCGAAATCCCTCGTCAGCAGGAGCGGGACTATCAAGGCCGAGGAGATAGGAGCTATGAGGAGGGAAGAGGGGCCGATCCTATCGTAGAGCAACCCAATAGGAAGGGCTACGATGCCGTCCACAAGCATGGCCGTGAGGTACATCACTGCAATCAGGGGGTCTGGAAGGAGGCCTTCTGCCTTGAGATAGTATGAGACGTTGACCCAGTGGATGAAACCCAAAGCCATTATGGAGGAAGCGGCGACATAGAGCCAAAAGGCCTTGGAGAGAGCGCTTTCGCCTCGACGAGGGGGACGCTCTATGCTCTTCAATCTCGGGTATCTCCTGTACGCCATGTAAAGCAAGGCTATGGAGGTCGCAGCCGGAAAGGCCAAGAGCAAGAAGGTTATGGAGTACGAGCCTCCGCTCAAGTACAGCGATGCCGATACAATTAGAGGACCCAGAACTGCTCCTGCTTGATCTAGAGCTTCGTGAAGGCCGAAGGCCTTGCCCCTGCCTATTTCTTCAGTTACCTCGGCCAATATGGTGTCTCTGGCTGGTGTCCTCAGACCCTTTCCTATTCTCTCGAGAAATATGAGGACAATGGCTAATTGCCAGTAGCCAGCAAAGGCTAGCAACGGCACGACTACGAGGTTCAGCGCATATCCCACAAACACCATGAGCCAATAGCCCAAGCTGGACCTCAAACGAGCGACTGCGAATCCGCTTGCTAGTCTAGTCGCATAGCCGAGAAACTCGCCAATGTTTGCCAGGCTTGCGCCAAAGGCCGTCGCCCCCAATATCTTAGCGTAAGACCCAAGGACGGATCTAGCCCCCTCGTACGTCACGTCCGCGAAAAGCGAGACTAAGGATAGAAGGAGGAAGGCTAGCAACATCTCTCTCTTCACGTGCCTAAAGCCCATAAAGCCTCCCTTTTGTTCGTAGTTTAAGGCCTTTCAATGCTGTGCTCTTTTAACAAGTCCTCCTTCTCTTTTTAATAAAGTCTAAAGTCTTTTGAATGGCTTCGAGACTTTAGAGCTACCATCGATCACTTGGCGGTCCTGTAGATAGCACAGTAAAAGTAAAGACCTCTTAAGCGCAGAAGACTACCGTTATTTTCCTCAAGTACCTTAAATAAACTGCAAAATGGCACCTTAACATTATATGAGGAGGCGCGAGCTTTTGAGGCAAGGGAGAGGTGTTAGCCAGTTTTTAGAAAGCCATGCTTTTAAAGGAGGGCTAGTCATTAAAATGGTCGATCCGCCGATGTTGAGCTTAAAGCATCAAATGTCCTTAGCACAAGCCTTCGTTCGTTAAGTGACGTTGACTTTGACGTCTGCTTGCTACACGGTCGCTCGGTAGGTTTTTAAACTGTACGTCGCACCTTCTAGCCGGACTATCGATCAGCCTGTAGGTGGGTGGTGAGCAGTGAGGGTCGCCTTGCTGGGCGGAACAGGAGACATGGGCGAAGGGCTTGCTTTAAGGTGGGCCAAGAACCACGAGGTGATCATAGGCTCGAGGGAGGCGCAAAAGGGCATGAAAGTGGCCGAAGAGTACATGGCTAAGGCTAGGGCATTTTACGGAGATGCCATGAGCGGGACCATAAGGGGTACTTCTAATCCCGAGGCCGCCGCTCAAGCTGACGTTATAGTCCTGACGATTCCACACGAATACGCAGCATCAACCATACTTGGCATAAAAGATAGGCTCAAGCCAGGCCAAATAGTGGTCTCACCCGTGGTGCCTATGGTTAAGGTCGATAAAGGGATGCTGTACTCACCAGTGATAGAAAACGGCAAAGTCATGTCGTATGCAGAGGCATTGGCCAAGGAATTAAAGGACATACCGGTCGTGGCAGCATACCATGCAATATCGGCCAAAAAGCTCGCCAACCCAGCCTTAGTCTTAAACTACGACGTTCCCATAGCGGGCGACGATGAAGAAGCCGTCAAGGTAGTCATGAAGCTCACTCAAGAAATACGTAATTTGAGGCCAGTCTACGTTGGTCCATTGAGGTCAGCTTTGATGATAGAAGCTCTAACACCGTTAATAATAAATGCAGCGATATATAGCAAGATAAAAGACGCCTCTATAGCGTTTGTACAGTAGCCGCTATATAAGCCTCTTACGCCGAGAAAACTTAAGACGTTACGTCTTTCCTTTTTGTGCTTAAGGGCAGACCTAACTGACCGGGGAAGGACTACAAGGACTGACAAGCCATGAGAGGGGCCTATTTGGTGACGCTGGTGCGGGGGGTGGGATTTGAACCCACGCAGGCCTACGCCAGCAGGTCCTGAACCTGCCGCCTTTGACCTGACTCGGCCACCCCCGCCTATTACACACGATTAATTCTTTGGGTTATAAGTCTGTTTACGCGGCTTGCAGCCGGTTAAAACTTCTTACCCACCATACTTTTATCCTCGCACTATCGTGGTTGGATAAAAGGTGTCTGTGTTGAAGGAAGAGAAAGTGAGGTACTGGGAGCCCCAGGTGGAGACGGCTCCGAAGAAGGTGGTCGAGAAGCTACAACTGAAGAGGCTTAAGCACATGATTGACTACGTGTACTGGAGAAGCCCGTTCTACGGGCGTAAGTTTAGGGAGATGGGGTTGCACCCCTCAGATGTCAACAGCCTGGAGGACATACGCAAGTTCCCGTTCACGACCAAAGATGACTTAAGGAGACATGGGTATCCACATGGAGGGGAATTTCTCTGCGTACCGAAAGAAGAGGTAGTGTGCTGGCACATGAGCTCTGGCACGACGGGCGTCCCGATACTCGGTGGGTACACGAGGCATGACTACGATACATGGATGAACTTGGTGGCTAGGTGCTACGTGACGGCAGGAGTAAGGCCAGGCGACGTGATAATGAACATTTACGGCTACGGGCTCTTCACTGGGGGGCTCGGCCTCCACGAAAGCGCCTTCTTGGTGGGCGCGACAGTTATACCTTGGGGCACTGGCAGGACCCAAGCCCTAATTAAGAGCTTGATAGACTTCAAAGCAACTGTCATGACGGGGACGCCAAGCTATCAGTACTACATAGCCAGCTTGATTAAGGAGATGGGAAGAGACGTCGAGAAGGACCTTCACTTAAGGGTAACGATTCCCGGAGCTGAAATGTGGACTGAGGAGATGAGGAAGAGGATCGAGGAGTGGCTCGGCCTCAAGGCCAAAGGAGGGGGCGCTAGAGACATATACGGGGCGACTGAGCTCTGCGGCCCGGGCGCCGGCCAAGAGTGCATATACGAGGGGGGCTTCCACTTCTGGATAGACCACTTCCTCCTCGAGATAGTAGACCCGAAGACGGGCGAACCCGTCGAGCCTGGAGAAGAAGGCGAGATGGTCTTCACCTCCTTGGTCAAGGAGGCCACACCGCTAGTTAGGTATAAGCTCGGCGACATAACGGTGCTTGACGACGAGCCCTGCGAGTGCGGTAGGGTGGCGTTCCCGAGGTGCCTAAGAGTTAGGGGCAGGACGGACGACGTCATACACTACAAGGGCGTCAAGATAATGCCATCAACGATTCAAGAGATCATCCTGAGGTACAAAGAGGTCCTCGAGTACCAAGTTGTGATAGACAAGAGCAAGCTCCCCTACGAGTTCGTGGTCAAGCTAGAGATTCCGAGCGCTGAGCGGTCGCCCGTCCTAATCGAGAAGATCCTTACAGAGTTTAAGAACAACTTGTTCATAGAGCCTAAGATAGAGGTGGTGGAGCCGGGTTCGCTACCGAGGTTTGAGGGGAAGTCCAAAAGGATTATAGTAAAGGAGTGACGTGGCATGTCAATTCAAAGAGGTAATCTGAAGGAATTATACGAGCTCTCGAACATGGTTGAAGAACTGGATCGAAGAGTCCTCGAGGCAATTAAGATGGCCGAAGAAAGAGGGCTCATGCAAGTTGCAAGGGTGCTCGGAACCATCAAGAGCTACGTCGATTTATTGAGGAGGGAGCTCGAGGTCAAGGATCAGCTCTGAGGCTATCGTAGCCCTTCAATCCATTGACTATTAACCGGGCTAAGTGACCTTAACCGCTATCTCGGCGATCTTTGGTTTAGACGACCTATCGCTGAAGTACTTCGTGTACTCCTTTGGCTTTAACCGCGATACTATGAAGTCGAAGGCTGCCTCGGGGTCAGACCTGCTACCGCATGTGTAGACGTCGACTGTAGCGTACTTGTACTCGATCCATGTGTGCACTGCTATGTGGCTTTCCGTGACGAGAGCTATGATCGAGACGCCGCCCTTCTCGCCACCGAATTTCCACGACTTGATATCATAGAGGTTGCACTTAGATATGCGAGCAGCTTCTATGACCACTTGCCTCAGGAACTCCTCGTCTGAGAGGATGTCGGGTTCGCAATCGTAAAGATTGCCGTATACGTGCTTTCCCACTATCTGTCTCGACGAACAGTCCTCCTCACTCACTTCTTGTCTTAGACCTCCGAGAGGACGCTGAAGAGTTAGGCGGCTTAAAAAGTTTTTCTGGGAAGGGCCATGACTTTGAAGCTTACACAAGTGAGCAAATCGCATAGATCTTTAGGCTCACGGCCAAATTACGGGCAAGGGATCCGAGCTCACATGAACAACTAAGTTTTCGTCCATGGCCATCTTTAGCGCCCTTACGTCGACACCGCTTTCGACCGCCTCCAAGACCGCTCGATATAGACCTTCGTCCACTTCGCGGAAGACCCTGAAAGACTCAGCGTGGGGGTGCGCTACTAAGAAGTATAAAGCGGTTCTAAGCCCCCTCTTTGCTAACTGCGCCAGCTCAGCAACGTGCCTTCTGCCCCTTTTTGTGAGGGCGTCGGGGTACATGGCCACTGAACCCTCTACGTGCGTGGCCGACTTCAACTCCAGCAGAAGCTCTAGAGTTTGTTTTCTGAGCAAGTAGTCGAAGCGCGAAGAAGCGTAGCGGACGTTTCTTCTCTCAAGTTTAAAGCCCTCAAGCCAGCTGAAGACCCCTCTTTCAAGAGCGATCTCAAACAACGACATTTGGAGGGTCGTGTCGACAATAGCGTAACCACCTTTGACGTCCACAGCTATTAGGTAGCCATGAGTCCTCCCCCCGTGCTTAGGCTTATAGAGCGCTCTAGAGCCGCTCACAAGTAACTTGCTGAGCCTTCCCGTGTTCCGGAGGTGGAGCTCCACCCTTCGCCCTTTGTTGAGGCACTCGACCGCAAAGCGGTTAACTCTTCTTAAAATCGTGCATTCACAAAGATCGCGAAGCTCGGCTATCCTGACTAGGCCCACACGACGTCAGTAGAGCAGGCAAAATTTATGCTTTAGTCAAGCAACGGAAAATTCGCTTTTCTTACCTCTCACGCAGAGGGGCTCTTTTATTACTACTAGTAATAACAAAGTTGAAATAAAATTACTCCTGATCCTCCTTGGGAAAGTCTATGCTCAGAGAGGCCACCAAGGCCATTCATGGAGGAGAAGAAATTGTCGAGGGTATAACCTCCTTTGTCGTCCCCATTTACCAGACCGCCATATTCCCCTATCCGCTCGACGCAACGAGGGTCATCAGAGGAAGACCTCTAAAGTACTCGCGAGAGGATAACCCAACTAATGTCGTTTTAGAGAGGAGGCTCGCGAGTTTAGAGGGGGGCGAGGACGCCTTAGTCTTCTCGTCGGGCATGGCTGCGATATCAACCTGCTTCTTCCACCTATTGAGGGGCGGGTTCAAGCTGGTGCTGTCTAGGGACGTCTATGGCGCGACGATAACTCTGGCAAAGAGTTTCGAAAAGTTTGGCGTCAAGGTTGAGCTGAGGGGGCCAGAGACGGAGGACATAATCGACGCCATAGAGGGCGAGGACACGGTGGTCTTCGTGGAATCAATCTCGAATCCTTTGCTTAGAGTCGTGGACTTGGACTCGCTGGCCTCCGCCTGCAGGGAGAAGGGCGCCTTCCTGATAGTCGACAACACCTTCGCCACTCCCTTGAACCTTAAGCCCCTCTTGCACGGGGCCAATGCTGTGGTGCACAGCTTGACGAAGTACTTAGCCGGCCACAACGACGTGGTAGGCGGTGCAGTCGTGTCGAGCTCGAAGCTCATAGACGAGCTCTGGTACTCCAGAGCCAGGCTCGGGTGCACATTAGACCCCCATGCCTCCTTCTTAGTTTTGAGGGGGCTCAAGACCCTCGCTGCTAGGTTGAGGGTGAGCCAAGAGAACGCGAGGGCCATAGCCGAGTTCCTCGAAAGTCACAACAAGGTCTCTAGGGTTTACTACCCTGGTCTGCCGTCTCACCCAACCTATCATATAGCGAAGAAGCTGCTGAAAGGCTATGGAGCCGTTGTGAGCTTTGAGGTCAAGGGCAACGGAGAGGATGCGAGGAAGTTCTTGAGAAGCCTGAAGGTAATAAAGCCCTCACCGAGCTTAGGCGGTTGTGAGAGCTTGGCCTCGCACCCGGCTTCCTCTTCACATAAAGACCTGCCGGTGGAGGAAAGGAACAGAATCGGAATAAGCGAGAGCCTCATAAGGCTCTCAGTCGGACTAGAGGACTTAAATGACTTAATAGAAGACATAGATCAAGCTCTTTGCTCGCTCTGTTAAAGCTTGTGATGCCAAATTTCGAGGGAAAAAATTGTTAGTCGTGAGCTTTCCGCTCTTAAGCTGCCATCCAGAGCAATAGCGATATGACTAGTCCGTAAATGGCTACTGCCTCGACGAAGACCACGTAGATCATCGTTCTGCCGAAGAGCTCTGGCTTTTCTGCTATCGCACCTATAGCCGCCGCCGAGACCGTCCCTAACCCTATACCTGCGCCACAAGCTGCTAGGCCTATAGCAAAGCCTGCGCCCAGCTTACTAAGTCCTAGCGCTTGCCCTCTATCTGCCTGCTCACTGGCTGCCGCAACGACGTTGAAGGCACAGGTAATGACGGTAACTAAGCCGAAGAGCGCTAACAATAGGCTCAGCGCACGCACCCTCTTCATGGGCACACCCCTACCCAGGGCTTTTTATGCCGGCCTTATATTAGTTTCCACGCCTCAATCGTTTGGCCCTACGTGTGGGAGTCCTTAGATTCTCACCTTCTTCGGAGTAAAGCGACGGCTGAACTTTTTCCTCCAGGATTCTCAAAGTTACGTACGTCCCAAGCCCTAGGCCAGCCAAACCGAAGAGCACCATCAAGGTGGCCCTGATTAAAATGTTTAACTCTTTTAACAAGAAGGCGGCTAACATGCTCAAAGCTACTACGAGCAACGGAACTATTAACCCGACGAGTGATGCCTTGATCATGGTCACTACTATGGTTCTCCTTTTAGCTCTCGCCTTAGCGCTGCTACTTCCCGCCACTGAGGCCCAATTAAGGGGGGCACGGAGTAAGTTTTTACCTTTTCTTCAGGAGTTAGCATAGAGGAAGAGGAACGTGAGGATTAGTGGGGAGGACCTGAAGATAGCGTTAATGGCCCTCAGCATAGGGCTGGAGCCTGTGGTATTTGCGATCGTGGGATGGCATGCAGGGCCCTATTTAAACCTCACCAACGTCGCGGGCGCCTTAATAGGAGTCGTTGTGGGCTTAGGGATCATGTTCTGGCGTATTTGGAAGCTCAGCTCAATGTTGGGGCTCAGAATGGCAAGAGATCCCGAGAGAGAGGATTTAAAGCCGTTGGCCTCATTTATAGAGGCTAAGCGCCACGAGATTATAGGCAGAAGTGGGCTTTTGAAGGTCATGAGCGCGCATACTCCTCAGCACTTGTTATTAACATTAAAGGACTTATCCCTTGTAAGTTACGACTTCTACGATTTAAAGAAGCTCGACGAGATCTTAAGCGAAGTAATAGACTTTTCGAAAACCTTCTTTGAGGCTCGAGCCCGATCATCAATAAACTTCTTAAAAGTGTTAAAGGCCTTTAGCGACTTTTTAACGATACTTTGCGTTAACTTCGCCTTTCGGCACGAGGGCGAGGGTGATGAATTGGCTGAGGGCTATGTCGTTCCACCATTTAAGTTCGAGGGAAGGGTCCAGGACCTCTTACGCAGAGATCTGATGAACCAGTTAGCCGATGAAGAGGTTAGAGAGCTCTACCCTAAGGCCCTCGATGAGGGATTGACCATTAACTCGAGGGCTCCGATGCTCGCTCTCGCGGCTTACTCTCTCATAAAAATGGGAAGGGTGCTAGAAGCGAATGGTTACGCTCGAGCCTACTCTAGAGAAGTTAAGGGGTTGGCTTTGGAGCTCTTCTCGATAGCCGTTGACGACTTGAGGACGAAGAGTAAAGAATCTGAAGTCGTGGAAGTTATCGAGCTAAGAGCCGATCTCGCCAAGACGCGTGACAAGAAGCCTAAGAAGGAGGTTTTGAAGAAGAAGGAAGAGGACGTATTGAAGTCCTTCATAAGCGAGGCCTATAAGACCTTAGTCAGCTCTACTCGGGTCCCTCCAACAGCCAGAGCCGTGCTCTCTTACCTCTTCGTCAAGTGGAGCGAAAAGGTTAGCTTCAAGCTGGCCCTTATGGCCGCTAATAACAGAGTTTCGCCTCACAAGGCGTTTGCCTTGCTATTGGTTCCTTGCTAAGACTTAATGATAAAAGGTTGGAAGGGTATCCCGTCGGCGATCAGGAACTTCGTGCCATGCTCGACCCAGTGGAGCCTTAGGGCTTGGAAGAAGACGAACACTATCTCGAAGAACACGAAGAACATGGTCCCAGCTATGGCACCTATGAAAGGTACCCCGATCATTACGTAGAGACCGTGGTCGACGGCTAAGAAGACGTCGGAGAGGACTGCATGGACTATTGCAAAGGCGAAAAGCCTTGCGTACGATATGGTGTTTGAGAGGGACGCTATGAAGTGGTCGAGACTTTCGCCGAATCCGTCTAAGAAGCCCATGAATATCATTCTAGCAATAAACATCACTATAAACGGAAACCATATCAATATGAACACCATAGGATCGCCTCCGAGGGCTGCAGGGATTAGCCTACTTCTATAAATTACAAAGGCCATGCCCGCGCCGAGGTACAGCCATAGCCATAGCCCAGGACCCAGTATTGCCTCCTTATACTCCCCGAGTCTTACTTTATTTACCACTGAGAAGGCAAGTCCTAGCGTTATGTGAAAGATGGCAATGTATATCGTCAGTCTCAGGAGAGCTGTAGCCCCGCTAGGTTCTAGCACGTGGAATTCTTTGGGCAAGCCTAGGATTGAAAGCGCCCACGCTCTAAATTGGGCCACCGTCCCGTCCTTGAAGGGGTCAAAGCCGAAAACGTGGAAAGGATGGTGTTCAGAATGCGGATTGCCGAAGAATTCTCCGAAGATTACGCCGAATATAGTTGAAGTTATGGCACAGGCCATTAGCACTGGCGCTCCTTGAACTATGTAGCTCGATATCTCTCCTCCTCTGTAACCCTTCCTCTTGAGGTAGTAGAGGGGAATCGAAAGAGCGAGCAGGACGAGTCCGTGTCCCACGTCAGGGAACATGATCCCAAAGAATATAGGGAATGTAAAGAACCATATGATCGTGGGGTCTATCTCCTTGTAGTTGAGGGTCCCTAAGCCTCTTACGAGCCCTTCGTAGACCCTTGTCCACGAGGGATTCTTCATCAGCGATGGGACCTTAACTTCTTGATGAGCTTCTCTATGAGGTTTTGGCTCTTCATACTTGACCACGTAACATCTGCTGCATGCCCTTTCCATTACATCAGTAAAGACTTTTAAGAACTTCCTTGGTAGCCAGCCTGAGAAAATCACGACATTAGGCGTTTCCACAGCCTTTGCCTTTGCCGTTTCAAGTACCTCGAGCACTTTTAATAGAGCGTTTAACCTCGACACTTTCTCTCCATGTTCCTTCTTAACCCTTTCCATGATCAATTCATCGCCAGAGCTTAGCAATTTCTCTAGAGAGTCCAGATAGGCCTCACAATCAGATATGGAGAATGAAATGACGTCCTCTTCATTTAAGCCCTCGAGGGAGCTCGAAGGAGTTAAGTTTAACATGGAAGATATCCTCTCAACCCTGGAAGATAGCAAGGAAATTTTGTAGAGCCTCGCTGAGACGTCTATGGGCTTCAATAACCCCTTAGCTATTTCATCGTAGAAGTCTTCCTTGGCATCTACTAAGTGAAGCAGACCTTCCTTGCCAATGTCGAGTAAAACCCTTTCTAAACGGGCACGAGGGACATAGACTTCGACCTCTAGCATTGGCGTCAATGTGAGCACTTACGAGCCCCCTTGCGAACGCTCGATGCGCTACCTCCGTTAATGTGGTAGAATTTATAAAGTTTGCTAAACATAAAAAGGCTCTGCCCATCTGGGGGACGATATAATGGATGAGATCTTAAAACGCGTACTTGAAGCGGAGGAGGAGGGGAGGAGGATTGTGGAGAGAGCGTATGAGGAAGCGAGAAGAATCGAGGCTGAGGCGAGGAGCATAGCCGAAGAGCGTGCAAGGGCTGTCTACTATGAGATAATGAGAGAGGCCGAGAGAGAGGCCGAGAGAGAAGTTAAGAAGGTGGAGGAGGAGATGGCTCAAGAAATTAAGAGAATGGAGGAAAGCGCATTGATTGAGATGAAGAAATTAGAGTCCTTGGCCGCGAAAAATCGCGAAAAAGCCGTGAAGCTATTGCTTACCGAAGTATTAAGGCCGTGAGGGGGTCGTCTATGCCACTCACTGGCGATATCGATAAACTCATTAACACAATATTGAGCAGGGCCGAGGAGGAGGCCCGAAACGTAATAGCAAAGGCCAAGGAAGAGGCCGAGAGATTCATCAAGAGCGCGGTGGAGGAGTCTAGAAGAAGGGCCGAGCAAGAGGCCTCTGAGCTGATAAGGAGAAAGAGGAGCGAGGCTCATAGTAAAAAGAGGAGCGAAGTTGCCAAAGCGCGTGCAGAGGTTGCTAGAAAGCTGTTGGACTATAAGGAGAGGCTCATAGAAGGTGTCGTCGAAGAGGTAAAGAGAGAGGTGCAAGCAATCGTCAGAACTAAAGAGTATGAGGAAAGGCTCGTCAGCATGATCAAAGAGGCGGTACGAGTCCTCGGAGGGGGAGTGATAGAGGTGAGGCTAAACAAGAGAGATAGGGACTTAGGACTCGACTTGACTGCCATAGCCAATGAGCTGGGCCGAGAGCTGGGAAGGCCCGTAGAGCTGAGGTTGGCGAGCGAGCCGGGGAACTTCACGGGAGGAATCGTGGCCAGATCTCTTGAGGCCGGGATAGAGGTGGACTACACCATTGAGGGCATACTCGAGAGAAAGTGGAGAAAGCTGCGAAGCGAAGTTGCGAAGATTCTCTTCTCTGAGCACTGAATTGGGAGCCAAGGAATATTACCATCAAGTGCTTGACCTCCTCCTCTTAGCCTCAGACTCATAACTTAATACGACGATTGCCTTATTAGGCGAGTTTTGGGTAAGGAACCTGTAATGAGCGCTCGACTTGATGAGGTGGATAAGGCGATATTAAAGGAATTGATTAGTAACGCTAGGCTCTCCTTTAGGGAGATAGCTAAGAGAGTTGGCGTATCTACGGCCACCGTCGCCAACAAAGTCAGGAAGATGGAGGAAGAGGGTGTGATAAGAGGCTACACCGCCCTAGTCGACCTCGAAAAACTAGGTTATGACGTTACCGCCTTAATAGAGGTCGTGATATCCAAAGGAAAGGTGGCTGACGTCGAAGAGGAGATTGCTAAGATGCCTAACGTTCAGGCGGTCTATGACGTTACCGGGCAAAGCGATGCGATAGTATTAGCGAGATTTAAGTCGAGGGCTGAGCTAAGCAAATTTTTGAAGAAGTTACTATCCATGGAGTACGTCGAGAGGACCATAACCCACGTAGTGTTGAACGTGAAGAAGGAGGAGCCATCCTCGAGACAGTTAATCGACTGACGGCCTCTCCGCCCTAAAAATACAAGGCCTTCGATGGCGTTGGTCAATTAGCCCGTTAAGAGCGACTACACGAAGTCGAAGGCTGTGACCATTAATTGTTGGAGCTTAGTTAACAAGTATTTAGAGACGGGGCTCAGTCGGTTGATCCTTCTTCACCGCGCACAGCTCAGCCAAGGCTGAACTCTTCACGGCCACTTCTCTATGCTCACTCTTTCTAAATATAGTTATTCCCTTCCCTTATCATAACCATCTTCACACTCGATCTACTAGCTCGCTAACGCCTACCACAGCGCGCTGAACGTCTCTAGAAAGGGTTCTAAGGGTTCTTATAGAAGAAGTGGTAGCCCGGGGGAGATTCGAACTCCCGTCGACGGGGCCAAAGCCCGCCATGCTTGGCCGCTACACCACCGGGCTTCATTATTCACGAAGAGCGCTGGGGGCGATTTAAATTTTAACATTTTAGAAAAAGGAGGGTTAGTGGTAGCTCGTAGGCGCCGCCCTCTATTCTATTATCTGAATTGCCTGATTGGGGCACTGAGCCTCGCAGGCTCTGCAGGCAAGACAGGCGTCCTTGTTCACTACCTCGACCTTGTTCTCCCTCATCTCGAAGACTCCAGAGGGACACACTGAGACGCACGTGCCGCAGTTGGTGCACTTGTCTCTATCTATCTTTACCTCTACCATGGCAGACCCCCCTGGCTATTTGCTCTAGCCCAGCTTTTAAGCTGTTGCTTTGCCCATTTTCGAGGCCATGTCATGGAGCTCCTTCATGAGCTCTTCAATATGCTTCGCCAACTCTTTGAGCTTCCGTGAAAGCTCGGCCATAGCGGCTTTCTTGCCTAGCTTCACGGTTTCGAGGCTAGATATTCCCTCCTCGAGCCTCCAAGCCTCGCTCGCGAGCTCGCTTATCCTCCGCGCCACTTTGCCGAGCCTCGGAGATCTCTCAAGTTTTTTCGAGGCCTCAGTGAGCCTCTTTAGGGCCTCCAAGTAAGGTGTTCTCATCTCTTGAATTCGCTTCTTGTGCATAGAGTCCTTAGCCCCGCTCCTCAGGAAATCTTCGTACGCCTTCCAGAGCCTCCGCGCAATGCTCACGTAATTGTCAAAAAGCTCCTTGAAGAGCCTGACATTGGCCTCCAGCTCCGCGGCCCTCTTAACCGCAACACGCCTGGCAATAACGACCCCTAGGGCTAAGACGGCGCTGGCAATGCCAGCTCCCACAACCAAAGCAGGTGGAGCTACTGAGCGAGAGACCTCTACGACTACTATAGGGTTTTGGAGGCATGAGAGGTTGTAGAACTTGTAGTAAATTGTTGAGTCCCTTTGGTCGGGCTCAGGGCTTGCCCTCAAGACCTCTGACCCATGAGGGATGCGAAACCTCAACTCGACCTCGTCAGCGTAGTCTATGTATTGAGGTAACGCGTGAAGGCGTTTGGCGTCCGGGATCGAGTACTTTATGTATATGGTCGTCCTTTCACCCAGCGCCAGCGATGTTCTTGGCTGAAGGTATAGAATGGCCGAGTCGCTGGTCGAGGAAATGGCGTAGCTTCCGAGGTCTAGCGCGCGCTCGTTCTGCACTACGGCAAAGCTGCTTGCAAAGTCTCCAACTTCGAGTATCCTGGCCTCTAAAGGAAACTTGAAACAGAAAACGTTCTGCCTCATAGACAAGCCGATCTGCCATCCAGCCGTGGGTTTCAAGCACTCAACGGTTACATAGTCGACAATCGTACCTGACAAAGGATCCACGTCCCTTACAAGCCTCTTCACCTTGAAGAGCCAAGGAGAGGCCGCCGTCGCATTAAACGTTATGTCTATGGTCATCGTCGTCGTCTCGTTCAATGAAACGTCACGGATGTCCAACTTTAAAAGGTCGTCAATCCTGGTGAAGTTGAGGTTAGAGACGCTTATATCGCTTACGTGCGGCGGCGGGAAGATCACGACTTCTATCCTGTCGGCGCTCAATGAGGGCACTAACGGGTTTGAGGGTATTCTTAACACATGCTTATTCTCTTCGATAGACATTAACCACAGGCTCTCTATAGTAATGTTGTAGGTCTCGCCAGGCCCTAATTGTATGCTCTTAACCCAAGACCTAGAATAGATGCCCTCGCAAACCGAGGCGTAAAGGTTATCCCACGAAGGAAGGCTCACGTTTATTTGACGGAGTGTCGCTGGGCCCCTGAGCGTGATGTTGTACGTCACAAGGGCGTAAGTATGGTACGCCTTCACCTCCACGTAGATCAAGGCGTTAGTCAGCTCGTCCTCTCCTCGTGTCGTAGCTAGGGGCATAGTCGCCAAAGTCAGTGCCAAAGTCACAATGATTGCCAAGACCCTCTTGAAGCTCAAGCCGACCACCCTTAAGCAGTTGCTCGAGAGATAAATTCGACATTAACTTTTTAAGGTTGTCCGTGCTACTCTACTAATGCTCACATAGATCATGAGGTGATAGAGGTGAGCGAGCTCGAGAAGAAAATTAGAGATGCCCTAGAAAGGGTCGTAGATCCCGAGACCGGGCTTAGCTTGGTGGAGATGGGTTGCATCAAGAGCATGTCAGAGAAAGATGGAGAGGTCGTCATCGAATTCGTCCCCACGTCTCCTTTCTGCCCAATAGCGTTCTTCCTAGCCTCCTCGATTAAAGAGGCCGTTGAGAAGGTGGAGGGCGTCAAGAGCGTGAAGGTCTTTAGCCGAGGACACGTAATGGATGAGCAGATAAACGAGTACGTCAATAGGCCGAGGAGCTCTCCATGAAGGTCAAAGTGAAGCTCTTCGCCCTCTTGAGAGAAGTCGCAGGGGCCAAGGAAGTGGAGGAAGAAGTGGAGGAAGGCACGACTGTTAGGGGTCTATTGGAGAGGCTCGGTAGTAAGTTACCTAGCAAGTTTAAAGAGCTAGTCTTTGAGGGACAAGAGGTCTCTAAGAACGTGATAATATTGGTAAATCGTAGAGGGATAAGGGAGCTCGAGGGGTTGGAGACCAAGCTCAAAGAAGGGGACGAAGTAGCACTCTTGCCGCCCGTGAGCGGCGGCTAAGCTATCCTGCCGAGCAACACATGCGGCTTTGCCTCTTCAATAACGACCATCACTTTCTTCCAGAGCATATTGCGGTCGCACTTAACGACCACGGGCCTGTAGTCCATCATCCTCCCTAAAAGGCCCCCTCTAGGCGCCACATCTGTCAAGAGCGCCTCCACCTCCTTGCCCACGTATTGCAAGTTCCTCTTTAGCGTGAGCTCCCTGACCAGCTCGTCGAGTACTCGAGACCTCTCCTTCTTCACGCGGTCTGAGAGCTGAGGCATCGACGCCGCTTTAGTAAAGGGCCTCAAGGCGTACCTAGCCACGTGAACCTTGTCCGGGACCATCTTCTCTAAGACCCTGCACGTCTGCTCGAAGTCCTCCTCGGTCTCGGTAGGGAAGCCCACGATCACGTCCGTGGCCAAGAACAAGTCGACTTTCGACCTAAAGAAGTGCACGAGCTCTACGAAGGAGGTACTCGTGTACCTTCTGTTCATGAGGTGCAGGATTCTATCGCTACCGGATTGCAACGGGAGGTGCAAGTACTTGTATACTCGGACGTCGAAGTAGAACTCTACCAGCTCTTGAGCTATGATCGATAGCGTCGAGGGCTCCATCATGCCCAACCTTATCAGGTAATCACCCCTGTGCTTGAGAAGGGCTCGAAGAAGGGCTGGGAGGCTGGTGCCTATGTCGAGACCGTAAGAGGCCAAGTCTTGGGCTACCAAATAGACCTCCCTAGCTCCTTTAGACACGGCATCGGCAAAGAGCTTTGAGATTTCTTGGGGCTGACAGCTAGAGAGCCTCCCCCTCGATATCGGCATTATGCAGTAGCTACAAGAGCCTAGACAACCAACCGCTACAGGTATAATGAGCCTCTTGCTAGAGCCATCGTACGTCGGCAGCTCGAATACAGACCTTCTGTCGGGGCCTAGGTCCACTATCCTTTCGTGCAAGGCCCTTGAGATCAATTGAATGGCATTGGGCCCGAGGATGCTGGCTGATTGGGAGATCGATGCAATGAAGGCTGGCCTAGCCTTGGCGAGGCAACCCATCACCACGATCTTCCTGCCATCGCGGCACCTCCTCCACTCTTCGAGCTCTTCCAACCTCCTCGCTATCTTCCTCTCGGTCTCGGCCCTTACTGCGCAGGTATTGACCACCACAACATCCGCCTCTTCCAAGTCACCAGTCACTTCGTGGCCCTCCTTCCTTAGCATCGATGCCACTACTTGGCTGTCGGCCTTGTTCAACCAACACCCGTAGGTCTCGATATAGACCTTCAATTTCACCCTTCCTCTCGCACTCCGGAAGAGAAACAAGGTTTTAAACGCAAAGGTATCATGCCCTCGTAGGCTTTAAGGCTGTCGATCAAAACTTGTTATGCACTCACCATGGCTCGTCTTCAAGTCCCATACTGTCGAGGTGTAAGACCCAACCTTAAAAGCCTTGATATCCAAGTCTCTTCTCGGTGCGAGTGCTATGGGTGAGAAGCTGGGAAATAGCATCTCCGAGACGTTCGTGAAAGGTTTGGACGCCATGTCCGAGGATAAGGGGCCGAGGTTCTCAGCAAAAAGCAAAGAGGTCAAGAGCGCGGTCGCGGAGGGCTTGTCTTGATGTTACCTTATCTTCACGAATAATGGTTTTGGCTGGGGCAGTTCTCTTCCCGGCTCTATAGGCTTCGTGGCCTCTTCCCATTTCTGGTCGTGGACGCTCATTGCATAGCCGAGGCTCCTCCATATTTCCTCGGCGGTGTTGGGCATGAAGGGCGTTAGCATTATTGCCAAGGACTTTATGGCGCTTATGCACACGTAGATGCTTGTCGAGGTTTCTTCCTTTCGTCCTTGCTTAATCGCCTCCCAAGGGGCCTTCTCGTTCAGATACCTATTGCCTTCCCTGGCCAAGTCCATGACGCTTTGTAGTGCGTCCCTTATCTTGAAATTGTCCAAGTTCGAGGTACAGAGCTCGAACTTCTCCAAAGCCGCTCTCCAGAGGCCCTCATCGACCCAACTTTCTCTCGGAGCTGGTATTCTTGAGTTGAAGGTCCTCCACGTGAAGCTCAGGACCCTGTAAATGAAGTTGCCTAGAGTATCGTTTAGGTGTGAGTTCACGAGCTCTTTAAACAAGGTCCAGGTAAAGCTAACGTCCCTCCCCTCAGGCCTCAAGCACAATAGGACGTACCTCCAATAGTCCACAGGGTACATCTCTAGGGCCTCGTCGATCCACACCCCTATCCTCCTGCTCTTCGAGAACTTCTGGCCCTCGAACAACAAATACTCAGTGGCCGAGACCCCCCACGGGAGGGCGTAGCCCTCTCCTGATGCTATCAAGAGGGCCGGAAGTATCAATGTATGAAACGGGATGTTGTCCTTTCCTATGAAGCATAAGAATCTAGTGTCTTTGTCGAACCAGTACTCCTTCCATTTTTCAGGCATTCCTCTTTTAGCGAAGAGCTCTATAGTCGCTGATATGTAGCCCAAGACCGCCTCCATCCACACGTAGATGGTCTTGCCCTCAGCACCCGGGAAGGGCGCTGGTATGCCCCACTTGTTGTCCCTCGTCAGAGATCTAGGTCTCAATCCCTCGTTGAGTAAACTTATGCTGGTATTCCTAGCATTTTCGGTCAAAAACGGCGCTTTGTCTATGTAATCCCTTAACTCTCGCTCTAGCCTCGGTAGATCAAAGAACCAGTGCTTCGTCTTCCTGAACTGAGGGGCCGAGCCACATATTGCGCACCTTGGCCTCACGAGCCTATCGGGTTCGAGGAGCCTCCCGCAATTGTCACACTGATCTCCTCTGGCGTCCTCGAAGCCGCAGTAAGGGCACTCACCAGTCACGAACCTGTCTGGCAAGAATATCTTGCAACGAGGGCAGAAGGGCAGCTCCACCTCCTTCTCATACACGTAACCCCTCTCGTAGACCTTCATGTAGAACGACCTTACAAACTCCTTGTGATATGGACTCTCGGTCCTCGAGTAATTGTCAAACGATATGCCCCACTTCTCAAAAAGCGCAGCTATCCTCGCATGGTTCTCGTCACACAGGTCCTTGGGCTTAACCCCTCTCTTTATCGCTTCAACTTCTATGGGCGTCCCGTGTTCATCGGACCCGCTAATGAAAATTACGTCCTCACCTCTCATCCTCAGGTATCGCGCTATGACGTCGGCCGATAGGGCCGAGCCTATCATCGTGCCCAGGTGAGGGACGTAGTTAACATAAGGCCATGCACATGTTATTATCCACTTAGCCACCCTCTTCACCTTCTTCGCCTTTTTCTTTAGGGGTCTCCCCTACTAATTCAAGGTCTTCAATCCTTGGCTCCCAGAGTATGAAGCCCTTCCTCTTAAGCCTCCTCCTCATAGAGTAAAGGTACTTCCAAACAACGCTGTGCGGGCGCCCTGCTATCAACATTTCAATGGCCCTACGAGCGACCTCGACGTTCTCGAGCTTGCCAGCTATTGCAACGGTGTGGTCTGATATCGATATAGCAGTGTTTGTCAGCTCCTCTATCAACTTTCTCGCCTTGCCCTTTTCCCCTATCAGGCGTCCCTTGACCCTCACTAAATTGTTCCTCGAGTCGCCGAGTATGTACTTCAGATCTATCACGTGAAGGGTCGCGTCTTCTTCTCTAAATATTCTTAAAGCTCTCTCAGGGCTTATTCCGTGGCCTACTGCTTGAATTATGTTCTTGACGGTTAAGAGGTTAGCTGGGTTTGAGGACGCCGAGAGCTCTATGCAAACCCTCCCGGTAGAGCTCTCTATCTCCAGTTCTACGCCGTAGGCCTCTTCAATCTCCTTTTTAACACTGCCACCTTTACCTATGAGGACGCCGACCCTCTCGACTGGTATCTGCACGTAGTCCCTGTAGACTATGTTCGACAACGCCGCCACCGTCTATCTGCTCAAGCTAATACATCTCAGGTGATAGGGTTATATATAAGCAAGGCCCCTCGATTATCTTGACGAGGATTGTCCGAAAAGTGGGAGGAGAAGTTCTTCGGGAAAGAGGAGAAGAGGCGGAAAGACGAGGACTTACTAAAAACTGTAGAAGAAGTTTTTGACACATTCACTCTTCAAGCTCTATATAAGCTCATAAATAAGAGGATCATAGAAATCCTCTACGGCGTTGTCGATACCGGTAAGGAGTCTAGGATCTATTGGGCCAAATCTCCACAGGGAGAGGACTTGGCCGTTAAGATATTTCTGACGTCAACTAGGGAGTTCAAGAAGACCGTTCTGCACTACATAGACGGAGATCCTAGATTCAAGAAGATAAAGAGAGATACGAGGCACCTCGTGTACGCTTGGGCTTTAAAGGAGTTCAAGAACCTCGAGAGGGCTTACGAAGTTGGCGTTAACGTCCCCAAGCCCATAGCGGTCTACAAGAACGTTATAGTGATGTCTTTTGTAGGCGAAAACGGCGTCCCAGCACCTCTCCTAAAGGACGCCGAAATCAGTGATTACGAGCGAATGTTTTGGAAGATAATAGATAACATGAAGACCCTATATTGTAAAGCGAAGATCGTCCACGCGGATTTGAGCGAGTACAACATAATGGTTTGGAGGGAAAACCCCGTCTTCTTCGACTTCGGCCAAGCCGTTCTAAGGAATCATCCCAACGCGGATTTCTTCCTTGAAAGAGACGTCAGGAACATAGTGAGCTTCTTCAGGAAGAGGGGCGTCGATGTTGAGGCTAAGAGCGTGTTAGCAAGGATATTGGGTTGCTAGGCCCTCTCTTCCTCCAAGATGCCGAGCAATCCGCGACGCCTGAGTTCTTCGACCTCGTCTTTCGTGTACCTCCAAAGCAAGTCTCCTTTGCCAGGCTGGAAGTCCCAAGGGGCCACTAAGACGAAGTCCCCCTCTTTAAACCAAAGCCTCTTTCTCAACTTGCCCGGTATCCTACACTGCAATACCTTCCCGTCAGCAGTCCTGACCTCAGCCCTCTCGTTCCCCAAGAGCTTCGTTATTAGGCCCACTACTTCCCCTTCAGCTGGAAGCCGTAGTTCTCTCCTCTCTTCCTTCTGCTTCAAGTTTACCGAAGTGAGTAGGCAGAGCGTGAGCTATTAAGCGTTTCGAGATCTGAGGAGTATCGTCAGCTTGCGGAAGGGCTTGCCTCTGCTCCTGTCCCATCCAGAGTCCTTGAAGGACTCCTTCGATTGGACCTTAAAGTTCTTCTTAATCACGCTGGCTATCTTGCGCGCTAGGTCTATCGACGGGAGCTTTATGTCTACCCCTCCATCGACTTCCTCCCACACCGCGCCCGTCTGCACGTTGTGAGAGCCTCCCGACTTCTCCACTATCAACTTATTCACAAGGAGCTTTATCTGCTCAAGCTCCTTACTACCAAAGTCCCTCAATTGTATCGTGGCCTCAAACTTCTTGCCAACTATCTTGAGACAAGTGGGGCATATCGAGAACTGCGGTTTTACGTCCAAGGTCATCGGGGCTTCTCCGGCTTTAGGAGACAAATGAACGTCTTCGCCAAAGGTTATGACTACCGCCACTTGTCCGCCCGATAAGATCGTGTAAGCCTCTTGAGGCGTGAGTGATATGAACGCTTTGAGGTCGCAAGACCTCTCGACTTCGCTCTTGATAGCATGACTTATTCTTTCGACGGCGGCCCTCTCAGAGGACAAGTCCACTGGTAACCACCGACCCTTCACCTTTACGGAGAAGCACTTCCTACAGAGCGTCAGCGAAACCTCTCGAGGTAGCGCGATAGTCCCGTGGACCTCAGCGTAACAACTCGGGCATAGGTTTCTGAGGCTTGAGGCTTCGACTAGACTTATCTCGGCGCCGCACTTCGCACAAAATCTCCTCAAAGAATTGCTAAAAGTCATGGCTCCTCATGCTTGACTATGTGATCTTTATAAGTTGCGCGTGTGGAATGGAAGCTATTACTATAACGGCATCTTTGTGCACCAGCTTACTCTTGATCGCATACTTGACGGTGTTTTTGCCCAGGAAATTCGCTATCGTCGCCCTCTTTGCCACTTCCATAGCCTCCTTGATCTTCATCTTCTCGCCTCCATAGAACCTCTCGCTGACCTCTATCTTTACGGCCCCCTCCGTAAAGGTCTTGCCAAGCAAGTCTTCGTCGCAGATCGCCACCACAACTTCCTTTCCGTGGTGGTGAATCTTAACGTAGACCTCTATCTCAGGGGGTTCTGACTCCGACAACTAAGTCCCCCTTGCTGGGCTTATGGCGCCGCAGGCCGTGCAGTGTATCATCAGCATCCTACCCTCCTTGCGCAGAACTGTGTCGACGCCTCTGCAGACAGGGCATATGACGTAGAGCTTCGTGTAAACCTCGATTAAGCTATCTATCTTCTCTTTCGGGAACTTGCCATGAAGGATGGCCCTCGTATCCTCTATAGACCCTGCAGTCCCGAGCTCGTGGAGTAGAAAGTTGAAGAACTGCTCGGGCTGCCTGTTGAGCGTCGAGGCTATCTCCTTGAAGTTTTGTATTATGGTCCTATTGCCTATGACCATGACCTTTGCCTTGGGCATTTGGAAGCGCTCGCCAGAGGCTGGTTTGGTCGGAACCTGACTGAGGGCCCTATCTAGAAGGGCTAGATACTCTCGAAACCTCTCGTCCTCGCTGTTTTGCATTTCCTAGCATCTCCTTCGTTTTCTCCTCGATCTCGCTGATGCTAAAATAGTCGAGGAGGTTTATAATACTTGTTGGGGCTTCAGGTTCCGACTTTCCAGCTCTCTAAATATGCCCTTTGCTCCTCTGTCAAGGAGTCTATCTCGACGCCCATCGACTTGAGCTTTAGCCTAGCGACCTCCTCATCTATTTCTCTCGGGACAGGGTGCACGTGAGGGGCCAGTTCCCGCCCTTGCTTTACTAAGTATTCGACGCAGAGGGCTTGATTCGCAAACGACATGTCCATGACCTCGCTTGGATGCCCTTCAGCGGCAACGAGGTTTACTAGCCGTCCCTCGGCCAATAGGTACAATTTCTTGCCGTTGACGAGCACGTGCTCGGTCACATAGGGCCTTATTTCCCTCTTCTCCCTCGTTATTGCTTCAAGGTCCTCAAGGTTTATCTCAACGTTGAAGTGGCCGCTATTGGCCAGTATCGCCCCATCTCTCATCTTCAGCATGTGCTCCCCCCTTATGACGTTTATGTCCCCTGTGACCGTTATGAATATGTCGCCTATCTTAGAGGCCTCGGACATAGGCATCACCGTGAAGCCATCCATGACCGCCTCTAGGGCCTTTATCGGATCCACCTCCGTGACCACGACGCGCGCACCCATGCCGCGAGCCCTCATGGCGACGCCCTTGCCGCACCAACCGTACCCGGCCACGACAACCACCTTACCAGCTATCAAGACGTTGGTCGCCCTGAGCATGCCGTCTATCGTGCTCTGCCCTGTGCCGTACCTGTTGTCGAAGAGAAACTTCGTGTACGCGTCGTTGACCGCTATTATTGGATATAAGAGCTTGCCCTCCCTTGCTAGCGCCCTCAGCCTCGTGACGCCCGTAGTCGTCTCCTCAGTGCCTCCGACCACTTTGAAGCTCGGCACGACGCCCAAGACCTTCTTTACCACTTCGACCTCCTTCGACGACTCCCCGTAAGTTAGCTTGTGTATCGTCGAGACAAGGTCTGCACCGTCGTCGATGGTTATGTCGGGGGACTTAGATAGGACCCTCCCTATGGCTTCGTAGTAGCCCTCAAAGTCCATGCCCCTCCAAGCGTAGACTTTAACGCCTATAGATGCCAAATAAGCCGCGACCTCGTCTTGAGTCGAGAGGGGGTTAGAGGCGCATAGAGAGACCCTCGCGCCACCCTCTAGAAGTGTCTCGATCAAGACTGCCGTTTCCTTGGTTACATGGAGGCATGCGCCAATCGTGATGCCCTCAAGGGGCTTCTCTTGCTTAAACCTTCTCCTGGTCTCTGCTAATACGGGCATGTGGTCTCTAGCCCACTTGACGAGGTTGCTACCCCGCTCCGCGAGAGAAATGTCCCTAACCTTGAAGTCCACTACACCAGGGCCTCCTTGAGGGCCTCGCCACATTTGCACGTGCGGTCGACGGGGATTCGGGGTATGAGCTCCGCCAATAACTTCTTCGCCTTATCGACGTTCTCAGTCATAACCCTCGTGACCTCCTCGGCCGTGACGTGCTTCGGAGCCCAGACATCGTAGTCAGTCACGAGCGTTATAGCTAAGTAACATATCTCAGCCTCCCTAGCGAGGTTGACCTCAGGGACTAAGGTCATCCCTATGACGTCAGCCCCCCAGCTTTTAAAGAGTTTCGACTCAGCTCTCGTCGAGAAGCGAGGGCCTTCTATGCATATGTACGTCCCCCTATCGTGGAACCTGAACTTCAGCTCACGCAAAGTCTCGATGGCCACTTCCCTAAGCTGTGGACAGAAGGGGTCTGCTAGTGAAACGTGACATACGATTCCACCATTGTAGAACGTGTAGTCCCTCTTCTTTGTGAAGTCTATGAACTGGTCGACTACGACTATGTCGCCTGGCGCGTAGTCCTCTCTCAAGCTACCCACAGCCGACACTGATATTATCCTCTTAACCCCTAGATCCTTGAGTGCCCATATGTTCGCCCTGTAATTTATCTTATGGGGTGGTATCTTGTGCCCTCGACCGTGCCTAGGTATGAAGGCTATAGTCCTGCCCTTATACTGGCATAAGAATATGGAGTCAGAGGTCGGGCCGTAGGGCGTGTAGACCTTTATCTCTTGGGAGGGTCCGAACATGGACGGATCGTAGAGGCCCGATCCACCGATAACCCCTATCTCGGCCTTCTCCTTAGACATGAAGACCACGAGTTCAACTTAAACGGTTTAAGTAAAAAACGCTTACGCTCCGCTAGTCACTTAAAACAAATAAGCCCTCTAAGGTGCAAAATATAGGTGGTGCATACATTATGCCCCAAAAAATGAAGGTCAAAGTGGTCACGTGGGAGGACGTGGTTCGCTGGTGCAAGAAGCTGGCGAAGAAGATAAGGGGCTCCGGGTTCAAGCCAGACGTCGTGGTGGCCATAGCTAGAGGCGGGTTCGCTCCAGCAAGGTTACTCTGCGATTACCTAGACGTCGTGGACCTGCTGAGCATCAAGGTGGAGCACTGGATAGAGACGGGGAAGCACAAGGAGGAGGCGACGATCAAGTACCCCTTCAATTACGACTTCAGCGGGAAGAGGGTGTTGATAGTCGATGACATAGCGGACACAGGCAAGAGTATAATAGTGGCTAAGAGGCACATCCAAGAGGTATGTAGACCCAGTGAGCTGAGAGTCGCCACGATGCAACTCATACCCTCAACCTCTCTCATAGTGCCCGACTACTACGTCGACGAGGTCAAGGAGTGGACTTGGTACATGTACCCTTGGAATTTTACGGAGGACATGACAAACTTGATAATGAGGATAGTAAACGAGAAGCCAGAGGCGACATGGAGTCCCGAATTGGTGGCCAAAGAGTTTAAAGAGAGCTATGAGATAGAGTTCTCCATTGACGTCTTCAAGGAGATCCTCGATGAAATGGTGCTTCGAGGAAAGCTCCTTAAGATTGATGACCTTTACAAGAAGGCCTGATTCCCTTCCGTAATAGCATGACTTCTTTACCACTAAGTTTACACCCACCGAAGTACTCCCGACAGGAGGATTTTCGTGGCGACTTCTCTACATCCTATTGATGGTCTGCATGAAAGTGGCTACTGTAAGGCACGATGGCAAGAGGCTAGAAATCGAGATAGAAGACAAGCTTCTAGAGCTCTTGAAGAGAGGACCCTTTGAGTACAGGGCTAGCACCGAGTGCGTCGGCCCGGTGATAGTCCCTATAGAACTTAAGCCGTCGAAAGAGGACGACTGCGTGGTAGAGCTCGGAGACAAGAGGCTCTAGGAGGTCCGATTCAAGAGGCTCTACATGTCTTCAACTCAAGCTCTATGGCTTTAGGGAGGTAACGCTAGACATGTTTAGAGCTCTCCGTCTCGTCTAGCCCTTTGTTTAACGCGTAGAGCTCTCTCCTACGCGCCTCGAGTAGCTCGACCGGCTTGCCCTCAAATTCGGCCGCCGATAACAACTTGATCCCTCTAGTCTCGGCCTCTCTGATCACGGGCTCTATTTTCCGCTTGTAGTCCAAGTCTCTCAACAAGTGATGCTCGAGGATCACTACCTTTACAGG
>Ga0209183_1000204_pt1 | contig 28319 bp, 26 predicted proteins | sample LHCtaG_2_FD_184120 | JGI IMG/M metagenome (GOLD analysis project Ga0209183, IMG submission 184120) | Hot spring microbial communities from Little Hot Creek, USA to study Microbial Dark Matter (Phase II) - LHC4sed_replicate (SPAdes)... | ecosystem: Environmental > Aquatic > Thermal springs > Hot... | reverse complement strand
ATATGTCCAAAAGCCGCTAACGTGATTATAATAGGATACCCGAATGGCAGGATCAAACATATGAACATTAATAGGAAGAGGTTCTAATATGATTACCCACATGATACCGAGAACATGTATGACTGATAGCAGTAACGCTTAAGGAGGGCGTGGCCATCCATGGTAATAATTGGAATGCTAACTAGGTGGGAGCGGAAAGTCCTGCTCGATAAGCTACATGGCCTAGAAGTTAATCCAGATCATCTAAGAGTTGTTAAACACAGAGTCAAGAAAAGGCTCATAGAGGCATTTAGAGACATGCAACTGATCTATGCTGTCTTTCCCGATCTTCAGAATGTTACGGGTGTAACAGGCATCGGGGTGGTGCGGGGGGTGGGATTTGAACCCACGAACCCCTACGGGACAGGAGCCTCAGTCCTGCGCCTTTGACCAGGCTTGGCTACCCCCGCCCATGACGAGTCTTCGCGTATCCGGTATTTAAACTTAGGATAAACAGTCTTAAAAATTCCTGCGTGGTGATTATTCGAGCCTACATCACGAGCCTTATTCTCGTTCCTACTCCTTTCTTGAGGGCGTTCTCATAGACGATGTTCGCGACGGCTGCGTCTTGTATTGCTAGACCTGTTGAGGAGAATATTGTGATCTCATCATCGCTTTCTCTGCCCTTCTTTAGCCCGGCGACAATCTCGCCAAGCTCTCCATAGATGCTGCCCACCCCTATTATCCCCTCGCTTAGCGGCACGTTTATCTCGCCGCTATGGATCGCCTGCTCAATATCATCCACAACGATCTTTGATGCTCTCTTGAGTATCATCGGATCGAGCTCCTGCTTCCCCGGAGCATCAGCCCCGATACAGTTGAAGTGCACTCCATCGCATATCCACTCGCTCATCACCACGGGCTTCCTCGATGGCGTTGTGGTGATTATTATGTCGGCATCCTCAACAGCCTCCCTCACAGACGATGCGGGAATCAGCGAGAGCCCTGCCGCCCCATGATTCACAATAAATCGTATGAATGCTTTTGCGGCCTCTGGCTTGATGTCGAAGACCCTTACCTCCCTAATGGATTGGAGCACTCGTGTTATTCCTAGGAACTGCATTCTCGCCTGTGTTCCGGCTCCTATGAAGGCCGCTATCCTAGAATTCTTCCTCGCGAGGTACTTAGCGGCAACCGCTCCAGCCGCCCCGGTCCTGATTCCGGTTATCCATGTCCCGCCCATAACCGCCTTGGGGAAGCCCGTCTCGGGGTTTACGAGAACTATTATGGCCATAACCGTTGGAAGGCCCTTCTCAGAATTCCTTGGATGAGAGTTTACGATCTTGACAGATGAGATCTCGCCTGTCTTGATATAACAGGGCATAACCCTCAAGTCTCCACTCCCATAGAAGAGGTAGACCTTCGGCGGCATCTGGACGTTGCCGAGCGCCTTGTCCCTGAAAGCGCTCTCAACGGCGCTTATCGCCTCATCCATCGAGACCAGCTTCTTAACATCCTCCTCCGGCAAGAGGAGGGTATCCATCACCATAACACCGCTTATACTAGATGTTATCTCGGGATCTTATACGCATTCCTCTTTATCTTCTCTATGGCTCGCGGGATATCCTCCAGATCCTCCTCATCTGCTAGGAGGACGTATTGTGGAATCCATACCGCCTCCTCATACGATGCCTTCTCAGTATTCGGTAATGGCTTGCTGGGTGGAAGGAATGAATAGCTGTAGAGCGGCCTATATCCCGCATTGCATGGAATCCCCTCTGCTGAGAGGGCTTCAACAAACCTCTGCTTCGGGAGGTTCGAGAACTCCCGCGAATCATATTTTAAGATATAGAGGTGGTATGCGTGTCTAGTCACCCTGCTATCATACTTTAATGGAGTAATGCCTTCGATCTCGGAGAGAAGCTTGTCTAGGATTCTCGCGCCCCTCTCCCTCCTCTCCATGAGCTTGGGAGCTCTTTCAAGCTGGGCGATGAGGATCGCTGCCTGAAACTCGGTTATTCTATAGTTCCAGCCATATATCCTGTGCTCATACCATGGGCCCCTCTTAGGCCTGCCGACATTTCTCAGGGACCAGACCTTCTCAGCTATCTCATCGTTGTTCGTCGTTATTGCTCCGCCCTCGCCGCATGTTATGTTCTTTGATTGGTAGAAGCTGAAGATCCCCGCATCTCCTATCGCGCCAACCCTCCTTCCTTTCCACTCCGCTCCATGCGCTTGAGCCGCATCCTCCAGCACTAGAAGTGATTTCTCTTCTGCCAGCTCCATTATGGCATCCATGTCCGCCGGCCTCCCGGCGATATGCACCGGTACTATCGCCCTCGTCCTCTCGCTCACTAGCCTCCTCGCAGACTCCGGATCGATCGTGTATGTCTCTGGGTCTATGTCCGCATAGACCACTCTTAGCCCTAGGTCCAGCGCTGATGTCGCGGTTGCGAGGAATGTGTATGCCGGGACTATCACCTCATCCCCCGGCTCCAGCCCCATGGCCCTTAACGCGATCTTCAGTGCAGCTGTCCCGCTTGAGCAGAGGAGCGCGTGCCTGGCATGCTGGAACTCGGCGAACCTCCTCTCAAACTCCTCCTGAAATCTTCCGCCAACACTCCATCTCCCGCTTCTCAGGGCCTCGAGCAGAAGCTCCTCCTCGCGGCTATCATAGATCGGCCAGCTCGGGTAAGGCTTCCTCCTAACAGGCTCTCCACCGAGGATTGCTGGCAGCTCCACGGCCTCTCGGCTAAAGGCCCCTGTTTCCAGTGTAAATAGGTTTTCTAGATTGATCCGGTGATGAATGCTATTAGGCCTAGGAGCATCCAGATAAGCGTCATGGACTTAACTTTCAGCGCATTTTCTCTAGAATGATACCTTAGGATCCTGTATGCGGAGTATGTGAAGCCCGCGTCAGCGGCCACGACTATCGGGATATAGATCCATGAGACGAGCCCTAGTATGTATGGGAGTGGGCTCACCGCGACCGCCGCCATGTAGAGGGATGCGCCGAGCCTCGCGGCGAATTTCGGCCCCATAATCCTGGCAACAGACTTGACCCCGCGGAGGGAGTCTCCCTCAACATCCGAGATACCCTTGATTATCTCTCTCCCCAAGTTTGATAGGAAGACTGGGAGGATGAATGTCGCCAGCCTTGGCGAGATGTATCCATCCGAGAGTATTGAGCCGTAGATGAAGGGCGCGGCCACGACGCCGCTCACGATCATGTTTCCGGGTAGGCCGCTCCTCTTCAGCCAAGCATTATAGGCGAGTGATGCAGCATATGCGATTGAGGCTACCACGAGGCATTGGATCGAGGTTAATGCTGATGAGGTTAAGCCAAGGATTCCGAGGGCCGCTGAGAATGCCGCGGTCTCCGAGGCTGAGATTGTGCCGGATGGTATCGGCCTCCATGGAGCATTTACTCGATCCACCTCGCGGTCGAAATAGTCGTTGAATCCCATGGAGCTCCCGCAGAGTCCATAGGCCGTTATGAGGGCGAGCACGAGCTTCTCGGACTGAAAGCTCTTGCTATCGGATAGCACTATGCCAGCTATCACAGCTATGTACATGAGGATGGAGTTCGGCGGCCTCGTGAGCTTAAGAAGGGCGCGAAGCTTCCTAGACATTTCTCAGGTCAACTATCGAGGCCTTGTAGTATATGACCTCATTCCTCCTGTCGACGACCGCTATGACGAGCTCCTTCCTCAGCTTTCTAGCCGCTGAGAGCCACTCCATCATCTTCTCAACCGGGATGTTTCTGCCCTCCATGATGGGCGCGACGAGGTATCTCGCCGGCTCCTCCCCATACTTCCCCCTCTCAAAGACCCTGAACCTCAGCTCCCTATTCACGCCATCCTTGACGACATAGTTCCTCTCCCTCAAATCCCTGTAGACGACATAGTCCCTCCAGATGTTCTCATCAAGCTGTTTCAGGGCCGCGAGAAGCTTGTTGAAGTCGAGCTCCTCGCCCGAGGCCGAGAAGACCCTCATCCTTCCCGTCTCGACGAGATAGAGGGCCTCTGGGTGGGAGTATATCACGAGCCCGCCGGCCTGATCCTCCACGCCATATCCCTTAGCGAGGAGCTTGACTGCCCCATCGCCCTTCTCCGCCTCGATCCTCGCATCCCTGAGCCTCGCCTCAAGCATCCCATGAAAACACCCAGCCCATGGGATAAAGATATTAAGGCTTCTCACGGTATGGCGCGGGAGGCTGGGCGATGGCCAGGTCCATGACGATGGCCGGGCTCGTGATGATACTCCTCATATTTGGGCTCATAGCTGGGTATCTCATCGGATCCAGTGCCCAACCCCGAACAATAACGATCCATGAAACATTCACCTCAACAATCACCGAGACGAGGATCTCAACGCTCACTCTGACGATAAGCCATGTCGAGACAACGACGATGCTTGCGCCCAAGGCTGAAGCGCCTTGCATGGGGGCTGTTAAGGCTGTCTGCATAACGAGTCTCATGGGAGGATGCATGAACATCTTAATTGATATGATAAGCCGGGCTAATGAGAGCATACATGTCATGATCTACGGCTTCACTCTCGATGCGCTGGCAGATGCCCTGATAAGGGCTGCTGAGAGGGGGGTTGATGTCAAGGTCTTGATCGAGGCTGAGAGCACGGGCTGGAAGGGGAGCGAGCATGAAAAGCTCATTGCCCACGGCGTGGACGTGAAGTTGGATTCAAATCCTGATCTAATGCATCATAAGGTAATGATAATTGATGGGAGAATCGTGATAACGGGAAGTTATAACTGGACATGGTCCGCCGAGAAGAATAACGACGAGAACATCCTCGTGGTTGAGGATCCCGAAGCTGCCGCGATCTATGAGAGGGAGTTTCAAAGGCTCTGGAGCCATGGGCTAACGCCCTGAGCCGGGCGAAACGTATAAGGGAGGGGCATCCCCTACTCACAGCATGTAATCTGGTTAAATATGGCCCAGCATGTGGTGTGCGTGGATCATGAAGGCGAGATCCCCGATACCCTATGAGGAGAAGTGGGCTAAGAGATGGCTGGAGGAGAGGGTATTCGAGGCGGACCCGATACCAGGCGCGCCGAAGATCTTCGTCTGCGTCCCATACTCCTATCAGAATGCCCCACTCCACGTTGGCCACGGCTTCACATACACGAGGGGCGATGCTTATGCTAGGTTCAAGAGGATGCAGGGCTATAATGTTCTCTTCCCATGGGCTTGGCACTGGACTGGCGAGGCTGTCGCCGGGACATGTGAAAGGCTGAAGAGGGGCGATGAGGCTGTCAAGAGGATGCTTGTCGAGATAGATGGCGTCCCCGAGGAGCTTCTGGAGAAGTTTACGGACCCGGCCTTCGTCACGAGATACTATACTGAGGAGAATCGCGAGGTTGTCAAGGCCATGGGCTTCTCTGTGGACTGGAGGAGGGAGTTTTACACCACAGACCTACACCCATATTATAGCAGGTTCATAGAATGGCAGTATATCACGCTGAGGAATCTCGGTTATGTGGCGAAGGGGAGGCATCCGGTGGTCTGGTGCCCGAGATGCGAGAGCCCGACCGGAGACCATGATAGGCTGGTTGGCGAGGGCGTCTCCCCGGAGGAATATACCCTCGTCTACTTCAAGCTCGATGAGTATGATGCCTTCCTAGCGGCGGCCACGCTCAGGCCTGAGACCATCTTCGGCGTCACAAATATCTGGATAAACCCGAGGAGCGAGTATGTCTTGATCGAGGCTGATGGTAGAAGGCTGATAGTCTCGAGGCAGGCGGCTGAGAAGCTCCAGCACCAGATGAGGGTCAAGGTGATCGAGAGGGTTGACCCGGAGAAGCTTATTGGAAAGTTCGCGGAGGCGCCGATAATGGGCGTCAGGATACCAATATTCCCGGCGGATCTGGTCGACCCCAACTTCGGCTCCGGGGTTGTTTACAGTGTTCCAGCCCATGCGCCATATGATTACGCGGGGATAGTAGCGCTGAGGAGGAATGAGGAAAGGTTGAGAAGATATGGTATAAAGGAGATCGTGGATAGCATCAAGCCGATCTCGATAATCAGGGTTCCGGGATATGGCGACTACCCGGCGGTCGAGGAGGTTGAGAGGCTCGGGATAACCTCTGACACGGATCCGAGGCTTGAGGAGGCCACGAAGACCATCTACTCGAAGGAGTTTCACAGCGGGGTCTTGAAGGAGAACTGCGGGGAATATGCTGGGAAGAGCGTCGCTGAAGCCCGTGATCTGATGAAGCAGAGGCTGATAGAGCTCGGGCTCGGCGGGGTGATGTGGGAGCTCCCCGAGAAGGTTATATGCAGATGCGGGACCGAGACGGTAGTAAAGATAGTTGAGGACCAGTGGTTCCTGAGATACTCGGACCCGGAGTGGAAGCGAAAGGTGAAGGAGCATATAATGACGATGAATATCTATCCGGAGGAGGCTAGGCAGTGGTTCCTCAATGTCGTGGACTGGCTCAGGGACTGGGCCTGCGCTAGGAAGACTGGGCTCGGGACCAGGCTTCCATGGGACCCGAACTGGATCGTTGAGACGCTCAGCGATTCGACGATATATCCGGCCCTCTACACGATAAGCAAGTATCTTAACCTCGGGATTGTTAAGCCGGAGCAGCTTACCTTCGAGGTCCTAAACTACGTCTACTTGGGGGCTGGGGATCCATCCGAGATTGCTGCGAGGGCTGGCCTGAGCGAGAGCATCCTGAGGCAGATGAGGGAGGAGTTCCTCTACTGGTATCCCGTGGATATGAGGATCTCGGCTAAGGAGCTCGTCCCCAATCATCTCACCTTCTACATCTTCCAGCATGTGGCGATTTTTGAGCCGAAGCATTGGCCGAGGGGGATCGGCGTCAATGGCATGGTTAAGATCGAGGGGGAGAAGATGTCGAAGAGTAAGGGCAATTTCATACCATTGAAGAGGGCGATCGAGATCTATGGCGCGGATGCGACGAGGATGACTCTCCTCCTCGCCGCCGAGGATCTCGATGACCCAGACTGGAGGGATAAAAATGCAAGGGAGGCCATGAGGATGCTCGAGACAATTCTCAAGATATGTGAGCAGGCCGCCTCCATGGAGGCGGCTGAGGAGGGCGAGGCGGATGCATGGCTCCTATCAACCCTACAACGCAGGATCGAGAGGATAACATCCGCCATAGAGGTGTTGAAGACTAGGACAGCTGCCTCAGAGGCAATCTATGGCCTCTACAACGACTGGAAGTGGTATCTTAGGAGGAGTGGTGGGAGATTTGGAAGGGCGGCGAGGATCTTCATCGAGACCTGGATCAAGCTCCTAGCACCATTCATACCATTCACGGCGGAGGAGGCTTGGAGTATTCTGGGGAAGAGCGGCTTCGTCTCGCTGGAGAGATGGCCGGAGCCCGATAAGAGCCTGATAAATGAGGTCGTGGAGCTGAGGGAGGAGATCCTGACAAGGCTCATGGAGGATGTGAGGAGTATAATTGAGGTCTATGGGAGGAATCCAAGGCGCGTGGTAATCTACTTGGCGGCGCCGAGCAAGATCAGGATGCTGGCGAGAGCGCTTGAGATCCTGGATGCTAGGCCGCATAACCCCGTCGGCGAGTTGATAAGGTGGATCATGGGTGAGAGGATCATCGAGGCTAAGAAGGCGCCAAACATGGCGAGACTTATCTTTGACCTAATCTCCGCCTACTCCTCAAGATATGCGCGCGAGGCGATATTAGAGGTGGCTAAGAGCGAGAAAACATTCTATGAGAGGGCGAGAGAGTTTCTGGAGAGGGAGCTTGGAGCACTCGTGGAGATATATGAGGAGGGCGCTGAGGGGATCTATGACCCGATGGGTAAGGCCTCATCCGCCCTGCCGCTAAGGCCTGGGATCTATGTCGAGTAGCTCATGAGCGGCCAGCTAAGGATTGATGTCTTGAGGGAGGCGAGGCTCGACCTAAAATTCCTCCTAGATAGGGGGTATAAAAAGCAGTCAGCGCTCAAGCTCGTCGGGGACAAGTATCAGCTTAACAGGGCCGAGAGATCACTCCTCTTCCGATCAGTCATGCCAGAGAGTGAGACCGAGATCATAAGATCGAGGATCATCAGGCCTGAGCAGCTGGCGGGGAGGAGGATTCTCGTGGATGGATTCAACGTTCTGAACACTGTCGAGGCGATGCTGAGGGGAGAGCCCCTGATACTCTGCGATGACGAAGTGCTAAGAGACATCAGGGAAAAGCACTCAAAATATAGGCCATCACACCTGACAGAGAGTGCTCTTAAAATGATACTAGAGTTCCTGAAGAACGTCCATGTAGCCGAGGTTGAGATGTTATATGAGTCCCAGATTAGCAGGAGTGGAGAGGTTGCCGGCTTAACCAGACACCTCTTATCCGAGATGGGCTTAAGGGGTGATGCTAGAACCGCGAAGACCGTTGACTCGATACTTGCAAAGTCGGGCGAGATAATAGCGACAAGCGACTCGGCAATACTCCTAAGATGTAGGGCATTCATAGATATACCACAAAACTTGGCGCAAGCCGTGGGAGCGAGGATTATCAGGCTTTGATGGGGCGCGTAATCACCCCTCTCTTATCATGCCCATGATCCTTCTCAGGACCTTAGAATGCTTCTCCTCATCACTCTTGATGAACTCGACTAGTAGCGTGCTGAAGCCCTCTGGTAGGAGCTTCTCAACCTCCCCCAAGCCTCCTATATGCGCCTCCTCCTCCTTCTTAAGAAGCGACTCAACATCCACCCTCTTGAGCTGGCTTATATCAACAGCCCCACCCCTCTCTATCGCCGAGATAAGGGTCATCAGGATATCTGCGTGCCTCAAGCAGTCGCTTGCAAGAGCCCTAAAGATCATCCGGGCAAGATCATCCTTCAGGTTTATAGCAGCTCTCATGAACTCCTCAGCGGACTCCTGCTCGGCCTGAACCCTCCTTCTCAGGAACTCGAGTATCGTCGCAGCCTCGCCGCTCACCTTGCTCGGAACAACCTCAACCCCCTCACTCACCTCAAGAGATCTCCTGATATTGAAGGCCGCATCATAGAGCTCGCCCTCAGTCAACATTCCCCTAGACAGTATCTTCTCGATGAGTTCGTCGAGATAGCGCCTCGCCGCCTCATTCTCCATAATCCTCCTCGCAGATAATGAAGCCCTCCTCTTATTCAGGTAAAGTGTTATCGTCGGCTGACTCATCCCCAAGACCTCGGCCACCCTCTTCCTGCTAAAGCCATGATCCCTCACAAGCTTCATCGCGAGAATAGCCCTAATACCCGAGACTATCTCCTCCATCCTCATCTACGACTCCTCCGGGCAAACGGCTTAACCGTGAAAATAGCACTGTAAAACATATGACTTTACATAATAAACTTAAATCACGGTTCCTGAAAAACCTTCATGGATCGGGGGCGATGAGCCTCATGAGGGTTCCATTAACATCTCTTAGCGAGGGCCAGGAGGCTGTGATCGTGGAGATAGCATTTGGGGGGCCACCCTCTAGCGCGGGGTTCTGGGGAGGGCTTAGGCGTAGGCTTGGATGGGGCTGGAGAGGTGGAGGTGGCCCCGGATGCGGCGCGGTTAAAAGGCTTGCAGACCTCGGCATACTGCCCGGAGCCAAGATCAAGGTCATTAGAAAGGCTCCACTTGGCGGGCCCATAGAGGTTGAGGTACATGGTTCCAGATTCATTATTGGAAGAGGCTTGGCTTCGAGGATAATTGTAGAGGCCTAGTTTAGCGAGATTCCCTTTGGAGGGTTCTCTAATGAAGTATTCAAGTATCCCAGCTCGTGGGATCAGAGGCGGCCACGTCAAGCCGGATCTCAGGGTAGCTCTAGCCGGTCAGGCGAACGTGGGCAAGAGCGTGATCTTCAACCAGCTAACGGGACTTCATCAGCATATAGCAAACTGGCCTGGGACGACGGTGGATAAGGCGGAAGGGACGCTATACTATAAAGGCCTGATAATGGACGTTATTGATCTTCCGGGGATATACTCGCTGACACATCTCTCCATAGAGGAGAAGATCTCTAGGGACTATATCGCGAGGGAGAAGCCTGATATCGTGGTTAACGTGGTCGACGCGACGGCGCTTGAGAGACACCTGATCTTCACCCTCCAGCTTCTCGAGCTCGAGAGGCCGCTCGTCCTAGTATTGAACATGATGGATCTAGCGGAGAAGTATGGCATCAAGATAGATGTGGATGCGCTTAGGGAGGAGCTCGGGGTGCCGGTCATCACGACGATCGCGACGCGCGGGAGGGGTGTGGCCCAGATACTCGACGCCGCTATAGAGCTTCATAGAACCGGATACTCTCCCAAGAAGATCCGATATGGCAAGGAGGTTGAGGAGAGGGTTGAGAGGCTGGAGGCCGCCCTAGGGGAGATCGACCTACCATATCCGAGGAGATGGATCGCCCTAAAGCTTCTGGAGAAGGATGAGGAAATATGGGGCCTCGTTAGGGAGAGGAATCCACGGGTTATAGAGCTGGCCAGCGAGCTGATCACTGAGCTCGAGAACATCCATGGACACGACTCATCAATCATAATCGCGAATGAAAGGGCTTGCATCGCGAGCCAGATTGCTAGGAGATGCATAAGGATAGTGAAGCCCAGAAAACCAACTCTAGGAGATAGATTCGATGAAATCGCAACACATCCGATACTAGGTTACGTTCTCGCCGCCATAATATTCGCCGGCCTCTTCTTAATAGTCTTCGGGGTCGGCGGAATAATCGCGGAAATCTTCGAGGAATATTTGTCGGAGATCATGCGCGATGCATGGGTCCATGTCCTCGGAATCAATCCGATATCCGAGGTCTGCTGGTCGGCCATCGAGAGCATCTTATTCCTCCTCGGCCTAGCCATACCATATATCCTCCCCCTCTACTTCCTCACATTCCTCTTGGAGAACTGGGGATACCTCGCGAGAGTATCATTTCTAATGGATTCTCTAATGCATAAGGCAGGCGTCCACGGCAAGGCCGTAATCCCCATGCTCCTAGGATTCGGCTGCAACGTCCCAGCATGCCTCGCAGCAAGAATCATGGATACATGGAGGGAGAGAATCATAACGATCCTGATGACGACGCTCGTGCCATGCTCCGCCGTAACGGTCGTCGTTATGGGGCTCGTAGGAAGATATCTTGGAGCATCATGGGTCATCGGGCTCTACCTCCTCGCACTCCTCATTGCCTTCATCCTAGGATCCATCGCCTCAAGAATCCTCCCGGGAGTACCCGTTGAGCTGATAATGGAGATGCCGAGCTATAAGGTGCCAAGCATCAAGACTATACTAACGATGACTTGGATCAGGCTGCGAGAATACCTCGAGATAGCAGCCCCGCTCATAATCGCCATGGGAGCGCTCGTAAAAGTCCTAGAAATCTCCGGCCTGCTAGACCTGATATCAAGCGCCCTAAGCCCGGTAACCTCCAGCTGGCTCGGATTACCAAGGGAAACCGGTATATTACTAATCTTCGGAATCCTAAGAAAGGAGCTCATACTAACAACTCTCGCAGCGCTCCTCGGGACCATAGACTTCTCACAAGCACTCACACCAAACCAGATGATAACACTCTCCATTGTAACGATACTATACATACCATGTGCCGCCACAATCTCCGTTCTACTCAAAGAAACCGGGGCAAAAACAACCCTAACAATCGTACTAGCAGAAATAAGCTTAGCAATACTCCTCGGCGGAATAGCCTCAAAATTCCTCCTAACCCTAGGAATAAGTTAGGCTCGCAAAGAAAGGTGCACACACCCTAAAAGAGCCGAATCAGCCCGTATAATTATATCAGCCTGAGAACATAGTAAAAAAGAAGAAATTGAAAAATAAGTGGGTTTTTCAAGATGTTACATGATCGGCTCCGCTATGATATCAGGTGTAAAATCTGTGAAGTATTTCGGGATTTGGCTCTGATTTCATGACCGCGCTTTGTTAAGAATTATGATTACATTGTATCGTGTTTGCATATATTTCCTTTCTTGTTACGCACCTTGATCGTGTATTTTTCGTGATAAGATTTTACAGCCTTCCCTCGAAAAGGTTCACACTTAATGTGTAATGAGTGTAACTGGTATTTAATTGGATGGACATTGGAATGAGGTTTAGTATTTATCACCATACGTTAGCTGTCTCATACCAAACTGGCAAACTTTTCAGCAGATTAGGAAAAAGGCAGGATTATGCAACGCATGTTATCCTTCATAAGAATCAGAACGCTGAATTGCCCTGAAAAGTCTTTAAGAATTAATGCCAAAATTGGCATAAGATATTCTCAGAAGTAAAGACCTTTAATCCTGTACTGTTATGATCTCTATTCCCATGATGTCTTTGATTACGTCGGCTTTCTTAGCTATGTCTTCATCAAGGGTGGCTATGGACTTTGCCCCAATCGCCCTGGCTATGGTGATATGTAGTAGATCAAGGGTTTTAAGTTTGAGCATGGGAACGTGCCTTAGGGTTTCCTTCACGATAATGCTAAGATCTGTTTCAACTATTGAGGCGCCAAATCTCTTGATAGAATACATAGCTAGTGGTATTGGTTTCTCCAATTCGGCTCTTGCGTAAATGGATGCTAATTCAAGTAATGTGAGCTGGCTTACAACTCTCTCCTCATCCAATTGCATAGACATAGCTACCACTTTATCATGCTTGGGGTCTTTTTCATCAACATACGATATGATGACATTTGTGTCAATATATATCATCAATGTCTCTCCTCTTCTAGCATCCTATTCAATCTACCGTGAGCGACCCTGAAGCCCGACTTCTCGAGCCCCTCAACATCCCTATACACCTGCTCCCAGAACCTAACCTCCCTCACAACCTCATTCAAGCCCTTTTCAATAAGAATATTAAATGCATGAGACCTGCTTCTAGCAAGCCCATACCTAACCATCTTATCGGCTAGTTCAACAACCTCCCTACGAACCTTAATAGATACTGTAATGCTCATTTACCATACATACTTGCAGTTACCATGGAATATAAAGATATACCTTAATAGTTTGTGGGAATCAAGATGCAGCGATTACATGTTGCTCACAAGTCCTCCTCTATCCAACGTCTTTTATCAAATTTGGCGGTTTAGGGGCTCCTAAACTCCGGGAATTTATAAGTGAGTGGAGAAAATATCGCCTTCTGGTTTTCTTTAGTCAAGGATCCAAAATTTTGTCGCACGAGTTAGCAATGAGTGAAGGTTTGGGCTTTTCACGAAAAATCTATGGGCCCTCCTCGTACCATGTTCATGGCTGTGGATTCTGCCATCGTGAATAGAGTAAATTATATTTCCCTTAACTTCAACTTCTCTATAAGCTTCAACATGGAAGCTGACAAATCCGAAAAATGATGTTAAAATTAATTCGATTCGAGATGGAGAGCCTTTTGGGAGAAACAAGGGTTGCCTGAAGGTGGCTTGGCGGCTTTCTCAGCAGTTAGTAGCCGCATGGCTGGAGATCGCTGAAAGAACAATATGCTATCTCCTCGAGCTGGGCCTATTTCCCTCGCTATAGGCTATAATGTTAATAGGATCGCCAACAGATGGGCAAGAGCATTGGAGGGAGCCGTATTAATCATGCTCAAAACAAATACTTGCAGAACACTTATGCATGTAGATCTGCTTTACTAACAGGCTATTGCCCGTTTAGTAAAGATTATATGGGTGTGATGGCGTTTTTGTTTAGGCTTGTCTCTTCATGCCGGTTTTAAGATTGGCCTCCTAGTTTTGATATTTGTCGCGATTGGGGTCGCTGCCTCCCTCTACTATCTTTACTACATCCAACCTCAGTTTACTACCTCCACCTTCTCTACCAGCATGACCCCGCCCACTACTACTAGCATTTTGCTCATCGACCCGTCGAGAATCGATCTGGAGGTTGAGATCTCAAGTGTGGACGGCCTCAAGGAGTTTAGGAATATCGCGGTAATCAATGTGGAGGGTGTGGATTCACTGCTTTTTAGGCCTATCGACGTAAGGACCGATGACCTATCATCTATTAGCCTGAGTGGCAGGGTGCTGCTGGTATCAGAAAACAATAGCTATAAGATTGATATGCCATGTATCTTGAGGCTTAACGTCTCTTGTCCTCGGATAACAGCGATCATCCCTGGCTATGATGCGCCGCTCAGAGTTGAGCCTGGAAGATACCTGGTATCAATAGAGCTCTCCTGGAGCGAGGCTAAGGGTCGTGGCGGGGTTTACCTATCACTCTCTCCAAGGGCCTACGATGCTATCATCATTTACTTAGGCTCCTACCAGCCAGAAGATACCTCTGGCTGGATCACAGCTGAGGGATCCACAAGATCTTATGCACTGCTCGTCGATAAGACTAAAGCTTCTACGGGCCGGTCAGGCTACGGCAAGTTCACCGTGCATATATGGGTCTTCGAAGCCGCTGGAGATGAGTACAAAAAGTTCAAGCTTGAGCTAACGTCGCTGGAGACCCGGAAGACGATGACGGCCCTCGAGATGCCGGTCAAAAAGCAGGGCCCATACTATCAGGCACTACTAATAGTGAAGGCTAAGCCCGGAGAATACCTACTAAGAATCACAAGCCCGGTAAGTCTCAAGATAGAGCTAAAAGTAGAAGAATAGTCTTTAACAAAATCCGGCAGGGAAACAATCCGATATGAAATTATATTTCTCCACCACGATTAGGCTTTTTCAGCTCCATCAGCCTCCAGTTTCCGATTATTCATATAAAGTGCCTAGTTTCGTCAGGTTCCGGCGAGAATAATCTTTCTTGAAACAATCGGAGGTTAGCCTCACCACTCCGAAAACTTGCTAGTTTAACTCTAAAAGGGAGTCATCTTTCCCCCTGACATATAGGCCTGTTTTCTGGCCGTTTCAGCCCAGAATTATCTACTGCTCGAAAAAACTAAGCAATTAATATGAGCTGAAGGCTAAGGTGGTAGTCCAGGGCCGGGTGGAGCGCCTCGGAAAATCTGATTATCTTACGAATATGCCCGAAAAGGTGCCCTCGGTGCCTCCTCTGAGATTATCTCGACGACCTCCAGTAGAACGCGCCAAACTATCTCAGTCCGCTCCCTTATATTCTTCGGCTTGCGTCTCTTGCCCCATGCTAAGGCACTTACTTAACCGCATATCCGTTAAGACCATCATCGCGAGCCTCATCCTAGGAGACTTCGCGCTAGCAACCAATTTCTGGAGATCAGCTAAGCTCGGGAGCCTGTTAATACTAATCTTCCCAGCTTTCCGCAGAACCTGATCTTCTGAAGCGGAATCTCGACATTATAATGCGAGAAGAATGACCGGACCAGATAGGCCTCAAGCCTTATCGTCATAATGCTTGTCTCCATGACCCTATTATTAATTCAAGCCTGAATCTCGAGGGTCAACCGCCAAACATCACAAGAGATCATCAATTAAGCTGAGACCGAGCCCCACCCGCATAAAATCAAGCTCCTTAACAATCGAATAATGCTGACACCTCCCCACAACCACCGGATTAACCTTAAAATACTGTCTTAAACAATCCTCAAACTGGTTGGGGTCAATGGACCTCTCCCACTTGAGCAACGATTTTGGGCCCGTAGCTCAGCTTGGATAGAGCATCGGCCTTCTAAGCCGGGGGTCGGGGGTTCAAGTCCCCCCGGGCCCGCATTACAAATATCGGTTGTTATAGCTTGATCTTCGCTCTCAGGTTTTCTTTTTCCAACACTTCGGGATTTGCTATGTTCTTTGGCTTCTCCCCTCTGAAGACCGCTATTATGTCCTCCGTCACCATGTCTCCCATGTTCTTCACGGCTTCCCATGTGTGTGCTCCCGCGTGTGGTGTTATTATCACGTTCTCGAGTTTTAGGAGCTCGCTATCAGGTGGGGGAGGCTCCTTCTCAAGCACATCGAGCGCTGCTCCTGCTATCCACCCCTCCTTCAAGGCCTTTACGAGCGCGGCCTCGTCTATAAGCTCGCCTCTCGCCGTGTTAACGAGATACGCTGTCTTCTTCATCATCCTCAACTCTCTTTCCCCGATCATATGATACTTCTCAGGGGACATAGAGGTATGAATGGATACTATGTCCGCGGTTGAGAGGAGTTCCTCTAATGAGACAAGCCTTATGCCGAGCCTCTCAGCCTCTTCCCTCGGAACTCGAGGGCTATAAGCTATCACGGCCATTCCAAATCCCTTTGCTATCTCGGCAACGGTCCTCCCTATTCTCCCAAGGCCTATTATTCCCAATGTCTTACCTCTTAACTCGCGGCCAAGACTTCTTCCCTTGCCCCAGAGACCCTGCTTACCTGCTTCATTCAGCTTTGGAATATCTCTCACAAGAGCCATTATGAGCGCGAAGGTGTGCTCTGCAACAGCATTAGTATTTGCGCCAGGGGTATAGGTGACTATTATTCCATTTCTCGTAGCGGTTTCAAGATCGACATTATCTATTCCAACTCCGTATCTTGCCAGAATCTTCAAATTCTTAGCAGCATCCAAGACCCTAGCAGTATACTCATCTACACCGGCGACCACGGCATCGTATTCACCGATCACTCTTAGGAGATCCTCTTCCTTTAATGGCGCACTCTCAGAAAACACAACCTCCCCAACGGACTTCAGCCTCTCTAACTGGTCTGGATAATATCTGCCATATGATCTAGACGTAACTAGTATCCTAGGTCTACTCATACTAAGACACCGAAAGTATTCCTCAAATCCTCGGATTTTAGCTTTATGTTTACGCTATCTAAGCCAGTAGACCCCCACTTTAGGATCACATCATAATGCAAAGGTTAATTTGGAGGCAAGTGCAGAGATTTGTTGAGCGCTAGCCAGGAGGCATGAGTGTATGGGGCTATTTGAGAAACATGAAGTGATCTCGAGCGTAATAAACATTGGGCTTGTGCCGATCTTCTATCATGGAGATGTCGAGGTTGCCAAAAATGTCGCTATAGCGGTTGCGGAGGCTGGCTCAAAGCTTCTCGAGTTCACGAATAGAGGGCCGAGAGCTTTTCTAGTTTTTGAAGAGCTTGTGAGGTGGAGGGATCGCGAAAGGCCAGACCTTATACTTGGAGCGGGGACGATCTTAGATCCGGCGACGGCAGCGCTTTACATAAATTTGGGAGCAGACTTCATAGTTGGCCCGAACTTCAATCCTGAGGTTGCCAAGCTATGCAATAGGAGGCATGTGCCATATGTTCCTGGATGCAGTACGCCGACCGAGATAACTATCGCCGAGGAATATGGTGCGGACATCTTCAAGATATTCCCAGCGGAAGTCTTAACACCGAAGTTCATAAGCAATCTGCTTGGGCCTTATCCATGGCTTAAGCTTATGCCATCTGGAGGGTTGAACCCTGTTAAGGAGGAGATTGAGGAGTGGATCAAGGCAGGTGCCGTTGCCTTGAACATGGGTAGCGCGCTGCTGAGAAAGGACTTGATAGATGCTAAAGATTATGATGGACTGAGGAAGAAGGTTGAGGAGTGCCTGAACTATATAAAGGAGGCTAAGTCAAAATATGGAAAGAAAAAGAGGTAAACCACTTCTTAACCAACTCTTATTTTTGCTCTGAGATTATCCCTTTTCAATACCTCGGGATTCAAAATCCATAATGGCTTCTCTCCCCTAAGGATCCTCAGGGCTTCCTCTATTGCGTACTCATCCATCATCTTGCAGGTTTTGCTGGTGGCGAAGGCTATGTGCGGGGTCAATATCACATTCTCCATCTTGAGGATCGGGTGATCTGGCGGTATTGGCTCTGGGTCGAATACATCCAGCGCGGCGGCTTTCACGATGCCATTTTCCAAAGCCCAAAGCAGGGCGTCTGTGTCTATTATCTTCCCCCTCGCCGTGTTTATTATATAAACCCCCTTCTTCATTTTCTTAAATTGCTCCATGCTCAACAACTTTTCCGTCTCAACAGTTAATGGAGCATGAATTGTTATTATATCCGAGTATGCAAGAAGCTCGTCTATACTTGAGACCGCGACGGCCCCGCTCAACCTAATGAAGTCGCGTGATATGTAGGGGTCATAGACTAAGATTAGCCTCGGCCTTAATGGTTTAATGAGCTCTAGGACCCTAAAACCTATAGCTCCAAGGCCTATGAAGCCTATCACCTTGTCCTCTAACGATTCTCCAACCAATCGCTCAAATTCATTAAGATTGGAGCCTATTCTCCATCCACCTTTTTTAACAAACTCGTGGGCCTGCGGAATCTTTCTTAATAGCGAGAGCATTAGTGCTACTGTCTGCTCTGCAACCGCGTCATTTAACAAGTGTGGTGGGAGCCTTGACACTATTACGCCCTCCCTTGTCGCATCTTCTAGGATAATGTTGTCGTAGCCCACACCCCATCTTATAACCGCTTTAAGCCTCGGGAGTCTTCTGAAAAGCTCCCTATCATAGGTTATAATGGATCCGGCTATTATTATATCCGGTTTCCCCAGTTTCTCACACATCTCTTCAATTGGGGTTTCCCTGCTAAAGTAAACCTTGATAATTTCAACATCATGGCCTTGGATTAGCTTAGAGACGTCACTAGCAACGCCAAAGAGCCTCACATTCTCTACGGAAATTTTCGCCGGCATCCTGAAAACCGGTTTATATAAGCCATAGAATATACCTTTGGCTAACATATTGGGGTTCTCCCAAGATACGTCCACGAGGGCGGTGGGGGAAATGCTTTTAAATAGTCTTATAATCTTTTAAATAGGCTCTTCGGGGAGGGGAGAGTCTGATTGGGGGAGATGAAGGTTTTGGGGCGGCATATTATAGCAGAGATGTATGGATGCAATCCCGGCCTTCTCTCAGACCTAGATAAGGCTATCGCGGTGTTACGGGAGGCCGTGGAGGTTTCCGGCGCGACTTATTTAGGTGAGTTTCACAAGAGGTTTGAGCCCTGGGGTGGGGTCACGGTCATCATAGCTCTCGCCGAGTCACACATATCACTGCATACTTGGCCGGAGTATGGTTATGCTGCCCTAGATATTTTTACCTGTGGGGAGAAGGCTGACCCATGGAAGGCCTATGAGCATGTTGTGAGGAGCTTTAGGCCGGAGAAAGTGAATGTGACGGAGATGGTGCGAGGGCTTATAAGGATGGAAAAGCTTCAAGAAACGCGATAAGCGAAATGACTATAAGAATTGCTTCGACGAAGTTCGTCCTTGAGTGGATAACTGAGAGCTTGGCATCACTTTACGGCATCGATGAGGTAATTTACTCGGGGAGAACGCGATATCAGAGAGTTGATATACTTAGGACGAGGGATTTCGGCGTTGTCCTGCTCCTCGATGGATTTCTCCAATCCTCCGAGGAGGACGAATTCATCTATCATGAGCTTCTCGTTCACCCCGCCATGATATCCCATCCGAGGCCTAGGCGCGTCCTGATAGTTGGTGGGGGTGAGGGCGCAACAGCCCGGGAAGTTGAGAGGCACATGGATGTCGAGGAGATACAGATGGTTGACCTCGATGGAGAACTGATAGAGATCGTGAAGAAGTATCTTCCATGGGGGAGGGAGGGGTTTGAAGATCCACGCCTAAGGCTCGTGATCGAGGAGGGGAGAAGATATCTGTCCAACCAGCCCGATGGATACTATGATGTGATAATAATGGATGTGACGGATCCCTCGGAGGAGGGCCTCGCCATCCAGCTATATACCAAGGAGTTCTATGAGCTCGCATTCAGGAAGCTCGGGGATCATGGGATGATTGTTACCCATGCTGCGCCTCTATTGGTTAAGGACGCGATAGTTGCCTCGATCCAGAAGACTATGGCCTCGGTCTTCCCCCGGACATGCCTCTACGCCTCATATGTGAAGTCTCTTGAGGGTATGTGGAGCTTTATCGTCGGCTCTAAAGGAGCTTTGCCATCAGATCTACGGGGGCATGAGGTGGATAGGAGGCTTGAGGAGAGGGGTGTTAGGGGGCTGAGATTCTACTCCGGAGACGCCCATGACGCCATCTTCACGCTCACGAGAATCTATCTGAGGAATGTTAAGGCCGAGGGGGTAATATACTCTGATAAGATGTTCTTCAAGGAGTCGGGGCTGGGCAAGCTAAAACCCTAAATCCCCCGCATCATAGACTATTATTAGGATTCGAGGATGATCGAGGGCATAGAGTGGCTCTTCATAGCACTCATAATAATTCTTCTCATACTATGGGATCCTCAGACAATACCGAGGTTTGCCCGGGCGCTAGCTGAGGCGAGGAGGGAGTATGAGAAGGCCGCCTCAACGGTTCAGGAGCTGGTTAAGGAGTTTGAGAGCGAGGCCGAGAAAGCAGCTCAGCAGGAGGAGGGGCAAGATATTGAAAGGGATATTATCGAGAAGGCGAGGAGCCTTGGAATAGAGACTTATGGAAAGACTAGGGAAGAGCTGCTCATTGCCATGTTCAAGAAGAGCATGGAGCAGGGGAAGGGCGCCAGCGAAGAGGGCAAGAAGGTTCAGCCATCGGAGAGCAAGACTCCGGAAAGCGGGATAGATCAGAATTCCTTAAATAATGAGACCATGCAACCTAGACCCGAAAAATCTTGAGGCAGGGAAGATTATCATTATTCGCGGCACTCGTGATAATGCTATTGTCCCTGCAGATGATAGCCCCAGCCTCAGCCCTCGAGCAAACTTCACGCAGAGTAATCGAGGTAAATGAAAACGGGCTGGTATATGTTTACGATGTCCTGCCCGCAGCCGGCGACACCACGAGGATAGGATTCCCAAAGGAGCTCCTCAAGAACTTGGTGAACTATGCATGCTGGGAGGATTCCAATCCAGAGCTCGTGGTTAAGGATGACTTCTTCTGGATCGTCGTGGATAGCGCATCTAGCACGGAGATACATCTCTTGACAATCTTCCGAGATGTTCTTTCATGGAGCCCGGCGGACCAGACATTCTCCATGAGGATCCCAGCTCATCCTAGGGTTGAAGATCTTGGAAGGAGTGATTTCTCGGTGGAGGTTAGGCTGCCGGCGGATGCTATAATCGCCGAGATCTCGCCCGGCTGGCTTAACCAGACCAAGCCCAGCATGCTCTCCGGGGAGCTTCGCGATCTCGACCTATCCCGTGGAGAGGTTAACATGATTTCTGTAAAGTTCTCAAGCAATAGCCTTAGAATTCTTGATGTTATCTCCGCGAAGCTCTTGGTGGAGGTTCCGGAGGGAAGGGCTAGCATATCGCTGAAGATGAGGCTTTTAGGCGGCCCCCAATTGGGTGAGGTTAAGCTGAGGCTGCCCAGGGGCTTCGAGCTGATCGGAGCCGAGGATGCCCTGGGAAGACTGTCGAGTAGTATTAGTGAGGCCGGAGAGGCCGTGATAAGGCTTAGGCAGCCTCTCAGCCAAGGAGGATCCGACCTCTTCACCGTTGTCGCCAAGATAAACGAGACCTCCAGCATGATAAAACTTGGAGCCGATGAGGTCTCGATCATCGCGCTTCCCATGCCATTAAACACCACGATATGGGTCTATGATGTTGAGATATGCTTGAAGGGAGAGAGGCTCAAGTCGTGGAATCCGGAGCCGATTGAGCTGAGAAGAGAATATCCTGAGAGGACAGTCTTATCATATCGCTTCGACCATGTTGATCCGATTAATGCCAGCGGCTTTAATATTACTTTGGGCTATGAGAGGAGAATTAGCTTCTTCCAGGTTGCACCCTACCTCGTCCTAGCCGCCCTAATCATAGTCGTATCCTCGATAACGATCGTGTATAGGCCTCATGGAAGGGTCGTGGAGAAGAGGGTTGGTGAGAGCCTAATGGATGAGGCGAGCACAATCACCGGGATCTACCAGAGGCTTATGGATCTCATCTCAAGCGATAAGATCCATGATCGCAGCACGGCTCGCAAGATCCTGCTAGATATTAGGACAGAGGCCAAGGAGGAGGTCGAGAAGATTAGGAGGATTGTGGAGAGGCTTGCCGCGGAGGAACCTAAGGCGGCTGAGCCGGCAAGAGATCTTGTAAAAGCCGTGGAGGATATTCAGCGCGCCATCGAGAAGACATGGGCCGAGGTCTATCCATATCTCTCGAGATCGCTGCCGAGGAGCAGGCTTGGGGAGGCCCTCGAGAGGTGCCGGGGAGAGATTAAGCAGGCATATGACTCTTTCATCAGCAGGCTTGAAAACTTGAGGAGGCTAGGCTAGAGACTCCACCTCCTTCAAGACTACGTTGAATGGATCCTCTAAGGATCTCCAGAGATTCTGGGCTCTCCTTCTCCAAGAATCCCTGACGGCGTCAAGCCTCTTCAAGAGCCTTGTCATGGTCTGTATGATGGCTTCCGGGTCTCTGAGATGTACAAGGAGCTTTCTTCTCTCGAGGAACTTGAGGACTGCTGGAAGCTCTCCGGGGTAGATTGAGATTGCTGGCACCCCGAGTAGCGAGGCCTCCTGCGTCATCGTGCCGCCACCACCGATGAATGCCGCCGAGAATGCTATCAGCGACGCTCCTGGAACAAGCCTATCCACTATCACCGCCCTCTCGCCTAGTATCCTTCTCGCGAGCTCTGCCTGCTCCACGTATCTACAGAGCACCACGAGCCTCATGCCGCCGAGGATCTCGCCGATCTTTTCAGCGAGCTCTATAAACTCGCGGTCTCCAGCCCTCATATAGGCGGCCTGAGTCTCGGGCATCCTGAAAAGGACATATCGTCCTTCCTCCAAGTCTCCGAGAATGCTCTTATCCGGCTTGAAATCTCTCAGCCAAAAGCATGGATCCAGCGCCCTATAACGCGTTATCATGCTCCTGCTTGCGCCCGCCTCAACCCATTCTCGAACAGGTATCACCCAAGGTGTTAGGACCTTTTTGGAGAGTGGCGCGGTGAGCCTGTTTACCGGCGAGTGCGGCGTATCCGAGATTAGAAGATGCGGGATCCCGAGGCCATATGCTATTCTAGCGGCCTCCGGCGAGCCGCTCGAGAGGCATAAGTCCGGCCTCTCGCCAGCCACCACATCCAGCAGTAGTCTCATCCGTTCTATGCCGGCTCTAAGCTTTCCCTCGAGGCTTCCGCCACCCCATTCCCCAACTCTAATGACGCCCCACTCCCGGAAGCTCGTCTCAAGCAGCTCATCAAGCTGTATATACCTCCGCGAGGTCAGGAGAATGCTGTATCCAAGCTCCTTGAATCTCTTAGCCAAGCTCGTGAATAGGAGGAGCTGCTTTGGGCTCAGAATGTCCATCCAGATCTTCATGCCCCTGCTACTCCGGCTTCTGGGGATTTATCGGCTCGAACTCCCCATAAACATGATCGACGTCGAGGCCGGAGCTTAGGAGCAGCCTTGCCTCAACCTCGTCCGCGAACTCTGATGCGAGCTCCCTGTCAAAGGATATGATCTCATCTATGAGGTCTATTGGGAATGGTAGGCCGGTCGCCGGGTTGGCGGATGCTTGGAGATATGATAGGACTAGGTCCGGATCAACGCCGCTTCCCAGCTCTATGCAAGCCGGCGCCGCATGGGGAGATAGCCGGATGTATAGTCGCCTAGGGGACAATACTTCCCTGAAGGTCGCCTCCCTGAGAGCATCGCATGCATCCTTCGGACAGAGATCCGTCGCTATCTGGAGCTTAAGCTTCTTCTCAACATGATCAAGCGCTATCTTTATCTTCTCATCGTCGGGTTTCCCGCTGATCTTCCTCTTTATCTCATGGAACCAGCCCTTCAAGCTACTATAATGCAGATAATAGAAGTTTTCGCCCAACAGATCCGCGTAGTCAAAGTATTCTCCGGGGCGCATAAGCCTCCTAAGTATCGCCCTATCATTCCTATTTAGCGTCGAGTCGAGGGACCATGTTCTCGTGAGAAGCCATCCATCTATCGCCGCGGTCCTAATTCTTTTTATCACCGCAACAGCTCTCCCGCTCTCCCTCAGCCTCATCGTATGCTCATAGACCTCGTCGATCAAGTCCCAGCCGGTCCTAATCCTCATATTATTGAGATCTGGGCCCTCAAGCCCCAGCTCCTCAATCCTCTTCTCCTTTATCTCGCTGCATCTCGTCCTGAAGCCGTAGAAGGAGCCATCAACAAGCATTATATCAACATCGTATTTCTCTATGCATTGGAGCGCGAGCTTCCGCTCGATGAGTGTTGCGAGAAGGCTTAGGATCTTCCTAGTATAGAGCGGGCTTCCCGTCTGGGGGGCTATCAAGTATCCAGACCACATAGACTCCCTATCATCATCGGTGATTATCCTATCTCCGTCGAAGACCATGTATGTCGCGGCGTAGACGCCGATCCTGAAGCCAAGCCTCTCGCTGAGCTTCGGGGAATGGGAGCCGTCAACAACCCCGATCCTGAGGCCGCGTGGAAGATCACGTGGAGCCCTCCTAAATCTCAGGCTCTGCATGAGGTCGCCAAGCTTCTCATCCTCCCTTCTAAGGATCTTGGAGACCCGACTACACGCCTCCTCCGCGAGCTCGAAGAACTGTTCCTGGAGTCTTGGAGGAAGTTTTGAGAACGCTGTCTCCCTTTCGGGCTCGCTCAACCAACCGTCACCAAGGGGCTTAAAGCCGCCCTCTCCGAATAAAGGTTTCCCAAGATCAGCTCTCAGGGGATTCTATGGTCGGCGGCCTAGCCTTGAGGAAGGTCTTCTTCTTCGAGCGGGCTATTATCTCTCGCTCCGGTATCTCGGATACCCTCTCGCCCCTCAGGTTCAGCTCCACAATAACCTCCTCCGGCGTGTGCCTTAGCTCAAAGCCAAGCTTCCTGCAGAGCTCTATCATCCTAATGTTCTCCGGCATTACCAGGCCGTAGATCGATTCAAGGCCCTTATCCATGGCTACCTGTATGAGCATATCTATCAGCTTAGTGCCAAGGCCCTTTCCCTGGAAGTCGTCCGCGACGACAACCGCGAACTCCCCGCGCCTCCTGAATGGATCCATTATCAGCCTCCCAACACCAACAATCCTCCTCCTTCCACCGCTATCCATATACTCGGCAACTATGGCCATCTCACGATCATAATCGATGTTACAGAACCTTACAAGCATGTCATGAGTTATCTCCTTGATTACGTAGAAGAACCTGAACCTCTTAGTCTCCTCCGAGAGGTCTTCGATGAACTCAGCCTCTAGGGGCTCATCCTCCGGCCTGATAGGCCTGAGAATCACCTGCGTCCCATCCCTCAGCCGATAAGGGACGATATATTTCGATGGATACGGCATTATAACGAGATTAGAGTATTGCTCCGGCTCTTTATCCCCGAGCTCATGATCCAGTACTATCCTCACATCGACGGCCCATGCCTCGCTCCCCGAGACGAGGAGCGGGTTGATGTCAACCTCCTTGATCTCCGGGAAGTCGACCAGCATATTGGAGAACCTCACAAGGATCTCCTCGAGCTTAGCGATATCGACGGGTGGCTTGTTCCTATACCCCTTCACGAGGAACCTGTAGATCTTTGTCTCCTCCATGAGCCTTCTTGCCAAGACTTGGTTGAGCGGCGGGAGACCGATCGCATAATCCTTGAAGAGCTCGACGCCGAACCCCCCTGCCCCGAAGAGTATCACGGAGCCGAAGACCGGATCCTTCTTCGATCCAATAATGAGCTCATAGTCCGCGTTCGTCACCATCTTCTGGACATAGACGCCCTCGATCCGCGCCTCAGGCATCCTCTCCCTAATCCTCTGGATAAGCCTGTTGAACCCCTCCCTGAGCTCATTCTCATTCTTTATCCCCGTGATGACGCCGCCGACATCAACCTTATGTATTATGTCCGGGGATACCATCTTCAGCACCACCGGGTATCCTATCTTGGAGGCGATCAGCATGGCTTCGCCAACGCTCTTCGCGAGACCACCCTCTGGGGTCGGTATGCCGTAAGCCTTCATGAAGCGCTCCGCCTCATCCATCAGTAGGACATCCCTCTTCTCCCTCCTCGCCCTTCTGATTAGAACCTTAAGATGATGTATCGGCGGCGATAAATCGACCGAGATCTCCCTCGGCGTCTCGTATAGGAGATCTAGGTTCCGCTTATACTCGTACATGTACATGTATGTCCTCACGGCGTCCTCCGGCGTCGAATAGCATGGGATATCATTCTTCGAGAATAACTGTCTAGCTTCCCGCACCTCGTCGCTTCCACCCATCCAGACTGCAAGGACTGGCTTCCTCTTCTCGGCGATCACGTCGATAAGCGCTTCAGCGAGCTCGATGGGCTTGGCCGCCCCCTGCGGCGTATATATCACGATTATGCCATCTATCCCGGGATCGTTTAGACAAACCTTGAGCGTCTCAACATATCTCTTGACATCAGCATCTCCTATGATGTCTATTGGGTTTCCCCTGCTCCAGTGCGGCGGCAGTATCATGTCGAGGGCGTTAATCGTTTTCTCCGAGAGCCTCGCCATTTCTCCCCCATAATCTATGACCGCGTCCGCCGCGATCACGCCCGGCCCTCCCGCGTTAGTTATTATCGCGAGCCTCGGGCCGGCTGGGAGATATTTGGAGTCCAAGACCCTGGCACAGTTGAATAGATCCTCTATCTCGTCGACCCGGATGGCGCCAACCCTCTTGAACGCGGCATCATAGACCTCAAAGCTGCCGACCATCGCGCCGGTATGCGATTTCGCGGCCCTCGCGCTCGCCTCATACTTCCCCGGCTTCAATATTAGTATAGGCTTTGTCCTCGCGAACCCCCTGATAGCACTCATTAGCTTCCTAGCTCTCTTAATATCATCAATCCCCTCCATGTAGATTAATATGCTACGTGTTTCAGGATCCTCTCCAAGATAGTCTATCAGGTCTCCGAAGTCTATGTCGAGCATGGAGCCGAGTGAGATGAACATGCTGAATCCTATATGGTGCGTGAGAGCCCAGTCTAGGATCGCGGAGCCAAGAGCCCCGCTCTGCGAGATAAATGCTATCGGCCCGGGCTCGGGCATCTTCCTGAAGAATGTGGCGTTAAGGCCTATGTGGGGCCTGATGAAGCCGAAGCAGTTTGGCCCCAGAATCCTCATACCATACTTCTGCTGGATGCGCTTTATCTCCTCCTCGAGCTTTCTACCCTCTTCACCAACCTCCCTGAAACCAGCAGATATTATTACAACGCCATCGACACCAGCTTCCCCGCACTCCTCAACAATCTTCGGGACCAGCTTTGCTGGAACAGCTATTATCGCGAGGTCAACATGCTTCGGAACATCCTTAATGCTCGGATAGCATTTCAGCCCAAGCACGCTCTCCCTATTCGGGTTAATCGGGAAGATCTCCCGATTATTCCTCCACTCTAGTAGATTCTCCATTATCGCCCTGCCGACCGAGCCCTCCCTATCAGTCGCCCCGATTACCGCCACTGTCTCGGGATCAAACATCCGCTCAATACTTCCCAATTCCGATCCCGCCTAACAATACTTGAGACCTCTATTAGTATCTTGACGGTGCGATGATCGAGCGTAGAATGTTCCGCGTCTTATGAGTCAATTGACGATAATGTATTCGGCGAAATGAGAATGCACTATCACACGAGGCCCGCCGCCCTCTTCATATTCTCCTCAACGATTCTCCTCCTCTCCTCGTAGAAGTTTCTTCCAGTCGAGTCTATCACGATCATGAGTGGGCCGAAGTTTCTTACCCTGAGAACCCACATCGCCTCAGGTATTCCGAGGTCGAGCCACTCCACCATCTCGACCGCTTCAATCGCCTCGGTCGCTAATGCTCCAGCCCCTCCCGGGTAGATGGCATAGGCGGCTCCAAACCCCTTACAGGCCTCAGCGGTCTTGGCGCCCATCCCACCCTTGCCGACAATAAGCCTGATGCCAGCCTTCTCGATCAGCTCCGGCTCATAGACCTCCAGCCTCGCACTCGTGGTTGGCCCAGCGGCAACAATCTCCCAGCCACCCTTACTCATCCGGACAACAGGGCCCATATGATACAATACGAGACCCGCGAGGTCTATTGGCAGCCTCCTACCACTCCTAAGATACTCGATCGCCCTCCTATGCCCAGCATCTCTCAACGTAACCACGAGGCCATCCACAAAGACCAAGTCTCCAACCCTGAGCCCCCTAATCTCCTGCTCGCTAATGGGGGTCCTAAGCCCATACTCCATCCACCCAATCCACCTCCAGCTCGCTTAGAAAGCTGTACTTATTTAAGCCCATCCCCAGAACCGTTTTCTACACTCCTAGCATATCACTTGGACTATCCGGCCATCCACTATAACCGCGTATCCCCTAGCCCTTCCCCCCAGCTACCTCTTTGTAAGGGCTATAAGCCCTCCACATAGGTCGCATACGGCCTCATGCTTCTCAATATGCAGGACCTCCTTGATCCTACTTCTCTTACCAACTAAGAGGGCTTAAAATTCCTCAGGAGGTAGCATCCCATTTTCAGGATACTCCTCAACGAACAAGGGAGGGCCTGTATCAGGGATGTGTGGGAATGTTATTGCCTAGGAGTCCTAGCTAGATTGTTTGTCC
>Ga0209183_1000203_pt1 | contig 28323 bp, 23 predicted proteins | sample LHCtaG_2_FD_184120 | JGI IMG/M metagenome (GOLD analysis project Ga0209183, IMG submission 184120) | Hot spring microbial communities from Little Hot Creek, USA to study Microbial Dark Matter (Phase II) - LHC4sed_replicate (SPAdes)... | ecosystem: Environmental > Aquatic > Thermal springs > Hot... | reverse complement strand
TCTATGTGGATTCTAGGCCATCCTCTCCAAGCTTCATGAAGCGTTATAAAATCCCCTATAGCGATAACCCCAAGATCCTTAGCCTCATTAAGAAGAAAAGCTAGTTTGTCTTCTGTAGAGCTATAGATATAAACCTCAACAATATCTAAAGATGATTTAACATCTCTATAAAACCTTTCAATGGTTTGCTTTATATATTCAACAAACTCGTTTGGTATAACACCAATAGTAGAGATAAATATTGAAGTCATTGCTTCACCACATTTTAAAACTATATGCTATATAATTAGCTTATTTCATTTAAATAAAATAGTAATGTTGTTTAATTCTGATATCTAGTATAGCTATTTAAACTAAAGAAATGGTGTTGGCACCACATTGAGGATACGGTAAGACCATGAATAGATATAGCCATCTTAGAGAAATATTGATTATTTATATTACAAAACGTCTCTAGGTTTTCATTAAATAATGGCTATTTAAAGTCATTTGTATATGGCAGTATTATAGAGACATTTGATTTTTTTAACCCTTTTTTAACAAGGTCTCTAAATCTATTTTCTAGAATTTCAAATTCTTTTGTTTTATAAAGCACTATTCCCTCGCTTAAAGCATCAATAATCATTGGATTTCCTTTTAAAAGCATATCCATAGACTCTTCAACTGTATATGGATGAGGCTCTACCGGTATAGAAGTATCGCTTAACGTCTCTAAAACATCTCTTAGCCTCTCTAGATATGGCTTCTCAAATACACCTATTATTAAAACATCATAGTCGCTCCACGGTTTATAGTCTCCACGAGCTCTTGAACCAAAAAGAACCACTCCAACTAATTTATATTTATTTCGTAGTTTCTCAACAATGTATTCTAAATCTCTATAACCCAATTTCTCGCCTCACATACTCTATAATTTCTTCTGAAGCTTTAAGAGCTCTAATCGATGTCTCTTCATCATATGCCTCATGAGGTGTTCCAGAAGGTAATGCATTTGGATATCTAGATGGTATATAGTGTCTATCAAGTTCTCTTGCAAGAGTTAAAAGTTTTTCATTTGCCTCTCTACTAATCTTTACAAAATATCTTTGTAGAAGCTCTCTAATGCTATGCCCCCATGGAGCTTCATTAACATGGTATAGCAAAGCTTTGATAGCTTTCTCAGCTGCTTGATGTGCATAAAAAGCTGCTGCATTATATCTTCTTTCTCTATGTAGAATTCTAGCTGTATCTAGATCCCAAAGAGCTTCATTAAACCATCTTAAAGCTTCGTTCCTCATACTCTCAACCTTTCTACTACGCTATTTAAATCTAAATAGCATTTATAAAACCATTTAGTGTTGTAGTATTTTATATGAAATAATATGGATTCTTGTTCTTAACTACCTCCACTACTCTAAAAAGTATGATTCTTAGTTTATTTTAATTGATTAGAGATTTATACCCTTTCTCTTTTCTAAAGCAATATCTATATTTGATTTCTATGGCATTAAGAAAAGAAAGAGTATTTATTTTTAGTGATGTTAATATATTTTTGGTGTGGTTTGTGGTTATAGGGTTTGTTAATGGAAATATATATGTGTCTTTCAAACCTATTAAAAAAGTTGAGGCTTTAGCTGTTGATGGTGGTAGGGTTTTGTATGCTGGGGATAGAGCTATTGTTGAAAGCATTGTTAAGATGCTTGGTGGTAGTATTGTTGATTTAGCTGGTAAAACCGTTCTTCCTGGGTTTATAGACTCTCATATCCATATAGATGAGCTTGGGATGTATCTAAATATGCTTGATCTTCGCAATGTTAGAAGTGTTGATGAGTTGAAGAAGAGGCTTGAGGAGTATAGCAAAAGAGTTGAAACTCTATGGATTCTAGGGTTTGGATGGGATCAAGAACTTTTTAAAGAAAAGAGATGGCCAAATAGATGGGATTTAGATGATGTTGTTAGCGATAGACCTGTTATGCTTTTAAGAATATGTATGCATGTAGCTGTTTTAAATTCTAGAGCTATGAAGATAACAGAGGTTGAGAGTCTTGAGTCTTCAAATGTTGTTAGAGATGAGAAGGGTATTGCAATTGGTGTTGTTAAAGAGAATGTTCTTGAATATGTTAAGAAGAAGATTAGAGATTCTCTATCTATTGAAGACTATAAAAAGTATCTCTTAGATGCTACTAGGTTTATTGCTTCTCAAGGCATTACAACAGCTGGTTTTATTGGATGTAGTGAAAAGGCTTTAAAGGCTCTTATAGAGCTTTGGTCTGAGAAGAAGCTTCCAATAAGAGTTAGGGTGTATCTAGATGCCAGCTCTTCTTTAAATGTTATAGACATGGTTAGAGAAGCTGGTTTGAGGAAAAGCTTTGGAGATGATTATCTAAGGATTATGGGGTTTAGAATACATGCAGATGGCTCTCTAGGTGCTAGAACAGCATGGTTATCTAAACCATATTCAGATGATCCATCAACAAATGGAAGGCCTGATATAGATATTAGAGATTTAAGAGCAGTTGCTAAAAAAGTTCATGATGCAGGCCTTCAGCTTGCTATCCATGGAATTGGTGACAAAGCCATAGATATGATACTAGATGTTTATCAAGAGCTTAGAGATGTTGTCAAGGCTAGACATAGAATTGAGCATGCATCTGTTGTTAGACCAGATCAAATAGATAAGATAGCTAAACTTGGTATAGCACTCTCCCTACATCCACATTTCATAATATCTGATTGGTGGGCAAAGCAAAGACTTGGAGATGAAAGAATAAAGTGGCTATACCCATTTAAAACAATAGCAGAGAAAAACACTGCTATTGGATTTGGATCAGATAGCCCAGTTGAACCTGCAAATCCATGGCTAGCAATATATGCAGCAACAACAAGGGGAATCTATGACAACATACCACACGCCCTAGACACAAAAGATGAAAAACTATCAATTCAAGAAGCACTGCATATACACACATATGGATCTGCATATATAATGCATGAAGAACAAAACCTAGGAACTTTAGAGAAGGAAAAGCTAGCAGACTTTATAGTAGTAGACAAAGATCCTTTATCAATAGAAGAGAAAGAGTTAAAAAACATAAAGGTACTCAAAACATATATCTCAGGAAAACAAGTATAGCCTCTATACAAAGCTATTCACATTCAACATATCGCCTCAGTTGATGTTGTAGAAGCGCTTTAATTAACACCATAAACAATATCTAAATTATAGTATAGAGTATCTTAGAATTTTATTCTATAGATAGCTTCAACATCTGGAAAGCTTACTCCTTTAGAATAGAAAAGAGATCTGTATTCTAAATTTGTAGTGTTTTTATCAATGACTTAAATTCTTGTGCGTCTTGCGCCATATAGATGTTGTTGAAGAGTATGTATATGTCATTGCTTTTGTTTTTAACAATCTTTATAATTTTTAGAAGTTTTTCAAAGTCCTGTTGTGTGTATTTATATCTATAATTCACATCTTTTTCTCCAACTCCATGGAGTCTAAAATATGTTGTTTCTTTATCTACAACTGGTAGAGTTTTAAACGGGTCTACAACATGGATAACACTTTTAAACCTTGCCACAACATCTGCTATCTTTTCTTTGTTTTGTAGCCATGTTCCTCTAGGCTCCCAACCTATATAGAAGTCTTTTGTATCAACAGCTGTGAAAAACTCTACAACGTTTCTATAGTTCTCTTCTGAGTAGCTAAAGCTTGGTGGTGTTTGAATAACAATAACCTTTGCATTTAAAGCCTTTGCACCTTCAACAACTTTTTCCCAAGCATTAAAAACCTCTTTAGTTGGTTTTAAAAAGCCATATCTATCAGCAAGACCCTTATCTATAACAAACCTTGCTCTTCTCCAAGTTGGTGAATCAAGCGGATGTGTAATTGCTTGCCAAGCCTTCATAGAAAATACAAAGTCTTGTGGAGCTTCTTGAGCAATTCTCTTAAGCTTCACTATATCAGGTGGATCATAGAAAGTCTCTTGAATTTCAACAACATTAAACACTGAAAAGTATCTCTGTCTAGATAAACAAAAACCACAGCAGCCAATATAAATCACTTTAGCCACCAGATAAATAATGAGTATTTTAGAGAAACATTTAAACTACATGATTTATAAAAGCACATATATCCCTAGCCTAGAGCATTGTCTAAAGAATATAGCAAAGTTTCTTCAATAAACCTTAGCCGGATATCTATAGATTAAAACGCTGTAAATTTTCTAGCTTTCAACAACTACCTCTTTTCACCTTTTCTAATTTTCTGCTCCCATCTAAATCTCCACAAACCTTTCCCAAATGATTCAACAGCTATCTCTAGCTCTTCTGCAAGCATATCGCTAATTAGAGATTCATCAGCTATTGGAGATACAATAACATCTACCACAACTTCTTTAGATATATCATCCTCTGTAACAATTTTTACAAAGGCTTTTCTTGGGTAAAACCATGCCCTTAAGGGACCGCCAGCTGTTTCTAGTATAACCTCTGTAGCTTCTTCAGGTGGCCATAGCTTTAACTCTTTAGCTATATCTATTGGGATTAAAAGTTGTGGTGTTGGAGCTTCAAAACCACTATTCAATAAAGCTATACATTCAGCAACTCTTCCCTCAGCTGTTCTGATCCTTAGCCTTAGCCTCACCGCCATACCAAACACCTTTAACTCTACCGATTCTAGCAATGCTTCTAAATTTAATTCTACCAACAAAAACCCTCTTTTCGCTACTCATAGCTAAAGACCATTAAATGCTATATCTAAACCAAGTTATAAACTAATAACATTAACAACAAACATAGAAATGCTTTGGTTTTCCATCGATAAGCTCTTTACCATGGTTAAATAGCTAGAGAGCTTTAAGCTATATATCGTTAAATAAAAATATAGAATAGATATAGCTTTGAAAACAGTCTATGGCTAGGTAGCAAATATAGTAGATCTCTATATTAAAGCTGTAGTCGTGATCTTGCTTCAGCTACAATTTTTCCCTTCATTCCTTTTTACTTCTATCTACCTCCATAAGAAACACTATCTATAGGTTGATTAGTTTAGCAATACTGTTTATTTTATCCAAATAATGTATTGTTTATGGATGGTGTTTCTCCAGCCATTCTTTCTTCTTTTTTAGATAATATATATAGTTTTGATATGACACCTCTGGCGGTACTCTGTGATCAACTGTAGGTATATATCCCCCCTCTTCTAAAAGAGGAGTAAGTCTCTCAAGTTCTTTATCAATAGCTTTTTCACCTATCATTAAAGCTCTTTTATCTACACCACCCATGAGCAATACCTTTTTGCCAAATTTTTCTCTAAGTTTATATGGATCTACATATCTTGCTTCTAAAGGAAACATACAATTCACACCTGCTTCAAGCCATCCAGATACAAGTGGATCTATATAGCCATCACAATCAACAACAACTACATTAACACCATATTCACGTAGAATACTTGTGATCTTCTTATATCTTGGTATCATAAACTTTTCAAATAGTTTAGGAGATAGTAGAGGTCCTTTACTATAAGCCATATCCTCCCAGAACCACGCAACATCAACACTTATATCTCTAAGCACTTTACGAAGAATTGCTGTTGATAGATTAACTATTGCGTCCATCATTTCTTCAATCCATTCAGGCTCTCTATAAAATGCTATAGATATTCTTTCAACACCCATTAAATTTCTTAGCCATCCATACAAACTTCCAACAAATATTATCAAGGGATAGTCTCTATTTTTATATATTTCAACAATGTCGTTCCAATTCAAAGGTATACGGCCAGGTGTTTCAGGGTTAAAGAAATGCTTTATTCTTTCCCAATCTTCTCTACTCTTTATTGGATATCGAATATAGTGAGGTATTGTAGAGATATATTTCTTTCTAATAAATATTCCACCCAAACCATCAGCAACAAACTCTTTATCATCTTCCCTCTTCAACACCTTTTCAAGTGGGTTAGGCCATATACCTACAGCAACAGGGACTCTTTCAATGCTCTCTAAACCCTCTAAACCAAGATAGCGTTCAACATCATCATCAGCTTTTACTTCTAGGGGTAACCCCTCTCTATGCCAACGATCAATAGTCTCTTTCCAATAGCCAAATTCATAGTTTGGAACTCTATCAACGCTTTTAAACTCAAATACCCTTAAAAGACGCTCTCTATGGGTTAAAGCCATAGATAGCCACCAAACTACTTAGCACTTATTTTTTGTTTTTCCTCAATCCATTTCCTACATATCAATGCACCTTCATAAGCATCTACACCACCAGCATCAGCACCAATCTCAATAGCGTATTCCCTAGATACAGCTGCACCACCAACAATAACCTTAACGTAGCTTCTTAGACCTGCTTCTTCTAAAGCTTTAATAACCTTCTCCATGTTTACAACAGTGGTTGTCAGTAAAGCTGACATCCCAACAATATCTGGCTTATACTGTTTTACAGCATCTACAAATTTTTCTATAGATACATCAACACCTAGATCAACTACATCGAATCCCATAGACTTTAAAAACATTATAAATAGATTTTTACCAATGTCATGAAGATCACCCTCAACAGTACCAACAACAACTCTGCCAATAGGTTTTAGAAATCCTTCTTCTTTTAGAACCAAAGGTTCTAAAATATTCATCGCTTCTTTAAAGATTTCAGAAGCCATAATAATTTCAGATAAAAAGAGTTCTCCCCTCTCATATCCTTCACCAATAATCCTCATGCCATCAGCCAAAGAATTCACTATATCAATAGGTCTATAACCCTCCTCAACAGCTTTTTTAACCAAATCCAAAACCCTATCCATATCCAAGCCAACTAGTGATTCTCTAATATCATCCAGTACCAACCATATCACCTTCTAGATACTAAATATATATCTATTATCTATTTAAGTTTCACTCTCTATAACTTTTCTTAAAGCTAGCTTCTCTATAAGCTTCTCAGCAGATTTTTCACTACTACAACTTGTCTGTATAGCTACTCTACCTAGTGAGCCAATAGATTTTATCTTCTCTACAACATCTAAAACCCTAGTACATGGAACCCATATAACGAGGTTCTTCCCATGGTCTAAAATCTTTTTGTATAGTGGTATCCAGTATTCAGAGCTACAATCCTTGTTCTGAAGCTCCATACCTGCTCCAGGAACCCACTGAATGCCATTGAGCTTTTCAATCCTTAGTAAATAATCTACATGCGGCAGCTCTCCAGGTCCATCTAAATGATATATTATGTGGTCTAGCCTTCTACACTGCTCCTCTAGTATAGGCAAGACAAATTTTTGAAATAGCTTTGGTGATAGCATTGCAGAGAAATCACACTGTATTGGATACCATCTCAATGGACTCCAAAGACCCATCCAAGCAGAAGTTCCATACTGATGCTGCTTAATAATACTGTAAAGTCTTTCGTAATATATATGCCAAAGATCTAGAATTCTCCACGAAACATCCTCAACTTTTTTGGAATTGAAATACATATCTTTAACAAGGTTTTGGGTACCTCTTAATGATGCTAGAATATCGTGAACACCACCCAAATCTGTAAGACCTACAATAAACCTCCCCCTAGCATACACTAAAGCAGCTTTAGTAGCATCTATTGTTACCTTCCACCAAAAGTTATCTTCGTTAAATCTCAGCATATCTTCAATAACACTCCAATCTCTTGCTTCAGAGGGATCTGCAGAAGCACCAAACCAAACAGTTCCGCCTCCATCTCCATACTCTTTAAAAACCACTTTAGCACCAAGATACCCAGCTACAATACCAGGACCCAGATTAATCCACAGATTTGGATAGGCATCAATTAAAAACAGTGACTTTCTACACCATTCTATAAACGCGTCAATGGTATTCACTAAATTAAAAGGATCTCTAGCAAACCCCCAATGCCACCTATTGTAAAGTTTCTGTGCCTCATTTTCAAAACCTTCTCTAGAAACATATATTTGTATCAAAGGTCTTTCTAACTCCCCCTCCCACCAAACCCTATAAACCCTATAATCAAAACCCCAACCACTTTTGAACTCACTATACATCGAACTCAACCAACACTAAGATATCATATATAAAAATAAAAATTTCAGCGTTAATCATATAAAGCAGCAAATCATAATAAACATCAATAAAATATATAAAGCATTTAAAAATAGAATCAAATAGTATCATCTTAACATAAATTCCTAGAGATATAACAAAATCTTTAAACTAAAGACTTTCTTCTTCTAATTAACACAACAGGAACAACAATAAATACTATAGCAACTATAATTGAGAATAGTAATGGAAATAGTGTTTCCGTAGAAATACCACTAAAGATTAATGAAAACAAAGCTAAGACAAGTATAAAATATCCAAAAAAAATTATCATTCTATAAATAATTTCCAATATATTACCTCTATCTCCTTTTTATGAGCCATGCTATTGCAATTCCTATTACTAGTAGTACTATTGATATTATTGTTGTTGTTGTCCATTCTGTAACTGTTTCAATTTTAGTTGTTGTTGATATAACTGTTGATATAGATGTTAATGTAACTGTTGATGTAACTGTTGTTGTTGCTTTAACAGTTACTGTGACAACACCAGGAACAGGTGTTGGTGTAGGAGTTGGAGTTGGTGTAGGAGTTGGAGTCGGGGTTGGAGTTGGAGTAGGTGTGGGTGTCGGAGTAGGCTTGGGTGTAGGTGTAGGCATTGCTAATTGTTTTGCAAGGTCTTCTAGGCTAATGAGTTTAACTTCTGGTGGTAGTAGTTTTAATGGGTCTTTAGGTGGTGTTTTTGGTGGCCACTCAATTGGTTTTTCTGGAGGTCTTAAAACTCCATATGTTATCCATAATGATGCTGGATACATTCCCCACATTGCTGGGTGTGGTACGAACCATGCTTTTTCAGCTGTATAGTAAGGCATTGGGAAACCTGCAACATCTACAAATCCATCAGGTTCTCCTAATAGTTCATAGTAATTTGATATTTTCACACTTATTTGTGCTGGACGTAGTACAAACCATATAGCTGCATGTGGGAGGTAGTAGTTCCAGAACCATGTAAGTTTTGATAAAGAGTCCCAGAAATCAGGAGTATAAGGTAATGAGGCTAGTAATTTCATTTGTTCAAAGTGTGGGTTTACATATATTGTAGTGCCATTCTTTAGTTGCACCGGCCATGTATAGTTGAACTTGGATTGTGCAAGGTTTTGTGCTGGATAAAATGAATTGATGAATGCTGCAAAGCCTGCTATAGCTGGTGAAAATGCGTTTCCTGCAGTCCAAGATATTGCTGTATCAAATTGCCAGTTTATCCACATATCCCAATATACACCCACATCAACATTAACAACATCAGCTTCTATTCCATGTTCTCGTAACTGTGATGCTAAGTTAGATGCTAATGCTACGAAGTCTGCCCACGCAGCTACACTTAATATCTCAAATCTAAATGGCTTTCCATCCGGCATATACCATTTTCCATCAGGTCCTCTTCTAAAACCTACACTTTCCAATAATTGATATGCTCTCTTAGGATTATAGCTCCAATCATATAAATTATTTCTAATCCAGTCAGGAAGATCCTTAGAGCTAGATAAGCTAGTCACATAGTCATTGAATGGCATCATCTGTGGCGGATATGCCAATGCAGACTCTGTGTTATTCAATAGCATAACTATAGCCCATCTAACCTCTGTTATGTTAAATGGATATTTAAGTATATTAAACCATAGACCCCAGAGCTCATAGCCCCAGACCCATGATACTTTAACTCCACCTGGAGCCTTTGTTATCTCTACCAGTGTTAGTGGTGATATTCCATGCCATGTATGTAGATTTCTACCCTCTATCATCCATGCAACCATCTGCTCTTCTGCCCTTGCAAATAATATTTCACCCTCGTCATATTGTACATACTTTGCCCATCTATATCCAGTATTCTTCTTAAGTTTAACACCAGTAGTTGTTAATGTAGCTACATCATACCACCAAATACCGTTACACCATGGTTTATCTATTTGAAGATTTCTAATCTCATTCTGAAGCTCTGTTAAGTTGAATCTATTTGGAACTTCATTAACAGGTATATCAGCAACTTTTTCAGCATATTTACCAAAGATCTGATAAGGTGTATTTATACTCCATGTTAATAGCTGGAATAAACCTTGATACCAGAAGTTTGTTGAAAACCTAAAGCTAAATATTTTTGATGGATCTATTTCACCTGTCTTTGGATTATATAAAGGTGCTTCTAAACCAAATACTGTTTTATTAAAGTAGAATCTTATTGTATAATCATCTACAATCTTTATATCTAATAACCATGGAATAAAGTTTCTAAATATCTTCCACTGAATTGTATAATATGTCCATACATCCTTAGCAGTAAATGGATATTTAGACACACCATCAAACCAGTAATTATCATTCCATAAAGATACCTCGAGATAACCTTCAGGACTTATTTTCATATCCTTACCTAGAACAGGGAAGAACACATTTTTAACCAGACTAAAGGCATACAATGGTACTGTACATTTCGGAACCCAATCAATTGCCAATAGATTTCCAGGGGCAAAAGGATTCCAGTTTATTGTTGGTGGTAGTGTATACCACAATATAAATGCAACGGCGGGTTTCTGTGCATTTACATAAGGTATTGCAACAGCTATGTTTAGTGTTATAACGAGCAAAAGTGATATTGCTATTAGGTTTTTCAATTAACCCACCTGATAATTCTATGATCTCAGGTAGCTAATAAATTTTTCTATGAATCTATTTTAGATACAAAAACAATAATATCTACTACACAAGGCGTCTTTAACAACCAAAATGCAGTATAGGTTTTAATCTTTATATCCTTAACACTGATATTCATAATGTCAACAATTTATACCAAATAGGAAAAATTTAAATATAACCCATTAAGTTAGGTTTATAGGGTGTATAAAATTGCTATTGGGTGCCGCTCACTATCCTGAGTTATGGCCCTCTGAAACATTTTATAAAGATTTAGATATGATGAAGAGAATTAAATTAAATGTTGTTAGAATTGCTGAGTTTACATGGTCTTTACTTGAACCTGAAGAAGGAAAATACAGTTTTGAATGGCTTCATGAACTTGTAGTTTCATATAACAAACAAGGTATCTATGTTATATTAGGCACTCCAACTGCAGCTCCTCCCCCATGGCTTATTAAAAAATATCCTGAGGTTCTACCTGTAGACTTTAATGGTATTCCAGCAAGATATGGTGTGCGTAGAGAATATTGCCCTAATAACCCTATTTATAGAGATTTGACTAAGAGGATTGTATCAAGGCTTGTAGAAGAGTTTAAACGTTATGAAAATGTAATAGGTTTTCAAATTGATAATGAGGTTCACTGGGGTGAGGCTAGCTCATGGAGATATTGCTACTGTTTCCACTGTATAGAAAGGTTTAGAGAATATCTTAAAAACAAATACAGTGACATAGAGAATTTAAATAAATCTATGGGTACACTTGTATGGAGCCATAAATTCAATAGCTTTAACGAAATAACACCACCTAAACCACCATTTGATTTATATAATAGATCTTTAACTATTGAATGGATAAGATTTAGATCTTTTTCATGGATAGATTATGTTAAGCTTCAAGCCGATATAATAAAGAGCATAGCTCCAAACAAATTTGTAACAACTAATCTAATGGGTCTATATCCAGAAATCGATTATTATAAACTATGCGAATATCTAGATAAATGTTCAACTGATGTATATCCAAAATTTGGATCTGATACATATGACCCAGCATATATAGGATTAATATATGATGCTACCCGTAATATGAGTAGGAATAGAAAATTTATAGTTATGGAGCTTCAAGCTGGTGCAACAGATGGATATGGTTATATAGGGCCTGAAGGTATTGGTGTATTTAAGCTTGGTGTAGTTCCTGAGCCTGGTGAAATTAGAAAGTGGGCATATCAGGCAATAGCACATGGTGCTGAAGGTATACTGTTTTGGAATTGGCGTACAAACTACATTGGGAAAGAGGTTTATTGGCATGGAGTTCTAGATCATGATGGTATACCACGTAGAAGATTCTATGAAGTTGAAAAGTTATTTGATGAGTTAAATAGAATTAGTGATGTGATAGATAAATCATTTATAGATTCTAAAGTTGCTATATTGCTATCTCATGACTCGCTATGGTCAGCAGATATCATTGAAAAGGGATACTATAGCCATACATACATGGGAGAACTAGCTAAAGCATATAAAGCTCTATGGCTTAATAGATTAAACATTGATGTAATATCACCAGAACATTCTTTTGACACATATAGAATAATCATAGCGCCATTTCTATATCTAGCTAATGAATATTTAGTGGATAAATTAAGAAATTTTGTATATAAGGGAGGTATATTACTCCTTACACCTAGGGTGTTTACAAAAGATGAATACAATAGAATAAACCTAGATGTAGCTAAGATTCAAGAACTAACAGGTGTGAGAATTAAAGAATATACTCGTTTACCAGCAGAATCTAAAGTTGTAGTTAGGTTTACAGAGGAAAGTCCAATACTAAGTAAAGAAACGATATATGGAGAATCATGGCTAGAAATATATGAACTAGTAACAGCTAAAGCTATTGCTTATGCAACATGGAAATGGATACAATCAGAACCCATAGTAACGATGAATAGCTATGGTGAAGGAAAAACAATAATGATAGGCACAATCATATCTCTAGATGTGTTTAATAGAATATTAAAAGAATTGATAAGATACATAAATATAGAACCTATAGTACATGAAATTATCTACGAGCCTAACATAGAATATTACAGCAGATCTATAGGATCAAAAGAGAAAATAATATTTATAATAAATCATGAAAGCACTGTAAAGAATATAAAAATTGAATTAAACAAGGAAATAACTCGTATAACAGAGTTGTTAACAAATAAAAAGATTAAACCAGATGAGATAGAACTGGCATTGGATGCTCACGATGTAAAGATACTTTTAACTGAATAGCCGATTTTTATTTATTTATATTATCTTGCTACAACTTGCTATTTAATGTCGAAATAGCCTAGTCTTGGATTTATAGAGTTTTAAACTCTTTGAAGCTTCATCAATAGTTATTTATCATAAATTCTTTAGTTATATAGATGACATGCTATTTTATGATATGCCTTTACCTCTTTAAGTATAGGTTCTTCTTTTCTACATATATCCATAGCATACGGACATCTATCACTTAAAACACAACCATGTGGTCTATTTAATGGTGATGGAATAGTGCTTTTTAAAATAAGCCTTCTTGTTTCTCTAGCTTTTGGATCAGCTATTGGTATAGCTGCTATCAAAGCCTGTGTATATGGATGCATAGGATTCTCCAAGACATCTCTAATATATCCCTCTTCAACAATTTTCCCTAGATACATTACTCCAATACGTGTTTTTATTCCAAAGAACTGTAGAAGTGTTATCTCATGTGTTATGAACAATAAGGAGGACCCTATTGCATTAACCATATCTCGTAGTGTCTTTATAGTGCTACTTTTTAGAGATGCATCAAGCATTGTAACAGGTTCGTCAGCAACTATATAAGCTGGTTTAAGTATCAATGCCCTGGCTATAGATAGCCTCTGTCTCTCACCTCCACTTAATTGAAATGGATATCTATTTAGGAATCTCTCGGGAGGATTAAGCCCAGCTTTACTCATAACATCTTTTGCCATTTCAAGTGCTTCTCTATTGCTTTTTGCAAGCTGATGATACATTACTATATCTGTTAGTACATCTTTAACGGTTTTAAATGGATGTATACTTGCATAGGGATCTTGAGGAATATATTGTGCATTTAATCTATAGTATTTAAATTCGTCTTTGCTCATATTAAATACGTTTTTTCCTTGAAATAAAACCTCCCCCGATGTTGGTTTCAATAATGCGAGAGTCACCTTGCCTAAAGTTGTTTTACCAGAACCACTTTCGCCTAATAATCCAACTATAGAGCCCTTAGGTATAGATATACTAACATTATCAACAGCTGCAAATTTTATTCTTTTTAATAACCCTTTTCTAACAGAAAATACGACCTTGATATTTCTAGTTTCTATAATATTTTCACTCATAACCTTCACCCTTTTTCAGAATAAAGCCAACACAATACTTTTCTTCCATTTATATCAACCATTTTAGGCTCTTCTCTTCTACATATATCCATAGCATATGGACATCTAGGATGAAACTTGCATCCAGAGGGCATTCTCCTATAGTCTGGTGGAGAACCTGGAAGTGATGTTATATCTTCCTTGAATTCATTTAGCTTTGGAACAGTCATTAATAATCCTTTTGTATATGGATGTAATGGTTCATAGAAAATATCTTCGACTTTTGCTTCTTCAACAATTCTACCAGCATACATAATAGCAATGATGTCAGCCATATCAGCTACTAATGCAATATCATGAGTTATCAGCATATATGTTAAATTAAACTTGTTTTTAAGATCTTTTAAAAGAAATAGAATTTCGCGTTGTGTAAGTACATCTAAAGCTGTTGTAGGTTCGTCTAGAATAACAAACTTTGGATTAAGTATAAGAGCTAATGCTATTAATGTTCTCTGCTTCATACCTCCGCTCATTTCAACGGGATAGAGACTTAAAACTCTATCAGGATCTAGTTTAACAGCTTCAAGTAATTCTCTAGCTCTTTCTAAAATCCACCTCTTATCGCTAATGCCATGTGCTTTTGCTGTTTCAATAAAATGATCTTTAATTCTTATTGTTGGATTCAATGAGTTTAAAGCTCCTTGAAAAACCATAGATATTTCTCTCCATCTTATCTCCCTAGAGAACTGTGACTCATCTACTTCAAGTAGATTGTATGGATTATGTGCATCTTTATAGAAAATTATTTTGGATTTAGGATCAACTGAGGCTATTTCTGGTAGTGTTCTTAAAATAGCATTAGCCGTTGTTGTTTTTCCACAACCACTTTCACCAACAAGTGCAAAAACCTTACCTCTAAATATTTTAAAGCTTATATCTGACAGTACCTTTACATTTAAGTAAGATACATTAAGATCTCTAACCTCTAGTAATGGAGCCTCTACACTCATTCTTCCTCACCTACTAACAAACCTGCTCTAAGTGCAGGATTGAATATCTCCTCCATAGTCTTAGCAATATTTATAAGAGCATATTGTAGAAGTACTATGGTTATTATTGGACTCCACAAAGCAAGTATTGCTTTATCTGAATAAAGTGCTCCTCCAGCTCTTATAGCCATATATATCTGAACACCCCAGTTCTCTGAACTCATAGGCATTAAACCTAAGAAGGCTAGACCTGTATAGCCATAGATTGCACTAGTCATTGCAAGAATTAGACTCATTGCTATAAACGGTGCCATAAATCTTAAGATCTCGCCAAACATTATTTTCCATGGACTAAAGCCAAGAGTTTTAGCAACATCTATAAATTCTCTTCTTTTAAGTGATGACGTCTGAGCTCTAACAGCTCTTGCAAGACTAGCCCATGCAGTAATACTTAGTACACCTGCTAATACAAAAACATTGGTTTTTAGCTCTGCTGGAAGTATTACAACAAGTATTAATGCAAGAAGATAGGTGGGTATAACTAGAGCAACGTTTATAACCATAGAAATAACTTCATCTATCATCCCTCCAAAGTACCCAGATGCTAAGCCGAGTACTACACCTACTGAAACTGTTATTACAGCGGCTAGAAATGCTATTGCTAGTGTTGAGGGTATTCCTCTTACTATTGCTAGTAATAGAGGTCTACCTGTAAAATCTGTTCCTAGTATATACCATGGAAATTCTCTAGTAGAAGGTGGCTGATATATATACTCCCAACCTCCTTTAGCTGGAGGAAGTGGAGGTACAAGATTTACACAAACAGCTAAAGATGCTATAACATATATAAATATTATGAATATGCTGAAAAGCGTGGTAGGACTTTTTGAAAATATCTTAAAGGCGAGTCTAAGCCATGAAAATATATTTGAAATATTCATATCTCTTCTACCCTAGCACGTGGATCTATCAATCCATATGTTAAATCTGTGAATAAGCTCCCAAGAACTATAGCTGTTATTATAATTACATATACACCTATTATTACAGGAAAATCCCTAGATCCAGTAGTGACAGATAGTAAGGAACCTAGTCCTGGTAAAAGAAACTGGCTCTCAAGCCATACAGTGCCAACCAATAGCCATGCAAATGTTATAGCTATATTTGCATATATAGGAAGTATAGAGTTTCTGGCAACATATACTGTAATTATTCTTCTACTTGGCAGTCCACGGGCTTTAGCAGCTAATACATAGTCATCTTTAAGAACAGCTGAGGCCATCGCACTCATACTAAATGCCCAACCAGGTAGAGATGTTAAAAACATTACCATCATTGGGAGTGTATAGTGGTGAAATACACTTGCTATAAATTGTAGCGAGAGACCTGGCTGAACATCAGGTGAATGTGGACCTGTATATGGTAGCAACCTCCATCTTGCACCTATATATACAAAGAATATTGCTGCTAAAATCCAGTTTGGTATGCTATTAAATATTGTTAAAACTGTTGAAATAGATCTCATAAATAATATCTTCTGCCTATAATATGCCATTAAAAGACCTATTAAAATACCTACAACTATTGTAATGCTAAGAGAATAGCTTACAAAGAATATAGACCATGGAATAGCACCAGCAATAAGCTGAGCTACTGGAACTCTATAAGTAATTGAAGCTCCAAGATTTCCTGTAACTACACCTGAGAAATAACGTAGCCATTTACTCCACCAAGGTTCATGAGGTGAAAAACCGATATATGCCTGCACCATTTTCATAGCTTGATCATATGTCATACCCTGTTGCAAAAAACCTGTAAGCAATATATATGCTGGGTCTCCAGGGCTCAACACTATTACTATAATCGATATACTTATAGCTAAAAACCATGTGAAAAATGAAAACAATGCTTTTTTAGCAACCCAATGCATAACTTTACATCACCTAAGCGGATCTATCAAAGTTTTAGTAAGTCTCAAGATTTAAATCCTTTTATTAAAATAATTAAATTAGGTAGAAACTGAAAATAAAATTAAAAATTAAAAAGATGGTTTTTCATTCTACAAAATATTTCTGTTTTTATATATCTAATCCACCATTTTTAAATGGTTTTCATTTTAATCATGTAAAGTCGATATTTTTATTCAAATTTTAATGCCCATCCTGCTAAACCTCCTGTTTTCTCTAATAAATCGAGGAATCTTTGATATGTATCTTCATGTTTAGCTGTATAATTTGGAATATATTGTCTAATTTCAAATGAGTTTCTAACATATTCTCTTATTTCTCTTAATGATTTTACATAACCAAGACCTACTAATTGAACTAATATATTTCCTATAGATGTTGCTTCCTCTGGTCCTGCTTCTACAACTCTGTTTGTGAAATCAGCTACAAGTTGGTTGTGGAGCCAATTTCTTGAGCCACCTCCTACAATATTTATCTTCTTGATTTTTTTGCCTGTCAAGTCTTCTATTCTCTCTATCACAAGTCTATACTTTAATGCTAGGCTTTCAAGAACCAACCTAACAAGTTCTCCAATAGATTTAGGTTTCTCTTGTTTTGTCTCCTCTAGAAACTTCATAACCTCATCTATCATGTCTATAGGTGCTAAGAATCTTGGGTCATCAGGGTCTATGAGGCCTATAAAACCTCTAGATTCAGAAGCCAACCTTGTTAATTCATCATAGCTATATTCTTGACCACGTTTAATTAGCATTCTTCTAATTTCTTGTATAAACCACATCCCCTGTACATTTTTTAAGAAGCGTATAGTATTAAATGCTCCCCCTTCGTTAGTGAAGTTGTATTCCATAGCCTTTTTATTGACTAGGGGTTCTGGAATCTCTACACCTACAAGACTCCAAGTGCCGCAGCTAATATATGCAGAGTTTTCATCTATAGGTGTAGCAACCACAGCTGATGCTGTATCATGTGTTGCTGGCGCTATCACCTCAATGTTTTTTGGTATTCCAAGCTCCTCTACAAGCTCTTGATCTAGCTTTCCAAGTTTTGTTCCAGGCTCTATAATATTGGGGAATATATTTGTTGGAAAGCCTATCTCCTCTAGTAGATCAAAAGCCCATTTCTTTGACCATGGATCTAAAAACTGTGTTGTTGATGCATCTGTATATTCAGAGGCTATAACACCTGAAAGCCAATAGTTAAATAGATCTGGTATCATTAAGAATGTTCTAGCTGATTGAAGTAGCGATGACTTATCTTTAACCAATGCATAGAGTTGATATAGCGGATTTATAGGCATAAACTGTATCCCTGTCTTCATATACACCTTCTCTGGAGCTATAACACTCAACAACTCTTTCATAGCCTTAGCACGCCTAGAATCGCGATAACAATAGGGTAGACCTGCAAGCTCACCACTACTATCCAATAACGCAAAATCAACACCCCATGTATCAACACCAATAGATGCTATCCCATTGCCATATCTTCTATATGCTCTCAGAATACCCTCTTTCACCTCACCCCATATCCTCAAAACATCCCAATACAAATGTCCTCTAACACGTACAGGGCCATTTGGAAACCTATAGATCTCCTCCATCTCAACACTTTTAAACTCTAAATTCACTTTACCAATTATTGCACGACCACCACTTGCACCTAGATCAAATGCAAGGACAAGTACTCTACTCATTGCAACCCCTAGAATCTACCTTACTGACAAGCTTAAATAATTTAACGTTAAAATCAATGCATTACAAATACCAAGTTTATCTAAAAGAAATTATAATATTGAATTCAAATATATAGAATTTTAAAGAGGTTACAATAGATGTTGCTTATTTCCAGTAGCTAGTAAGTCTTTTGGATAAAGTTTATAGATCTAGATGAAAATAAAAAGGGAATGTTATCTTAATTATAAGGCTATAAAGTTGGTCAAGTATTGGAATTCATTGGAGATAAAGCTAAATCTTTATATATGTTGAAAGATAGTGTAGTGGTTATTTTAAGGTGTATAGCATTTAATTTAAATATAGCTAGGTGTTGATGTTGATTGTAGTAAATAGTGAGGATGTTTTGATGAGGCTTGGATATGATTTTATTAAAAGAGTTGATAGGTCTATAGAGCCTAGAAAGACAAATATGAGGTTTATCGATGTTGCACCAGAGTTGAAATCTCTTTGGATTTCTTCTCAAGAGCTTTATGAACATCAATTAAAGGCTTTAGAGGCTTTAGATAAAGGCTTCTCTATTATACTTAAATCTGGAACAGGCTCAGGTAAGACTGAGGCATGGTTTCTACATTTTTATAGGAGATTTAAAGAAGATTCTAGGTTTAGAGCTATAGCTATATATCCAACACTTGCTTTGGCAAATGACCAGATAAAGAGAATTTCAATGTATTCTGAGGCTATAAATGCTAAGGTTCTTAAGCTAGATGCTATGTATAGAGATGAGCTTGTTAAGAGGATTGGGGCTTCTGGTCTAAAAAGAGAAATACTTTCTTCTAATCTTATTATAACAAACCCTGCTTTTATATTCCATGAATTAAAGAAGATTCTTCTAAAACCTTCGTCACCATTTCACCAATTTTTCAAAAAGCTAAATCTTCTAGTTATAGATGAGTTTGATTTTTATAGCCCTAGAAGTATAGCACTTATGTTATCCTTTATCGATATAGTTATGAGTATAGCTGATGAAAAGCCTCAAATAGTTGTTTTAACAGCTACTTTAGCAAATCCAGAAGATCTGTGTATGTTTCTAGAGAAAGTTGCTAATAGACAATGTATTGTTGTAGATGGTGAGCCGTTTAGAGTCGAGAATAGAATTTATATAGTCTTGGGTAAGAATCTATATGAGATATGGAGTAGGGTTAGAGAATATAGAGGATATATAGAGAGTAGAGGAATAGAAGATAAAACAGTTATAAAAGCCCTAGATGATTTTGAATTCTTTAAGAGAAATGCATATAGAGTAATACAGTTTCTAGAGGCTTTAGGAATACAAACACCATCAATTGCAATAGATGTTGGGGAAATATTATCGAGTTATGCAAAAGATGATGGCGTGACAATAGTTTTTACAAGAAGTATTGCAAAAGCTGAAGAAATTAGCAAAAATCTTAAAGAATATATAGGTGATGCTGTTGCATCTCACCATCACCTTGTTTCTAAGAGAGTAAGGGAGTTGATAGAGGAGAGGGCTAGGAAAGGGGATATAAAGATTGTTGTAAGTCCAAGAACATTGATGCAGGGAATAGATATTGGAACTGTTATAAGGATTGTTCATCTAGGTTTACCAGAAAATGTAAGAGAGTTTCTTCAGAGAGAAGGTAGAAAAGGTAGAAGGAGAGAGATACCCTATACAGAATCGATAATAATACCATCTACAAGATGGGATTGGGAAATATTGTCAAAGGGTTTTGAAGCATTAGAAAAATGGCTTTCACTCCCAATAGAGAAAACAATGATTAATACAGATAACGATTATATTAAGCTATTTAAAGCATTGGCAAAGATTCTTTCCCCATGGTTTAGAAACAATTTAACTGAAGAGGAATACAGGGTTTTAAAAAGTGTTAGAGTTGTTAAAAGAGATGGCTCTATAGATATAGATAGAGCTAAATGGATTTGGGATAGAATAAACTTCTATGAATTTGCTCCACCATACGGTATAAAGAGATATATCGAGGAAGATGAAAAGCTTATCCCCTTAGAGCCTATAGGTCACTGCGACCTTGTTGAAAGATTTCAGATTGGCTGTATAGACCTTAGCCAAGATGCAGTAGTTGTTGGTATTAATCATGGAGAATCATCAAAAATTGTTAGAAGTGTTATAGAGAAGCCTCTAAGAAGATTTAGATTTAGCAGCCATGACGCTATAGCAGAAGCTTTTGAAGAATATAGATATATAAAGAGCATGTGGGGTGAAGAGCCTTCGATTCTAAGAGATATAGCTAGAGGTAAGCTCTATAGCTATGTACTAGCAGTTGTATATCCTCCTAGGAAAGGCTTTGGAGAACTTAAGAAGATTCCAAATAGAACGCTATGGCATCTCATATCAAGCAAACCTAGAATTATTAGAGCTGGTGATAGCTTTATTGTTACATACGATAGAAAGATAGTCTATGTACCTGTAGAGACGTTTGGAGAATATAGAGATTTCACATATGGAATGATGTATGATGTTGATGATAGAGAAGACTCAGCTTTGCTAAGACTAGGGCTAGCGTTTCTAATGATTGTTTTGAGAAGGGTTTATGGAATACCATTTGAAACTATAATGTATAGTGTAGAGAAAATAGGTGAAAAGAAGTTTTTTGAGCTTCACGAACCAGAGGCAGCTGGGCTTTTAAATACATTGAGGTGGGATGTTATTAAAAGGGTTGTAGAAAGCTATAAGCCTGACGAACTCGACTTTGTTCTTCTTTCCCAATTAGATGACATAGCTTTCTCAGATTTTATAAGCCTTGGAATAGATCTATCAATAGTTAAAAATGTTGCTGTTAGAGTAGTTGATTACGTGATGCTTAAAGATAAAATATCAGCAATGTTTAAAGATAAAACAATTACAATTCCAAAGCCGAGTAAAGCTCTTAAAATAATAAGCCTAGAAACAGTTACGTGGATGCTTGACGAAGAGGAGCCTATACCAAAAGCCATTATAGGTATATCTACATTTGATGGAGAGGAAATTAAAAACTGTATTGAGCTCTATATAAAATATCCATTTACACCACCTCCAAAAAGTTTAAGGGAGATTGAGAATAGCATAGAAGATGCTATTTACTATAACGATTTCCAGCTTGTGGTATACGACTCCAATTCTCTACTCAAAGAACTTAAGAAAGCAAACCTTAAAAAACTCGCAGATATTGTAAAGGAAAAAGCAATTAGTATTAGAGACGAACTTATTAAAATTGGGATAGATACACCATCACTTACACCAATAATTGAAGAGATTAAGATTAAAGACATTGATGTAAAGCCCATCGATATAGCATCGCTTCACTCTAAACTAGTTGAAGTGATAAACAATAAGAATGTTGAAGAAATCTTTAAATCTATTGCAAAACACATTCAAAGCTTTATAGATTCTAGAGCTAAAACAATATATATACTACACCTTGTTGCAAATGCTATTAAAAACAATTCTACTTAAATAAAACCTAAGTCTTCTGGTTAATAATATCGATTATTTTCTTATATGGGAGTATAGGCTTTCCATGAACTATAGTATAGTATATGACAGGTATGTTAAGCTTTTTAAAAAAGGGCTTTAGATTTTCATCAGCAATGACTATAAGGTTGTTTAAAATCTTTGAAACTTCATATAGTTTATATGCCTTTCTTTCCGCATATTCTTTTCTCCAAAAACCTGCAACCTCAACATAAAACACATCACCATTTCTATAAATCTTGAAGTCTGGTAGATATAGCAGCTGTCCTAGTGCTATAGGCTCTTCCTCTCTTCTAATATCTACGCCAAGAGACTTTAATACTCTATAGATAGACTCCTCTATAGAGCTGTCAAACACTTGTTTGATCTCCTCATCAATGCTTCTACTAGCTATATATGGCTTTAACCTATGGGAAAGAACCTCAACACTAATAACTCTTCTAGTTAAATGCATTTCTGCTTCAACACGCCAAAAACTAGATGAATACAGCATATCGATGATTCTTGAAATCAATAGAGAGAGTCTAGATCCATAAACTGTTGGTCTTCTAAACAAGCTTCTAGGTCCTTCAACAACTATTTTAAGAATATCTCCATAGTATCTCATGTCATATATAAGACCATAGAGTTTTGAGAACCTTCCAACAGCTCTCACAATACTGCTCAACAGCTTTTCATATCTATTAACCTCTATAGCAATCTTTGAAGAGTTTACACATACAGTGTCTATAGTTTCGAAATTAAACACTTTAACAACATCCTCTATAGAAGGATTAGATACCTTAGCTAATTGAAGCTCATTTGGGTCGTCAATCCATAGAATTTTATCTAGGTCGCCTTCTAAACCAATATCATTCTTAATAGCCTCTACCGCTTCATTTCTTCTATCCTGTGGTATGAAGCCGTTAAACTTTGTATTTACAAGTTGGAAAACCCTTAGCCTTAAGATTTTCGGATCTATATCTACTCTATGTAGCTTCATAGGTTTAAAGAAATAAGACATTGTTCTTTTTATAGCATTGTAGAGTCTATCATCGCCTATTATTATTCTAAGTTCGTCCCAATCTATATCGCTAAAGCGCTTTCCTTCATTATCTAGATAGAACTGGATTACATCATTAATTAAACCTCTATGCTTCTCTATATCTAGATAAAATGGATATATCTTTCCATAGATATATAGAAGCTTTAAATTCTTTCTTCCATAGGTCAAGAATATTCATCCTCATCGACAAATACTTCAAATCTTCTCCTTCTTCTAGCCATTGAAGGCTCTATAGTTCTTCTTGTTATAATCTCTATAAGAACAGCCTCTTTTTCTTTCGGCCTTAAAATCCTGCCTAGTCTTTGAACATATTCTCTATGAGACCCGGTTCCACTTATAATTATAGCTATAGATGCATCTGGCACATCTACACCTTCATCAAGAGCCATAGCTGTTGCAAGAACTCTTACTCTACCTTCTCTAAACATCTTTAAATATTCCTTTCTCTCATCTTCTGGCGTATCATGTAGTATTCTAGGTATTAGAAACCTTCTAGAGATTTCTCTAACTATATCCGTAAATCTTGAAAATATCAATATCTTTTCATCTCTATATCTAGACAGAAGATCCTCAACAATTTTAATCTTTGCATCATTACTCAAAGCTATCTTTCTTGCTTTATGCTTTGCCCTCAAAGCTTCTCTAGCATTTTGATCTCTTGAAGCGAGCTCTAAAACCCTTCTAAATCTCTCCTTAGGGTCTTTAACATTTGGAAATCTACTTCTACAGAAATCTAGATATATCTTCATAAGTCTTCTATACTCTTTAAGATCATCTTCAGGTAGTGTTACATATATCTTTTCCTCTCTATGTCTAGCTAGATACCCTTTAGACTGTAGAGCCTCACTCTCTAAAGAATATACAATAGATCCCAAAACACTAGCATAGTATCTATGTAGACCATCACTTCTATAAGGAGTTGCTGTAAGCCCCATTCTATATGGTGCTGTTATATTCTCTAATGCTTTTCTATAGCTTGGGCTAACAGCATGGTGACACTCATCAGCAATAACAAGGCCAAAAAACGTAGGAAGTTTTTCTAGGTTTATATATGCTGAGTCATATGTCATTATAGTTACATCGTTTAGCTCTCTTTTTCCACCGCCATACAGACCAACCTTGTTTATAGATATAGATAGAAGTTTAACAATATTATCAAACCACTGATTTAAAAGATCTATCGTGGGGACAAGGATCAATGTCTTAACAGCTAGCTCCTCTATAGCCTTTAAAGCAACCATAGTTTTTCCTGCAGCTACAGGAAGAGCTATAACACCTCTATATCCATTTCTAACCCAAGCATTATATGCCTCGCTCTGGTAACTTCTTAGAGAAACTTTTAACCTTGCTTCAAAAGACGCTTTATAGTTTAAATCAAAGCCAAGTCTATATCTAAGGCCATGCCTCTCAATAAACTCTAAAACACTGTGTAGATTCATTGGCTTTAGCCTAAATGTCGCAGTCTTCTTGTCGAAAACAACTAGTCTATCTTTTTTAAGCCTCTCAATAAAGTCATTGGAACTGGTATATATTATAATATCAGGTAGCTCTAGAGATAGATAAACATCTACATTGTCTTTCTCAAGAGATTCTACAAGATTTCTAATATCTTCTGAAACATAGACTCCAGCCTTCTCCAAAATAGAAAGGGTTTTTTGAAAACCAGCCTTAGCAGCTTTAACAGGGTTTAATCTATATAGCCAAAGAGAAGAAGATTTATCAAATCCAATAGGATCAGCAACAAGATTTATATCTCTATAAAGAGAAGATGTTGTTAATGCCTTAACTCTAAAAATAAGCACCATGATCTATCAACAAATCTATTACAATATAGCTTTTAAAAATCTTTTGCAAAACATTAATAAACTAGCTAATAAGGCATATCAATTACTTTAATTAATCTAGATAACAATAATATCATAGAAATCTATAGATTTTCTAGTATAGAGGATATAGACCCTCTCCACTACGAAGGACAAGGTCTTTAGCCTTAATGAAGGGTTATTGAAGTAGTTATAGTATAGACGCTACAATAGTGAGCCTTGCCCATTGGGAAAGAGTCAAAGGTTTTTACTCTATCTTTAGTTTAAAACTTTAAAAACTCTATCTTAATCTTTAAGTTATGTGATGTAACATGGCTACAAATAGAGCTAGTTATCTATCTAATCTCTATAAAAGAAAATATGGAGTTATAGGCAAGGTAGCGTCAAAATATATAGAAGCTGGCTATAGTGTAGAGTTTATGCATCCAACAAGATATGGAGCTATACATATAGTTGCACGTGGAAATAACCAGATATTTGCTATAGAGGTTTTTGACAAACCCTCTACAATTTTTATAGATGTTGTGAATAGCCTGTTAGAGAAATCGAAATTAATTAAAGCGAAACCTATACTTGTCATATATTCAAATGGTCCTAGACTAACAGATGATGTATATAGATTTTGTGTGGAAAACGGTATTAAAATTAAAAGAATTAAAGAATAGCTAAAAGCTAAGAGTAATACAATTCTCAACCCTTATTTTATATTAATTTATAGATATCGATAATCAAATATCTCTATAAACTTTATAGTCTAATGAGTAGTATTGATGCTTTATAGTAAACTATAATGCTATGTGCTTGTGATGGGTTATGCCAATATCTAGGCAAGATATGTGGATGTTGCTTGTAAGATATGGTGAGATTGCTCTTAAGAGTTCTATAAGTAGATCAAGAATGGAGAAAAGACTTATGCACAACATTGAAGATGCTTTAAAAACACATGGTGTAGAGGCTAAGATATGGGCTTCTAATGCTAGGATATGGGTTTGCTGTTTTGACAACGAGAGCAAAGCTATAGATATAGCCATAGTTGTTTCCAGGGTTATGGGTGTTGCAAGTGTTTCCCCAGTTATACAAGCCAGGTTTAATAATGTTGATGAGCTTTTATCTATATCTAGAGACTTTTTTGCTCCAAGAATTAAAGATAGAGTATTTGCTGTAAGGGTTCATAGGGTAGGGAAACACAGCTTTACTAGTAAAGATATAGAGAAAATGCTTGGAAAGATGCTGCTTGAATCAGGTGGTAGAGGTGTTGACCTAGAGAATCCAGAGGTTACAGCATTTATAGAGATAAGGAACTATAAGATGTATCTATTTGACAGAATTATCTATGGCCCTAGAGGCATTCCGATAGGTGTTGAGGGTAAGGTTCTTGGAATAGCTCTACATGGTTTAAACTCTTTAGCTGCTATATGGATGGCTATGAAACGTGGATGTGAGGTTGATATCTTAATACCAAATATAGATGACAATTACATATCTATGCTATTTCCTTTAATAAAAAAGTTTTCTGATATATGGATGTATGGATATAGACCAAAAATATATGTGGTTGATCTAAAATCGATTCTCCCTAAAATAAATGAAATAGATAACTATAGATATGGTTCCTTAATAATTAGAAAAACTGTATTAAAAGCGGCATGCAGCATTGCCAAGGAAATAAATGCCAAAGCTATAGTATCTGATGAAAGCTTCGATTCAGATTATATCCATATAATTAGAAATCTAGATGTGCTAGACTATGGCTTAGATCTTCCTATATTGAGACCATTAATAGCTTTAAATAGAGATGAAGTGAATAGAATTGTTGAAAAAATAGGGATAGAGAAAACATCTTTAGAAGAACCTAGCTATATAAAGTTTGGTTCTATGCAAACGAAACTTGATGTTATTGATGTAAGAAAAATCGAGGAGAAGATAAATATAGTTTTAGGAGATGTGTCGAATTTTGCTAAAATGAGAAAAGAATACGATTTAAAATCAATGGATATAAAATAGATTTAAAAACATGTATTGTATTAGATATGCAAAACATTGATACAGCTACTATCGATGTGCTATATATTAGGTGGTGAATATATTAAAAATTAATGTTATTGGATATAAGTTGTTATCGCTTTGGCTGCCATATTCTATCAAAGTATATGCTTTTTGATGTAGCACTCAATGGTATTCCAAATACATAGTCAGCATCTATAAGCTTTAGCTCTTGGGCAGCAACCCCTATTGTATACATAATCCTGTTATCAACATTTAATATAGATGCTGTTTTAACAGCAGAGCCTAGGGCTATACCAAGGTTAATAATACTACATATAGTATCTGCATCAATTTTCCAATCTTTAGGAGTCTTTAGATTCATATTAACAACTTTACAACCTATCAATACTACAGCTTGGCTATTTCTAACGTTTTGCGCGTCTCTACTAAAGAACTCTCCATGGCTTTGTGAAAGCTCATCCATTTTATCTGCTAGCAACTTTAACTCTTCTTCTTTATCTAGAATCCTTATAACAATATTATCGACACCTCTTGCTTTAGGTGCTGTTTTAGCTGCTATAGCCATAAGCTTAGCCACATCAATTACAGTCCTAGTTATTATTTCATGTTCATATAGCATTGTGCATCTACCTATTGAATCTACCTATTGAATATTGAATCTATATATTGAAGCTCTATATTTAAAAGCTTTTAATCAATGTAGCATCCTAGGGTAAAAAATTTAGCTTTATTAATACTCTGACCTCCTCCCCGCCTTAAGGGCGAGGGTTCCCTTCAGGGGTTCATCGGTTCCCACATCTATTTGGGGCTACATCTGTTATTTGTGGGGCAGTTGGGGTAATTAGAGACCCCCCATCTCAACCTTGGGAGTAGGCTCAGGGCTAACCCCTCTATACCTAGGATCAGTACCCCATCATCGCCTAGAGACATAGCTACTACCGCTATACTACTAGCTAAACAGCTTATAAGCTTTCCCCACCATCCCCGCCCTAAAGGGCGAGGCTTTCAGTTGTAAAGCTTATCTAGATAGGAATTTGTAATAGGAAGCTTTTTAATAACTAGAAGACTTTATGTATCTGTAGAATTAAGAGGTGCTTGTATAGATGGGTATAGATAGCTGTGGCAATATAATGTGTGTTGATAGGTTATCGGTAAGTATAGGTAATAGGATTGTGTTAAAGGATGTTAGCTTCTCTATAGACAAAGAAAATATACTGTTTCT